>Ga0075116_10000897_pt1 | contig 13645 bp, 20 predicted proteins | sample AntAceMetag02UKC_FD_69786 | JGI IMG/M metagenome (GOLD analysis project Ga0075116, IMG submission 69786) | Saline lake microbial communities from Ace Lake, Antarctica- Antarctic Ace Lake Metagenome 02UKC | ecosystem: Environmental > Aquatic > Non-marine Saline and Alkaline > Saline | place...
GAAAGTTAAATACTTCCGACCCAACGTACACGAAACCATAAAGGATGCTACGGAAATCTCCCTTGAATCCGACTACGACCTATCTAAGAAATTCGACAGGGAGTGGTGTGCAGTTGCCATAGCCGAACACATTTTTAATTACAACGGCGGGTGGGAGATGTGGAGAGTTCCCGGAGACAACGACCTTATTTCAATAGTCGCCCTAGATGGTCAGGTTTACACCCTCAATGTCGGGATAGAGTTTTCTCCCGGCTTCTACGCCAGTGAGGTTGAAAACAAGCGCACAGATTCCGGAAAGGAAACACTATGAAAATCAAATACTTTTTACCTGATAGCGGTGCAGAAGTAGATGAAGCAGAGGAAATAGAAATAGGTGGCACTTATAATTTATCTAATGAGTCTAGAAGAAATTATTGTGCTGAGGCTATCGCTCAATATATTTATGAGAACGATGATGATGGTATTATGTGGAGAGATGAGTATAGAGGGGTCTTTATTTCAATGGTAGCACCAGAGGGTACGATACATACTTGTTATGTAAGTATTCGGTTTAGTCATAGTTTTAATGCAGAGGATGGAGAAGAAGTCCGAAAGCAGATGGCAGAGTGTGAGAAACTCAATGCTCGTTGGGAAAAAGAAGGTTTAGATGCTCTTAAATTATCTAGTAAAGAGGATAAGATATGAAAATAATTAAACCTAGTGTACAATTGCTTTGGCTGACACCTTATGCAGAACAAGTAATAGAAATAGCGGGAAGGACTTGTTACAAGTCTGAGGAGTTAATTACAGAAGATAGTAGTTCTGCTTTTATTAAGCGTATCTTGAAACAAGGACATGAATCTGTAATTGAACATGCGTCTGCAAGTTTTAGAATTATTTGTGACAGAGGAGTTTCACATGAACTTGTGAGACATAGGATAGCTTCGTATTCTCAAGAGTCTACGAGATATTGTGATTATTCCAAAGATAAGTTTAGGAAAGAGATAACAGTAATAGAGCCTCCAGATTTAACTCCTGAACAAAAAGATAGTTGGGAGACAGGGGCACGGAGAGCTGAAATTTATTATCATATTCTTATAGCACGGGGTTGTACTCCACAAATTGCTAGGTCTGTATTACCTAATTGTTTGAAAACAGAGATAGTGGTTACGTGTAATTTGAGAGAATGGAGACATATTTTAAGATTGAGGACAAGTGATAAGGCTCATTCACAAATTAAAGAAGTGTGTTTGATGATATTAGAATCTTTGAAAGATTTGTGTCCAAGTGTTTTCATTGATTTTTACCTATAAAAAATTTCAATTGAAAAGGAAGACAAGTAATGACAAAAGAAGATAAAATTATTCAAGAGATCGTAGACGACATTAACGGGTTGGAGAAAAAGCCACAGACTAATATAGCACCCAGAACCGCTATCCACGGGTTGAAGATTAAAAAACTCAAGGTAATCCCTGACGAACGCGGCAGGTTGATGGAGATATTACGTTGTGATGATGATATGTTTATCAGGTTTGGGCAGGCATATATCACTACTGCTTATCCGGGTGTAACTAAAGCATGGCACTATCATAAAATCCAATACGATGCTATGTGTTGTGTCAAGGGTACACTTAAACTTGTCTTGTATGACTCACGTTTAGGTTCACCAACAAAAGGTGCAATCAATGAGTTTTTCATTGGTGAACATAATCCGATGCTAGTACAGTTTCCACCGGGAATTTATCACGGGTTCAAGGGTGTAGGTACTAAAGAGGCTCTTGTTTTGAATTTGCCTACTGAAACATATCGTTATGATAAGCCTGATGAGTATAGACTTGATGCGCATGACAACGATATTCCTTATGACTGGGCACGAAAGGACGGATGATGAGAGAATATAAAAGGCTTATCGGATTTTGCCACGACTGGCCGCTTATTACCCTAGAATCTCTAGTAATCCAGACTGTTACTGGGGGTGGAGAGGATAAAAATGGATAACCTAAAAAAAGAGATGGCCGAACGTAATCTTATTCTTAAAGTACGTACAGGTTCTTATTTATATGGCACGAATACACCTACCAGTGATGTAGACTATATAGGTGTATTTATCCCAGATAAGAAGTATGTATTAGGGTTACATCAGGTAGAGCAGGTGAATATGTCTACGTCATCAGATAAAAAAAAGAATACAAAAGATGATATAGATTATACTATTTACTCTCTCCCAAAATTTATTAAATTGTTGATTAAGAATAATCCTAATATTATTGAACTCCTCTTTGCTCCTGATGATTGTATAGTTGTTAATACTGCGTATTGGACTATGCTTAGAGACAAGTATAGGTTGTTTGTTTCAAAAAATGCGTACAAGTCTTTTACTGGTTATGCGTTTAACCAAAGTAAAAAATTAAAAAATAGTAAGGATAAAATAGTCCAGTCTGGGTTTGTTGAAAAATATAATTACGATGTTAAGCTTGTATCTCATTTGATTAGATTATTGAGTGAATGTTTAGAATTATTGACTACGGGAAAATTAAGTTTTCCTTTGAATAATAGTGCCTATTTGAAATCTATTAGATTGGGAGAGGTAAGCCTTATGGATGTATTGGAAGAGGAAGATAGATTGACTGCATTAATAGAACAAGTAAAAGAAGATACTGATTTACGGGACGTACCTGACCTAGAAAAAATTGAATCTTTACAGATGGGTATGTTATCTAAATTTTGGGGAAAGGAGTAAATATGGGAACTGTAAGAATGTTGGAAAGCATATCGTAATCAACTTGGGTATGAAATTGAGGAAGAAGATGAATAATTTAAGACGGTTAGTGGTAGCAATTGATCCGGGTAAAACTGGGGGCATGGCAATTTTTGATGGAATAGACTATAAAAAATTGGTAGATGCTGAAAGTTTAAACGATGAAGATACATGCGAAAACCTCCTTATTTTTGCTTTAGAGCAGGGGGACTGGGATTGTGTAGACATTATATGTGAACGTGTCCACCCTCACGGTTTCCCAATGGCTATTGTAGCCCTTTCTGAGAATGTAGGTGAGTGGTTATATCGTGTCAAGCGTCTCTGTAACGTATCAGGAGTCCCCTATAAAGAGCATAAGCGACTACACCCTACAAAGTGGCAGTCAATGGTTAGTAGGCTTATGGGTGTCAAGCCCCCTAAAGGCACAGCCGCGAAGAAAAAATATTATGGTGAATTCTTACAGAAGTTTTATCCCGCTTATTATGCTAAATGTTTAGGGCCGCAGAAAGGTTATCGAGATGGCCGAGGAGATGCAATCTGCATAGGCTTGTATTTTATTGATTGTGGGGGTACAATAAAAACCAAGCCAAAGGCCAAACCGAAAACAAAGCGTAAGAAAGCCTTGAAGAAAAATTAAAACATTGTCTTTGATAGGAGATTGTTATGCTAAGTAGAGAAGAATTAATAGGTAAAATAGATGAGTTGGAATCAACGTTAAAAGAGTTGAAGGCAGAGCTAGATATGTTAGAAGAGTTTAAAGAAAGCTATGCTGGTGTAAAAGAGGCTTTTCTCTTTATCTTTGACTATCTAGGTATACAAGGAGTAGATGAAAGTAATTTATATGATTTCATTATGACCCGTTCACAGGAAGAATTGAAAGAATTGTTTGGAGACAGAAAATAATGCTTAATTTCTTGAATGTAGAATTCACAGATTTTATGAGTTATCAAAATGAAACCCTTAAATTGAACCGTACTGGGGTTGTTCTTGTGCTTGGTAGTAATGGGGACAGTCAATCAGAGGTCAGTAATGGTTCAGGTAAATCTGCTATGTTTGAGGCTATTGTATGGGGGCTTTTTGGTAAGACTTTAAGGGGTGTAGAGAAGGGAGATTTGTTGGCAGTAATCCGTACAGGAGAAGAGTCTGCTACTGTAAATTTACAAATAGAAAAAGACGGGCTTTTCTACACAGTAGATAGGGTAGTTGGAAAAAGGAATACCTTAAAATTCCTGTGTGATGATGAGGATATTTCTTTAAGAGATAAAAGAAACACCCAACAACTGATAGAGGATACTCTGGGTCTGGATTTTAATCTATTCTGTCAATCCGTAATTTTAGGGCAGGGGAGTATGAACTTTGCTACTGCTACGGATGTCGAGAAGAAAAGGGTACTAGAAAAGATTGTTGAAGTAGATAAGTTTGAGGAGTACAGGAAAAGTACAAAAGAAGATTTAGATGTACTACAAAAGAAAACAGAAAAAAAGAAGATTCAAGTAGACTCCTTGACGGTACAGTTGGATGAGATAGATAAAAATACAGATGCAGTAAAACTCTTGAAAGAAAAGTTTTTAGAGAACAAGGCAGAAAAGTTATTGAGATGTAAAGAAACATTAGAACTAACACCTTATTCAGAACACCTGCTAGAGCAATGTGAAACTCTAGTGAAGGAAAAAGAAGACGGTATAGCAATGTTACTAAAAGGAGAACAAGAAAAAATACGTCTTGAACAGAAATGTTCAGAGATAAAAATGGGCCTATACAAGTGCCAATGCAAATTAGATGAGTATAACAAACAGCTACTCCGTGTCCAAAGTAAAAAAGAAGAGACTGAAAAATCAGAACTATGCCCTGTGTGTAATCAAGAGATAGGCAAAGAGGAAAAGGCTAAATATCTTTCAGGTCTAATTAAAGAAGAAAACGATATAATGCAACAGGAAAAAGATGAAGAACATAGATTACTTGGATATAAAATTGAAAAGGAAAAGTGGGGATATGATCTTACTTGTATTTTGACTGACTTAGAAAAATTTAAAGACGCTAATAAAGAATACTATACAGCAAAACAGAATCTTGATGACCAAATAAGTGCCAAAAAGGGCAGGCTTAGACGAGAGGAAGAAATACAGGAAATAGAAAATTCTACCTTTGATGGAGAAATTTTACTCGAAACCAATAAGAATAGAAGAAAAGAGATACAAGAGTCTGTGCAGGAAGTAAAGAAAGAGATAAAAAAGATGGAAGTAGATGTTTCTTATTATGAGTTTTGGGTAAAGGGTTGGGGCAACAAAGGACTGAAGTCTTATATTTTTGATCTGGTAACACCTTATTTGAACCAGAGAGCAAATTATTACTCCACTATTTTAACTAATGGCGAGATAGAGATTTTGTTCAGTACACAGAAAGAGTTGAAGAACGGGGATATGTCTGAAAACTTTAGTGTATCTGGGGTAAATAAGTTTGGTTCAAACGTATATTTGGGTAATTCCTCTGGAGAGAGGCAGAGAGTAGATTTGTGTATTGCTCTAGCGTTACAAGATTTAGCAAAGAGCCGGAACAGTATAGCCGTGAACTTTGCTGTGTTCGATGAAATTTGTACGTATATGGACTCTGAAGGGCTGTCTAGGACGTGCGAACTGCTGAACCTACTATCAGACAAGGGTAAGTGTATTTTTAATGTAACGCATAGAGATGAGTTACAGGACTTGTTCCCTGCCGTCTTGAAGGTTTGTAAAAAAGACAGTATCTCTTTTTTGGAGGAGTAAGACAATGATGAAACTGATTGATGACGTTTGGTGGTACGGCTGTGATATTTGCAAAAGTGAGGATAGTTTAACTACTGACCTGTTCAAAATATTGCACATTACAGGTAATCCTTTAATAGACATTTGTTCTGTATGTAGAGATAAATTAAAAAAGGCTACTGGAAATGATAGCCTTAAAAAATTCTTGGAGAAAGATAATGATGAAACTGATGGGGTAGGTATTCCAAAAGATTGTCCTATACCAGATGTCAATGAACCTAAAATACCTGATTTTAAATTTGACCCAAAAAAGACGCACAATGCCCCTAGAAGGCATTGGATACCCTAATATGGATAATGGCGGCCCTTATCAATCGTAACTAGCCTCAGACCCTATGCAGGCTCTTGAAGGCGATTTTAGCACTCTGCCTCACCTAGTAAATACAGAAGGGCGTATAATGATAGAAAAGAGAATAAAAAATGCTCAGGGCAATTATTCTGCCCTTTCAGGTAAACACAAGAACATAGAGATGTTTGGTCAGACTAATAAAATACGGTAAAGTGAACTCGTACTCTTTCTATTTAAACAAAAAACTTAATAAAAATTAACTAGATATATTGCTAAAATTAAAGTTCAAAAGTATAATATACTATATTAGAGTATAAAAAGAGAGGGGCAGGAGAGGGAGTATGAGGGAGAGGATTGAAATTTTTTGTATGTATTATTACTATGTTTGGAGACAACAATGAAAAAAATAGAAGAATATACAAAGATTCAATCTGTTTTTTATAGGAACAGGAAGACTCACAAGTTTGATGAGGCCAAATTTTCTTTACCTGCTTTTGAGTATTTACATGATACGGCTTGGGTAGGGACAGAGAAAGTCGATGGTACTAATATCCGTATCCTCCCTAACTGGGAAGACAGGATAGTAGAAGTCCGAGGTAGGACAGGGAACTCAAGTATTCCGCAGACGTTGTTTTCTTTTATTCAAAAGATTCTACCTTTTTCTCTTTTTGAATCTATTTTTGAGGAGGGGGATGAGATTATTCTTTTTGGTGAAGGGTATGGAAAAGATATAGGGACATGCAAGAAGTATAATTCTAAAGGGGTAAATTTTGTTTTATTTGATGTTTGTATAAATGGTCGGTGGTTAGAGTTAAATAATGTGGAAGATGTTGCAAGGAAATTAGATATTGGGGCTGCTCCTGTGGTCTTTGAAGGCACTTTGCTTGAAGCAGTAGAATTGGTCAGAAGTAAAACATTAAAGTCTACATGGGGAGATTTTCTCTCTGAAGGATTAGTGTTGCGGCCAAAAGTACCTCTTTGTAATAGAGACGGTTCACGGGTCATTACTAAGATTAAACATAGAGATTTTTAATATTCTACTTGACATTTGCAAATTATATTATATAATATGAGCATACGAGGTATGGAATTTTTACAGGGAGAAAAGCATGAACAGCGATAGAAAGCGGAAAAATTTGGTAGATATGTTGAAAGTACATGATACTAATATATCTGATATATCAGATACCATATCTCGATTATCGGATAGATTGGTGAGGGCAAAAGACTCAAGAAGGGAAATAAAGTCAAAGTTGCTTATTTTAGAGAAGCAGCTTTTTTTTTCTGGCTGTGATCTTTCAATAGATGCTACGGAGGGTAATCTTATTGATATTCACCGTCATTGGATGCAGGGGTATAAGAATCTAACTAGCTCTGTGTATCTTATTTCTTGTTTTTTAGGGTTTGAAGCTACAGATAGTTATGAGCAAAATTTATTCCTTGCAGGGACTAAATTACAGAATAAGTTTTATAAGCTAAATAGGTTAACTACTCTCTTTCTTTGTGGGGATAAGTATTGGTCTCGTGTAGAGGTGGAGTGGATAAAAGCAGATACTTTAGATGAAGCTATTGTTCTTGCTGTTTATAATTTGTATGATTCTTATACCAGTAACACTTTGTCAGATTATCCTTATGTAGATTATGGAAATAACTAAAGCATAAAACTTTTTTTAAGGAGGGTAGATCAGTGACAGAAGAAAAAACAGTTACAGTGGATATTGAATGTCCTTCTTGTAAGGGTACAGGATTGTATAGGGGTAGGAAAGAACGCGATGCTGCTGCTGTAGTGTGTTACAAGTGTGGGGGTACGGGGTGTTGTAAGTATACGTATAAGCCTTTTATGGGGCGTGTATCTCGTGAGGATGTAAAGCGCGTGTATACTACAGCGGGTGATTATATGATTTCAGCAGAGGACGGGAAAAAGATAAAGTTTTCTCAGGCTGGAGCGTCTTATGAAGATTGGCTTGCAGGAGTAGAACCAAAACCTATTAAAGATTTACATTGTCCTCATCAACATACGAACCAAAACTGGAGATATAGTCATTGTGAGGTTTTAGGGATAGGTGACTCTATAAGCAAGTGCCCTAATAGAGATGCGATGGAGGTATGCTGGGAAATGTATGAGGCAGAAGAAGATAACAAATGAAAGTAATAGCAACAGATATAATTCTATATGAAAGATTATGTAAGATGCTAGATTATACCAGTTACCATAAAAAAGTATTCCATAAGACTATAAGTGCTGAGGAGTACGCTAGAGATGAAAAATAAAAAATTTACTGTTACTGGAAGAGTACTTAAAGAAAACTTTGATGTTCAAAATGTGCTTTTAAGTACTCCTGATAGTAGGGAAGTTGTGAGAGCATTTAAAGATCAAGTAAGGAATAATTATGTTCCTGCTGATTTTGCTTCATTAGAACTCAGATTATCTCATCTTTCAAAGGGGGCGACTGTAGATAGTCCAGACCTTATTACAGAGTTAGCCTCTAAAATATCTGGAGACCCTGCATGGCTTATTTATACGGATGACGGAAAGGGTCATTTTATTAGCGGGATAAAGGAGGCTGCTGGATTTGTTTGTGAAAAACTTCCTTTTGAAAAGCTGTGTAAGGTAGATTGTATAGAGATCATAGAATAATGACAGAAAAGAATAAAGCAGAAAGACCTGAAGTTGTATGCGAGTATTGTGGGCAGGTATGTAAAGGTACGCAGGCATTAGGTAAACATAAGTCGTGTATGCACCCTGAAGAATTTGCCAGAGAGAAGGGAGAAGTCTCTTTAGCGAAAATAGATAACAGGGATATGGGTAATCTGGTCTTGTCAATGTTAGGTGTTTTGGGAGGGTTTCTAGATACAACAGGGGCCAAGGGTGTACAGGGTGTTTTGGAGAACCATGATAAAGTCGTGCAGACCTCTCTTAAAGTGGTATCTGCCACCGGCGCGGAAAGACTTCTTAAAAATGTAGGGATGCTGAAAAAGTTAGATGATTTTTGTTATAGAAAAATAGAGGGATTACTTGAAGATGATGAACTTCCTTTGAGTACTGCTATGGAATATAGAGAAATGTTGGAGAAGTCTGTTAAGATTGATGGAAAATTTTTATCTGATTTGTCTGGTTTGACTGATTCAAGTAGCCCTAACATGGTAGAGGAGGCCGTGTTCTTATTCCAAAAACGGGGAGTAAAAGCAAGTGCATCTCTTAAATCTGTTGGAGCTTTTGCTAAGTTATCTGTTGACGATAAGACGGCCTTGTTGGGTGTTCTTTCTAAGCTAGAGTCCAAAGAGATTGAGGCAGAAGTAGTAGACATAGAGGAAGAGTAGTAATGTCAGAAATTATTGAAATAGTTAATTCATTAGACGGATTAAAATTAGAGGAGTGGAAAAAGTATTTCTCTTTTTCTAACTTTGATACTTTGTCAGAACAAGGTAAGAAGGTTCTTCTTCTGGCTCTAAGGGATTTGATAGAGACTGATGACCCTACTTGTATACGAAATCTGTGGGAGGTAGATTATAATTCTGTGCCAGTTACTCCGAAGCAATTTTTTGAAGACCCTTATTATTTAGGTGGCTTGTTGAATTGGAGAGATTGTTGGAAGCCTGAACTAGAAAAGGTATTGGCGTTCAATAACAGGATAGACACATGGGTTCTGACGGGGGCTATAGGTACAGGTAAGACTACAATAGCGGCAGGGGCACAGGCATATAAAGCGTATCTGTTGAATGAAATGAAAGACCCACACACGTTTTATGACGTGGGTGCAAATAAAGAAATTGTTTTTCGTGTTTTTAACATTACATTAGAAAAAGTAACTGATACTGCGTTTCCTTCTTTGCAGTATTTTATTGAAACATCTCCATACTTTAAAGAGAAAATGCCTGCCCCTATCACTAAAAAACCTATAATATCTTTTAGAGATAAAAAGATTGTAATTAAGATTGGTTCTTTGTCCGATCATGCTTTGGGTGATGATATGTTTGGATTTATTCTGGATGAGGCAAACTTTTTTAAAAAAGTTAGACACGAAGAGGATGTGTCGAGGGCGCATGATATTTATGAAGCTGCACATACTCGTGTAGTATCGAGGTTTAAATCTTCTAAGGGAGTTATTCCGGGTCTTGTTTGTATTATATCTTCTGCGGAACTCAATGATTCTTTTGTTGAAAAATTTATTAAAGAGTCTAAGGACAAACCTGCTGTCCATATTTCCAGATTTGCTTTGTGGGATGCAAAGCCCCCAGAAAAAGGTACTCCTACTTTTTCTGTTTTCGTTGGTTCTTCCGAGATACCTTCTAGGGTATTGGAGTCAGGTGAACTCGTTATGGACGAGGGGGAGGTTTTGGAGGAAGTACCAGAGACTTATAGAGATGAGTTTGAGGCAGATACAGATTCGGCTCTTATGAATTTAGCAGGCATATCTACATCTGGGGCAGGGCTTTTCTTCCCTCAAAAGGATTTGATTTATTCATGTATCTCGGACAGAGAACACCCATTTATGGTAGAGGATACCTGCAAATTATCTGTTACATCTGATTTGAAATTGATGGAGTATATCGACAAGCGTAGAATGTTTAACATAGCCTATTCCAAATGGGGGATGATAAAAAACCCCGGAGTGGGCAGGTTTATACATGTAGACCTTGCAAAGAATAAGGAGAGGGTGGGTATAGCAATGGCCCATCAGACTTTTGTAGGGGGCAAAGAAGTAGCCTATTTGGATTTCATGTTTAGGATAAGACCACCAGAAAGGGGTGAGATATATTTTAGGGGGATAGTGGATTTCATTATTGCTTTGCGGGAATCAGGTGTACCGATTAAATTAGTTACCTATGACAGCTGGCAATCGGTAGGGTCGATACAGGATTTAGTAAAGGCTGGAATAAATGCGGGATGTTTGTCTGTGGGGTACGAAGAGTTTGTGGTATTGAAGGAAGCCATGATGCAGGCTAGGGTAGACTATTATCGGTATGAACCTTTTTTGGAAGAGGCTAAAATTCTTAAAAGGGGTATGCCTACAGGAGAAAGACCTCATCACCCCTTCATGGGGTTTGATGACGTGTGTGATGCTGTAGCTGGTGTGGTGGCGCACTGTGTAGGGTCTCATGCAAGTCTTAGGTGTCAGAACAAAACAAGTACTAGGGCACAGATTGTAGCCCCTTCAGCGGCCCCTCCTGCCGAGGTTTCGTTTGGTGAATCAGAATATAATACTGATAGTTTGTTTTTAAATACTAAAAATCTTTTGTGAGAAATAATAATGAAACCGTTAATTGAAATGTTAAAATTTAATCCTATTAAAAAACTTGTCTCTATATTTGGTAGTCCGACTCCGACTACCCTTGACCACGTATCTGCACCAGATTCTTTTCAAAAGGATATGTTAGAGCCGGATACTGCACAAGGTCAATACGATCAATTCAAGACAATGATGCAGTCTGCTAACGATAGGCTCTTGAGATATAAAGAGTATGAGTTAATGGATGACGGCATGGCGGCAGCTGTCTTGTTTATTTGGACGGAGAATGCTACACAATTACGTATCAATGATGGAAAATCTCTTTGGGTAACATCAGAAAACCTTGAGATAGAAACGATAGTAAATCAACTTTTCGTTAATCTGGACATAGAAAGTAGATTACAGGGGATAACTAGGGATATTGCTAAGTATGGTGATGTCTTTATGGCTGTGATTCAGCAGAGGAAAGAGGATGGACTTCCCGGAAAAGTTATTGATATAAAAAATATACCTCCTGCTGGAATTGTACCCGTGGAAGATACTATGGGTAGGGTGTTGGGATATTTACGGGGGAGTGATGATAGTGAATGTGTATTGGGTGTAGGGAGTAGCCGACCAGTAGACATGGATATGCCGTGGGATTTTGTACATTTTAAGTTTGGGGGAATGTCTGGAGACAATTCTTTTGGCACTAGCGTTTTCTGGGGGGCTACTAGGGATTATAAAAAACTCCTGATGATGGAAGAGGCCGTTCTTATTACTCGGTTGAAAAGGTCGCCAGATAGATTAAAGTGGGAGGTAGAGGTAGGAGGTCTTTCTGATGATAAGGCGCAGATAGCTGTTAATAAATTTAAGAATAATTTGGTAAAGAAGCAGGTCGTTGATAGGGTTACAGGAGAGATGAGGCAGGAATATAATCCGTGGAGTATGGATAAAGATATATATATCCCCGTCCGTAATGGGGCCGGGCATAAGGTAGAGTTGATGCAGGGGTCAAGTACTGTGGGAGATATAGTTGACTTAGATTATATGCGTAAAAAAGTGTGTGGTATTTTTAGAGTACCTTCTGATTATCTAGGTTTTGATGATGCGGATGGGGGCTTTTTGGCTTCGAGTCCGTTAGCCTATCAGGATGTGAGATTCGCAGCAGGTGTGGAGAGGTTACAGAAAGCCGTGTTACGTGGTTTGATGAGGATTGTACAGTTGAATCTGGTTTGGTTGGGTATTGATCCGTTGTTGGAAAAGAATGATTTTTCTTTACATATGACTCCTGTCTCCTTCCTTGCCGAGCAACAGAAAGCAGATGTGTTAAAGGTTCGGGCAGAGACAGTAGAGATTCTTTCTGATCTAGGTAAAAGTTTAGGTTTGACTGCTGAGGAACAAAAACAATTGATAATCTCTGGATTGCCTTCAGATTTATCTTCTCAACTAGGATTCAATAAAAAGGAAAAAAATACAGAATCTTTCAAGCGGGTATGCGGAAAATTGGATGAGTCGCAAAGACGCAAGTATGAGTCGGTGTTAAAGGGGTATGAGTCTACTGTTAGAAGGGTTCGTGAAGAGGCCCAAGAATGGGAAGTGAGGCAGGGTAGAGGTGCGTTGAAGAGTTCAGATGTTTTAAGCGAGAACCATAGAGAGGGCCTGTTACCCTTCTATGATACAAGGGTAGAGGTGTTGGAGGAATATGTAGAGGATTTGGAAAAGAGTTTAGAGAAGGGATTGGAGTTGACCGAGGAAGAAGAAAAGGGCGAGATAACACTAGGGGAGAAGAGGGTAAAGGTGTTGAGTTGTATGGAGAAGTTGGGTAGTCTATCTGAAAGTTTACATAAAGAAGATATGATACGTAAATCTATTCTTATAGAGGAGGTAGAGGATGAATAATAAGTGGTTATGTAAATCCTCTTTTTGTTTTATACTTGTTGTTGTATTCTTTTTTGGTTCAAAGTTTATGGCAGGTTTGGCAGATAAAAATGTGGGGATTGTTTCATTAGTTTATAGCATAGCGTCGATAGGGTTGATAAGTTTGTCGATACTTTTGTCTTTATGTTTTATTAGTTTTTTATTAAAATTTTTTACGGGAGAATAAATTATGCCTAAAAATATTATGACAGAGGCGAGTCCGTCTAGTGGTCAGTCGTCTTGTGAACATGTTTGGAAAGAAGTCCAGAGAGAGGGTCAGGCGGGTAAGAAACTTTTGGTCTGTGATAAATGTGGTAAGACGATGGAGGTAAATGTAGAGAACCAGATTAAGGAAGATAAGTCTGGAGGTAAACAACTTTTACTTGAAGGCTAATTTTATTAAAGTTTCTCCTTGACAAAGACGAATTATATTATATAATATAGGAGTAAGAAACAAAGGGCGGCGTGGCCGAAAGGCCGGGACTGGTTGAACCCAGAATAAAAATTATGATCCTGAAGGTGACTGCACTTTGGATAACGTGTCTATATAGCAGTAGTCGGTAATTCTCCGACCGCCGCCCGGCGAACCAATGGAGTGTTTGCAAACAACTAAACAACAGACAGGAGAACATAATGACAAAGATCGAAAAGCATAATCCCGAAATCACGCGACTAGCAAAAGAGTTGA
>Ga0075116_10000900_pt1 | contig 13620 bp, 28 predicted proteins | sample AntAceMetag02UKC_FD_69786 | JGI IMG/M metagenome (GOLD analysis project Ga0075116, IMG submission 69786) | Saline lake microbial communities from Ace Lake, Antarctica- Antarctic Ace Lake Metagenome 02UKC | ecosystem: Environmental > Aquatic > Non-marine Saline and Alkaline > Saline | place...
GAATATATTTCCGATTATGTTTCAGTCGATGAGAAGGATGAATTGCTTGAAGATATTTATGACTTCGCTGACGACTATAAACTAGGAATTTGTTACTAAAAAAGGAGGCTTAAAATGAAACAGCTATCCGTTAGTTTGGAATGGTTAAAAGATGCGATTGAAAAAGATACAGAAGTAGGATGTTTCTTTTTTGATGGGAAGGTTGTGCCCAAAGATTTCTGTATGGGATTTATTGATGGAATGATTGAGCAGGGACACGAACTTTTCCCGATTGAGGAGGATACCAATGTCTAACATGGGCTACTGCAGGTTTGAAAACACCGTCGAGGATTTAGAAGATTGCTATCAGAATTGGGATGTGGATTCCGATAGTGAAAGGAAAGCGCAAAAGAAATTGGTGAAGCTCTGCAAAGAGATCGTCGATGATTGCTGTGATTGTGATGATTAACTAAAACTAAAAGGAGAACTAAAATGGATAGAACAATGGTTAAAATAATTCGGGCTGAAATGGAAATGGTGCCCAAGAAACATTTTAATGAAAAGTACGGAGTGAATATCGGTAGCGCAACCTTTAGCCAGGACAACGCGACATTCAAAGTCGGGATTGCAGACATAGTGAATGGAGAGGTTCTGGATAAAACTGTTGTCGATTTCAAACAGAGTTGTGTTTTGTTCGGGCTGAAAGAAGACGATTTGGGCAAGGTGTTTAAAAGCTATGACGGCGAGACCTACACCATTGTGGGGGCGAAACCTAGAGCATCAAAATACCCGATTATCTGTACAAACTCTAGTGGTAAGAGATACAAATTTAGCGCACTACAGGTGAGAAACTCTATAAACTAATGATGTTTAACTAAAACTAAAAGGAGAATAAAATGGGATACACAACTGACTTTGTTGGACAATTCAAAATTGAACCTGCTTTAAAAACGGAGGACATTGAATTCCTGCAGAAGTTTAATGACACACGAAGGATGAAAAGAGTGGGGCTTGACCCGAAATATGGCGTCGATGGCGAATGGTATTGTGGAAGTGGAGATGCGGGGCAAGGTCATGAAGATAACATCGTGGACTATAACACCCCACCGTCCACGCAACCGGGGCTCTGGTGTCAATGGCGGCCCACCGATGATGGCGCATACTTAGAATGGGATGAAGGTGAGAAATTCTATGAGTACGGAGTTTGGTTGGATTATCTGATTGAGAATTACCTGAAGCCACGTGGATATATTCTAAATGGAACTGTTCAATGGCAAGGTGAGTCTTTCGACGATAGAGGTGCCTTGATGGTAAAAGATAACGTGCTCGAAACCTGCGGTGCCTCAGAGATTGAAGACTTGATCGAGACCGAAGAAAAGAAATGGAAAGAGATTGTTAATCTGAAACTGGATAAAGTGATTAGGATATTCGATGAACTGCTAACGGAAAGACCATCTCAATCTTGGATGCCTATGCTCTTTGCTGCCAGGGATAAAGTGATCGCCATGAAGGAGGAAGAATGATTTATAAAATCTATTGGTTCCCTCAAATCCCTTGCGAACCATTTGAACTGAGGATGAAGACTCCGTCCTATGCCAAAACCGTTCTCAATGCTCTAGCGCAATACGATCTATTCCTTTTAGAGAACAACCATAGATGTGATTTTTCAAATGCTGGGGGGCTCCTTTATTACGATAAGGACTCTAAAGAATGGCTGGATTGGGAAGACCATGACGGTAACGATATATTTCAAACAAAGGAGGTCATATGAAAATAACTGTATGCAAGGGGTGTAAGGGACAGCTGAACGCAAAGGATGCAGACGGGATTCAGAAATGCCCGATCTGTTTCGGAATAAAAGAAGACTCCGGTATCCCAGAGGAAGTGGAGATCGCTGACGCAAAATGCGCCACCTGTGGGAAGCTATGGGTGAAGGGGAAACCGTATGACTATCCCCCGTTCTATAACCACACAACAAAAACATATTACTGTGGGTGCAAAGGTTGGGATTAAGGAGGGACGAATGCCCTGTGTAATCGATATTTTAAGAGTACCAAAAGACAAAGATAAAAGACGGAAATTAAGTGACGATGATAAGGAGCTTATCCGACTTTATTATCGGGAAGGAGTTGCGATTCGAGAGATCGCACGAGAGTATGAAGGTAAATGCTGCCGTCGCACAATTCAGTTTGTGTTATTCCCTGAACGACTTTCAACCGTGAACTATTCAGGTCATTGGAAAAAGTATTACGACAAGGATAAACATCGAGAAGCTATGCGCAGACATCGAGAACATAAGAGAAAATTATGGCTGCTCAAAAACAAATAGGAATAAAGCTATGTGAGTATTGCGGGAAGCCCATACTGCGCCCACGGCAAGCTAATCAACGCTGTCATGGGAAGGATGAGAACCCGGAATGCATTGTAAAGCTGCATGGAAAGATCAAAGCTAAGAGGGAAAAGCTTGCCAGGAGGATGCTCAAGAAAATAACAGCAGGAGATATGGCTGAACTCTTAGACTTGCAGGAAGTACAAATTGAAAAGTTTGATGAACAAAGCAGAGCAAAACAAATAAAAATGGTGACTCTTGATTTAAAAAGATTAGAGTTGGGGATAATCAACGTAAGTGATTTCATGGAATGGCACCCCGACTACAAAGGAGACCTAGATGAGTATACAAAAATTCAGATTGGTGAAAGCCGGAAGGCTTCTAAGCCATAGCGGATACGCTGCTCTCATTGATCCCATCTTTCTGGTGGGAGATCGTGAAGTAATTAGCGGGGAGTGTGAGGATGCGACCCGGACGGCGGCTGTCGCTAAGATTTTCGGGGGGCTCGGCATAGGTTTCCAAACAGGGTTGGGTGAAGGAGAATACGATATCCAGGCTGAATATGTTGAAATCCCTGGGTACGGTAGGAAGTTGAAAACATTAGTAATCAACCTCATTACAGAAGCAGAAATCAAAACATTATATCAAGCCGAAACTGGGAAAGTTTACCCAGGAGAGAAATAATCTTTGCAATCTAACTAATAGTTTAGTATGGGGGGTACTATGACTGAAGAAAACCAATATGTTCTAAACGCCATCTCAGGTAATGAAGACAATTACTTCGTCACCACACGCAATGGGGATGAAAATTGGCGGCCAGCTGATTGGAAACAATCATACATCAATCTTAAATATATGGAAATGATGCCCTACATGAACACGGGCACCTTATTCGGTGACAAGGAACTGGATAAAATGAAGCAGCCGTGTCCGTTGCTGTTCTTCCCTGTAGATCATTTCCACGTGACAGGAGAAATAGATTACTCTCTTGCCCGCCCACCATGGGAAGCATTCATTCTCAAGACAGAGACAAAGGCTTTATATGTTGTTCACATGGACTTTGAAAAGATTGGATATGAAGGATTCCATTTTATCGGAGGCGATGAGAATAAGCCGAAGCATAGTTTTATTGTAACTGATTTGACGAGACTTGATGCCTCAGATCAGTCGCTACCGAATATGAACTGGAGTTGCGACGGAAACTTCCGCCCTAAAGGGGGCAAGGAGGGACTTTCTTTAGAGATCGCAGGGGTAAGTATAGGCCAAATCATGTCTATTTTCTCTTTGATGAATTGTAAAAATGTCGAAGTAGAACGGACTCACAAAGCTGACGCACCAATGCGAATCGTTCACCATAGAGTGAGACCAAAATTTGACCACTACTATGTCATGATTAATGATTCTCTAATTAAGAGTAATCGAGAACTCGGAATGGGAGCCCCTGGGAAAGAAGGAGATGTACGATTCCATATGTGCAGAGGTCACTTCAAACGCAGGCAAACAGGAACTTTTTGGTGGTCACCGCATTATCGTGGAAGGAAAGAGTGCGGAGAGATCACTCATGAATGCGAAATTAAAACATAAATTTTTGAATCGCTATGGTGCAAGAGAACACGCGAATCCTAGTCGGGGTTTTACAGGAGCCCCGTTAATTGCCTCCGCAATCCCTGCCGCTAGGAGCTGATGGGGATTATCCACAGGAGAATGGCCTGTGGTAGCGATTCAAAGTTTTTTTTGAAAGGGATGATATGAATATTAATGAGAATAAAATGATCGATCATGCCCAAAAAAGAGCAGAAGCAGAAGAGGGGTTCAAGCAAAAAAGAGTCGAATTCATTCCCCAGCATGAATGTGATCACGGTGGCTATATCAAAAATGATATGTGCTACAGATGTGGGAGAGATGCGCATCTATGCGAGTGGGACATAGCAGAAAGAGCCCATAAACAAAAAATACGTCATTTAGAAGAACTTAAAAACCACAACCAGGGGGAAGGAAAGGAGGACACGTGAAAAGATTTAAAAAAGCGAAGAATGTGAGGATGTCTGCAGGGGATGTCGTGAAGATCGCAGCTGAATTGCTGGAAATGCCAAGAAAGAAACTGGCAAAAAGAATGGGGATTTATGAAACTGATCTTTCAAATCTGTTGAATAGCAAGCGAAGGATCACCGTAGAAAAAGCGGTAAAGTTTGCAAAGATTTTAGAACTTGACCCGGCGTTCATTATTTTCAAGGACAAAAAAGCACGTAAGAACGGGCCGAAGAAATAACAACTTGGATAAGGGTGGTGCCAACGGCCACAAATAACGGGCCCAAGGTATGTGTGAGGAGGAGAATCGACTGCTCCTGCCATCCCATCCACATTAAAAGGAGAAAAAATGACTAAGACTACAATAAAAGGCTACATCAACCGGAACGAACAGGAAAATCTTGGGGGCACAGACACGCCAGGAACCCATCCGAATCAAAAAGCCTATGCAATGAAATGCCGTATATGTGGTCACCGATATGAAGCTAACGGATGCGACATCCATGAGAAAAAATGCCCTGGCTGCCAGGACGGAAAGTAAACGGAGAGTATCTAAAAAGAGGGGGAAAGAAAATGGAGATACCATTTATAAACAGAGACATCCCAGCAATGGACAGATTATATTTGGAGGATATCGAAATACCATATCTAAAGGAACGGCAGAAAACAGCGTTATTGCTGGCGGAGATCGCAAGAGCAAAACACGGATATGTTCAACCCAGGACAAAAGAGGTGAAATTCTGGGGCAAAGTGAAAATATGGTTTACGAAAATGGAGGCATAATGAAAACTGTAATGTACAACAAGAACATCGTCGGGCAGCACGTACCTATAAAGACATGGTTAGATGTTAGCGAGTTGGAGGATGGCGCACTGAAGCAAGCCCTAAATCTTTCCAAACTCCCGTTTCTACATAAGCATGTGGCTCTAATGCCAGATTGCCACCAGGGGTATGGAATGCCTATCGGTGGGGTAATAGCCACCAAAGGTGTGGTGATCCCAAATGCCGTAGGAGTCGATATCGGCTGCGGGATGTGCGCACAAAAAACTAATCTTATCGATCTTCATACAGACGCAATAAAAGCGATCATGGGGAAGATCCGTGAGCAAGTACCTGTTGGATTCAATCGTCATAAGGACGCACAATGCGATAGTCTGATGCCTATAAATGAATACGGGCCATACTCAGAAGACTTCCAGAAGCTCTATCCTGTAGTGAGCAGAGAATATAATTCGGCATTGACTCAACTTGGGACTCTAGGTGGAGGCAATCATTTTATCGAAATCCAGAAGGGAAGAGATTCCCACATATGGGTGATGATCCATTCTGGCAGCAGAAATCTAGGGAAGAAAGTAGCGGATTATTATAATGGCATCGCTAAACTCGCCAATGAAGATTGGTGCAGTCAGGTGCCAAGGGAATATGATCTTGCTTTCCTCCCCATCAATCGTGATGCCGCGAAGTCGTACATGAGGGAGATGCAATACTGCGTAGACTTTGCTCTGGCGAACAGGAGACTGATGATGGGTCGTATTATGAGAATAATTCATGATTTCATGGCCGATGGAGCGCGATTTATGGGAACTACATTCCCAGTTCGTCAGGAAGGCGAGATGATAAATATCGCGCACAATTATGCAGCGTGGGAATCCCACTTTAACAAAAATGTTATTGTACACAGGAAGGGAGCCACACTCGCAAGGGAAGACACGATTGGGATCATCCCAGGCAGCCAGGGCACGAAATCTTACATTGTCCGAGGGCTTGGCAATGCGGATTCATTTACGTCATGCAGCCATGGGGCTGGACGGCGTATGGGACGAAATGATGCGAGAAAGAATCTCAACCTTACCGAAGAGATTAAGAAGCTCGACGATCAGGGAATCATCCATGGCATCCGCACTGAAGCGGAGCTAGATGAAGCTGCGGGGGCGTATAAGGACATTGAAGAAGTTATGAATAACCAAACCGATCTCGTCGAGATCACAGAAGAACTCACGCCAATGGCCGTGATAAAGGGGTAAGAATGAATAAGATGCTAAAGATCGCAATTTATATCGTAGGGGCAATCGTTGGACTTATTGCCGCTACACTCATAATCTATTATTCCGCCAATGTTCTCGGCAACAAAATCGCTGTAGCAAACGAAGTAGAGGTGCAGCAACAAGTAGACAGGGCACCACCAACGCCGGAAGAAGTTTTCAATTCACTCGATCCATACAACCAGGTGCAAATAATCCGTAATTTCAATCTGAGCTGGCCGTTAGTATCAAGGGTCAACAGAAGGATGTCAGATGATGAAAAAGTCTGGTTCATCTCCTGTATGCTAGGGTATGCGGAGGACCAAATGAACTCGCGGGAAGTCCATCAGGCTGCTCCATACGATATTTTAAGAACCATAAACAATGTCGGGGGGCTAGAGTCGCCCTACTGTCAAAGCAGAGGAACGATTACATTAGTGCCTCTTTTTATGTACGTGAAAGAAAATTACTCTGACTATAAATCACCAAAGAAGGAGAAATTATGAAAACAGTTAAAAAACCATGGGGTCGTGAAGAAATTCTAGTGAATACCGGGAAATATGTTGTGAAGAAGCTGTTTATCAACCCAGACGCGAGTCTTTCCTATCAGTATCACAGGAAGAAAGATGAGACCATCGTCTGTTTAGACGGCAATTGCATCGTGACTTACGGGCTGGACAAGAAAAAGATCTGCTTGTGGAAGGGGGAGCATCTAAGAATCAAGCCAATCATCAGGCATTCCTTCAAAGGAGGCCACCACGATGGCTGCGTACTCGTCGAATGCTCAACACCAGAGCTAAGTGATGTTGTCAGAGTTGAAGATGATTACGGGAGGGCGTAATGGAAGACAGAGGGTTTTCTGTTTCAATAAACAAAAAAGAGCTTAAAAAAGCAAATGCACTCGACGAAAAAGTTGAAAAAATGTACGAGAATCATAGACATGAGATGATGTTGAGACAACCTTATTTTGCAGATAAATTCGACGCTAATGTTGAATGGAAAGACACCATCAAAGCAATTTTTCGGATTTGTTGTAAGGAATTTTCGCAAAAATAATTTTTGAAGGATAGGATAAATAGATATAAAAAGAGGGAGGGCGTAATGTTGGGGGAAATAATAACAGAAAGAGAAATGGCAAAAAACAATCTTATCCTCGAAGTTGTCACGGGATCCCAACTCTATGGGTTCAGCGAAAACACTTCGGATACGGACTACCAAGGCATTTTCATACCGAGCAAGCCTTACGTGTACGGGCTCCATAAATGCGAACAAATAATTGATCGGAAAGATGATCACGGAAATGTGGATAAAACTGTTTTTAATTTTATAAAATTTATTCAGCTGGCAAAGAATAATAACCCCAACATCATCTCTATTCTTTACACACCAGAGAACAGGGTCTGCCACATCAATAAATATGGGAAATTATTGATGGACAACAAGAATGCCTTCCTATCGAAGAAATGCTACCACACCTATCGGGGGTACGCACATCAACAGAAAGCGAAACTCCTAACGAAGAGCCCGGATGCCGGGAGCAAACGCAAGGAACTTGTAGAGAAATATGGCTACGACACAAAGTATGCCTGCCACCTCATAAGACTCCTGTATGAATGCCTGGAGATCCTGGTGGGCAAAACAATAACCTATCCACTAGCCAATGCGAGAGATTTGTTAAAAATCAGAAAAGGGGGATACGATTTAAATCATGTGTTTGCTGAAGCCACAAGAATAGAAAACCTTGTCGACGAAGCCTATTTGAGATCAGACCTACAATATTCACCAGACATTGTTGAGATCGAAAACATTCAGATGGAAATCCTTGAATCATTTTGGGAGGGGAAATGAAAGTAACCTACTACGAGCACATCAACTACCACGGCGAATGCGACGATTGCAAAAAGGCAATCGAACCTGAGACAGGGCCAGGGAGCAAAACACGGTATTTCGCAGACACCACAAATCAGAATACGATATTTTATTGCGAGGAATGCGGCCACAAAAAGTTCGTTCGTGATGGATCAATGTGGAAAATCAAGGAGGAGGCATGAAGAAAAAAGAATTAGAAAAACAGTTAAAAGAGCTGGGGGAAAGATATGCCGACATAAAGGGAAAAATAGATGATGCGACAAAACTCTTAAAACTCACAACTGAAATTTTTAATATCACCGATGAGTTGATCAAAGATAACTTCAGAATGATGTTCTATCATTCAGAGGGAAAGATTAAAGCCAAGGTATCAACGTACACGAATTTTGATGACGTAAAGAATGTGATTGTAGCACCTAATTTCCAGCAGGCAGTCCTCGAAATAGTTAAGAAGAGAGGGGAATACCTAACAGGGGCCGCTGATCTCATGGAAGCCCTTAACGTGGATGAAAGCACAGCACCTAAAGAAATCGTAGAGGGTATCAAAGCAGGGGCGGCTTCCTTCACCTACGACAAGGACTTGGATCCGAAGGAGGACAAGTGAAATTAAAAAACTCCCAAAAAATAGAAGCATCCTATGCAGACCAGCATAAAATGAAGATGGATATGAAAACAGAGTGGAAGGTCCATAACGTATACGTTCACGATCTTGAAGAAACCCTCAATCGGCTAGAAAAGGAACGCTGGCATATTTGGCCTCAAACGATCCAGGTGACTTCCAGAGGGGAGAATCCGACAATTATGGTATGTGCATCCCATGAATATGGCATACGTCATCACCTGCCAAAAGAGAAATAACGAAAGGAGCTTATTATGAAGATATTGCTAATGATACCAATTTTAGTTTTATTGTCATGCGCAGCAAAAGCACCAAAGATTGTTGAGGCACCTAAGCCTGAGAAAGAAATAATAGTTGGACTAGCAAGTTGGTACGGACACGAAGCCCCAAACACAAGAACAGCGAACAACGATGTCTGGAAGCCAATGGGCATCTCTGCAGCACACAAAACCCTACCGTTCGGAACTCTCGTAAAAGTCACAAATCTTGAGAATGGGAAAGAGATCGTCGTGAGAATAAATGATCGTGGGCCTTTCTACGAAGAAAGAATCATTGATCTATCGAAAGGCGCGGCTATTGCTATTGGTCTTTATGGCAAAGGAGTCGGAGAGGTCGAATTAGAGATCATCAAGCCAAAACCCACCGTTGACACCGCAGGGATATAGGTTAAAATATTGACGTTTCATACACCCCCTTTATTTCCCACCGTGTGGGCAGACAACAAAGGGCCGGGAGATTTATCCCGGCCCTAAGTCTGTCCGCAAAAAACACCTCAAAGAGTTGCTACAGTATGACAGCTTCAATCTTGGAAACCAAGGCCTGTTTGTCCTCCTCCAAAAGTTTGAACAGATCGAAAACCTTATCAGAGAAGCCAGCCAGACAAAACACCTTGGGCTGAGGGAACATCATCGATCCGTAGCCCTGGAGATCGAAGGAATAGATGAAAGGATCGGCCCCGGTAACCTCTTTATACTGATTGTAGCTCTTAACCGGGGATCCTCCGTGCCATCCATAACCATCCCCCATCCAACCCTGCATGTCGGATAAGATGATTATCCGATCATAGCTCTTCTTCGCAATCCTCGCCATGTTGAAAATGAGGTTAAAGTTGGTCCCACCGCACATAAATTCCTGCATGGTGAGCTTCTGGAGCGTCATCAAGGAATCATCGGTGTTTAACTGAACCCACGTGCCATCATCCGAGAACATGAGCATATCGCAATCATTGGTCTTCACCAAAGCTGCTGCAAATAAGCTACCAATCTCCGCAGGCTTGCCCTGCATCGATCCCGACATATCCAAGGCCACCAGGGTGCGCCCAGGGATCTGGGGGATGTTATTTAAAGAGATCTCGATGGCCTTCCCGATGGCTTTCATGATCTTTCGGGAAGTCGTAGACGGAAGCATCTGAATCTCGTTATACGCCGTCACAAACCGGAACGGGAGGACCAACGACTTCTTGATCGCATTCTCATTCACAAGCTGCTCACAGGCCAAATCGATCAATTCTGGGGCCTGCTGGAGGATATTCCGAAGGTTTCGGAGCAAAGCAAAGTAGCCCAGCTTCTTTTCCTTCAAAAGAGATCCCCAGGCTTCCTTCTTGAGATCAGCCTTTTCCTCTTCATTGGACGCCGTCTGGCCAGCCTGGGTGAGCTTTACTTCCCAGGTCTCCGTAGCCTTCAGGTTGCCCTTGACGAGCTTCTGGAGCGCATCAGCGTTCTTCTCCGTTGGCTTTGGATGCACCATGCGAACGAGATCGATAAGTTTGACCTCATTGCCCTCTCCACGGTACTTGGAAAGGCTGTAGGTGTCGAAACGACCAAAAGCCCTGGAAAATCCATCACGAATAGCTGCTGGGAGAGATCCACCCTTTTTACCGGATGGCTTGGCATTCCCATGGCGAGACATATAATAAGACACGATCTCACCCATATCATCTGGACGATAAACGATCTTATCGTAGAACTTTTTGCCCCAGGTCTGCCCCTTAGCAAAAGGAGCCAATTCTGCCGCTAAGACATGGGTGATCGAGCGCATACCATATTCGGTACGAGCAAATACTGCTGCCTTGGCCGCAAAGGACTTGTCCTGCAGCTGTGGGATGAGCCCTGAGAGCTTATCAAAGGTCTCATTTGCATCTCTGTAAAACTGATTATTGGCGAAAGAAGTCAGGAGAATCGACGCCAATTCCATTTTTGGATCCTGCGAATACGCATCGCCTCCTGCAAGGTTCTTCACCTTCGTCTTCGGCACTTCTACCGCTGTGTTAAATCGTCCCATAATACACCTCCTTGAGTTAAAAAAAAGAGAGTGGACACAATGTCCACTCCCTTTCATAAATTAATTGTGAGAGAATAATAAAGAAGGTATTTTACGTGCTCTACCAACTGAGCTAACGATAAACCGAGATCTATCGTGCTGGACTCGAACCAGCGACCGCGTCCTTATATGGGAAGTAACCCTCTAACCGCATCTCACAAAATCTGAAAGGAAGGAGAATAATCGACAAGGTGCTTATCACCGAAGTAACCCTGTCTCCGCGTCCTACCTTTACTATTAAATTGTCAAAAAAAAATCTCTGGAGAATAATATCGAAGGTGTATGTTTTCCCTATGAAAGAAGTAACCCTCAATCCGCGTCCAGAAAATCCTTGTTTCAAAGAACAACCATCCAACAGACACCATACTAGGGCCTACCTCTGGAAAAGTCAAAAATTATTTTTGGGATTCTTTAAATTCTTCGTAAGTCAGTATAAATATACGGTTTTTGTTCTTCTTAGAATGGGTCCATTTATGGCAAGGAATGCACAGAGTCTTCAAATTCTGTGGATCCATCCTTAATTCGATGCATTCAAAGGGCACGAGATGGTGGGCGGTTAAGCCTTTGCCGTCAAAACTCTGGAAGTCACAGTCAGGGTGCTGGCAGCACATTCCATCTCTACGCTTCACAAATTCAATAAGGGCTTCCCACTCCGGGGAGCGACAGAAGGCTTTCTTGAACAGATATGCATCACCGTATCGTTTCATCCTGGTCTACCTTATCTTCTGAGATTTTCTCTTCAGAGAGGAGATCGCAAGCTTTACCACAATGAGTGCAGATGTGATAACAAGTAAGAAGACGGTCCCCGCTACTATCGAATCCTTCCATTCGGACATCCTCACCACAACATCTCGAAACAAATTTCTCTTCTCCAGTAAACATGGTATGAAAACTCCCAACAAAATCCCAATCGTAGCTCCAATCGCATCAAAAATCCCTTTATCGGTATCCTTCATAAAGGGATTATACGATAAAAGGATCTCAAATCTAAAAACTATTTTTCATTGTCATCCAATTCCTTTCGGTAATACTTGGCCTTGGTATATCCACGAAATGCATAGTTTCCAAGAGTTGCTCCCAAAAGAAAAAGAATTATCTCAGGGGACACAGCTCTGATTTTTAATGTGTTGCCGCCTATGGTCAGCTCCTCCAATAGCCCTATCGCCACAAAAACCAGTGAAGCAATGAAAGCCGCAATAGATAATTTAAAACTTCTTCCCTTTATTCGTTTTTTCTTCCGCATATGTATTTATTAACTCCAATGCAGTATGTCGGTATTTAGAGGATTCTGCTCGAGCCTGCACTTCATACGGGTTATCCCAATACCCTATTGTCACCAGATAATAGAGGTACTTAATCCAAAATTTAAATTTACCTCTATGATACTGATAAACGTGCGCAAGCTCATGAGCCAAAAGAGACGGCTTCAGCGTTCCCTTTTTGAAAAAGATATGGGTTCCTAAGGTCAAAGCGTCATGCCTAACAATTTTCACAACAAAAGATGAAAACCAATTGTGATGAATTTTTATATCCATAATATGACTACTCCAGGGACTATTTTAGAAATAAGATCGATGATCGTATCCTTGCCCTTCCAACCATCAAACACAAATTCATCCAAAAGAATAAAAGCGCACCAGATTGGGAATACCCCCCAAAACCAACTCAAACTCATAAACGCAAACGCCATACTAGCAAAAATGTGCGCTGCTAATTCAACTCGTTCGAGATAGGTTTCAAAGCCCATCCATTCTAGCAGTCTCGACAATAACCATACTGGATTCAAATAATTCACTTAACCCATTCTCTGCACTCTAATGTATGCAGTTACACTACCGACAGCAGGAGCAGTAAAATTGGTTGCAACTTGGTAATAATTACCAACCACTGAAAGATTGATTGCCCCCCACCCCGCAGCATGAGCGAAAGTGGAATCAACAATTTCTGACCACGAAGGGATCCCAGAAGATTGATTCGCTATAAAACTTTCCTTCATGTAGTGACTATCATTCGCATAAGAATAGTACATTCCATAATGAGCATATGTTAAATACGCTGCGGCACCAGGGGCTCCAAGATAAAGTATGTTATTTGTTTGAGGTCCTGGCGGCTGAGACCAATAAAAAGGGAAAAAACGAACTTCGCCTACAGCTAGACTGGTTAAGTCAAAGAGGACATTGGCATTAGGGTCTAAAGCGATATAACTTGAAACATGTGGACCATTTTGAAGCATTGCTTTCCCACCGCCAGTTTTATCGCCTGCTGCGAAAATTGACCCAGGAACTAATTGACCTCCTCGATTAGACCCAGAAGCAGCATGCGAATGATCTATAATCCCCCCGGATGCCCCATCAACATATTTCTTATTGGCAACCATGTAATCTTGAGTTGGAGCCTCATTTTTAGTAAAAAGCCATCCATCTCTTGCATCACCATGACCACTTTGTGTTGCGATT
>Ga0075116_10000904_pt1 | contig 13560 bp, 16 predicted proteins | sample AntAceMetag02UKC_FD_69786 | JGI IMG/M metagenome (GOLD analysis project Ga0075116, IMG submission 69786) | Saline lake microbial communities from Ace Lake, Antarctica- Antarctic Ace Lake Metagenome 02UKC | ecosystem: Environmental > Aquatic > Non-marine Saline and Alkaline > Saline | place...
GATCTCGTCAAGCCCATCCTCGCCATGGACTACAAATGCCCTTTCTGCCCCTAAATTTTTCAATACATTGGCAAGCGGCTCAGTAAGTCCGCTGTGATAGACGCCGATCACCTGGCAGCTGGCGCCAGCAGGATTTGTGAGCGGGCCCAATATGTTAAATACTGTCCTGATACCGATCTCCCGGCGGGGGCCTATTGCGTGTTTCATTGCCCTGTGGAAAAGAGGCGCAAACAAAAATCCTATATCTACCTTATCTATACATTCCTTGACCTTTTCTGCCGGAATATCTATATTCACGCCAAGCGCCTTTATCACGTCTGCGCTGCCGCACTTGCTGGACACTCCCCTGTTGCCATGCTTTGCTACGCTTAATCCCGCGCCGCTCGCCACAAAAGCGCTGACCGTCGATATATTAAATGTATTGGCCCCGTCCCCGCCAGTCCCGCAGGTATCTACTGTCTTGCCCTTGGCCATTTCTATTTTTACAGACTTCTCGCGCATTACTATAACAGCGCCAGTGATCTCCTCCACTGTCTCGCCTTTTAATCTCAGCGCTGTTATAAAGCTCCCTATCTGAGCTGGAGTCGCCTGGCCAGACATGATCTCGTCCATGCAGCCCTGCATCTGTTGCCTCGTCAGATCCTTTCCCTCGACCACTTTCCCGATCATTTCTTTAATCATGAGAACCTCTCTATTAACCCAGGTAGATGCGTAGGCTACCAAAGGTGGTAGCCTACGCATCTACCTGGTTACAAAGTTTTTCAGCAATTGTTTGCCTTGCTTCGTCAATATTGACTCAGGGTGAAACTGCACGCCCCAGACCTCGAGCTTCTTATGCTTCAATGCCATTATCTCTTTTTGTTTTGTCTCAGCCACGACCTTTAATGTCTTTGGCAATGATTTCCTCTCCACTATCAATGAATGATAACGCGTTGCCTCAAAAGGAGAGGTTATGCCTTTAAAAATACCTTTTTTGTCATGGTAGATCATTGATGTCTTGCCATGCATCAACCTGGTCGCAGACACTATCTTTGCGCCAAAGACCTGCGCAAAGCACTGGTGACCCAGGCAAACCCCAAGTATCGGCACCTTGCCTGCAAACTTTTTTATGACCTGATTGGATATGCCGGCATGTTTTGGCCTGCCTGGCCCTGGAGAAATAACAATATATTTCGGCCTTAATCTCTCTATCTCCTTCAGGGATATTTTATCGTTTCTGTATACAACTAACTTCTCGCCCATTTCAGATAAATATTGGACTAAGTTATAAGTAAATGAGTCATAATTATCGATCATTAAAATCATTCTACACCTTCTCCCGCGATCTCTATCGCCCGCACCATTGCCCTTGCCTTATTAACAGTCTCCTGATATTCTCTCGACGGCACAGAATCAGCTACTATGCCTGCCCCTGCCTGTATATAGGCGTCCCTGCCTTTTACAACTATAGTCCTTATATTGATACACGTGTCCATGTTCCCGGAAAAACTAAAATATCCTACTGCGCCTGCATATGGACCGCGCTTTGTCTTTTCCAGCTCATCTATGATCTCCATGGCCCTTATCTTTGGCGCGCCGCTGACTGTCCCTGCGGGAAACCCTGCCTGAAGCACGTCATATGCATCACACTTCTTGCTTAAACACCCCTTGCAATTACTGACAATATGCATGACATGAGAATATTTTTCAACAAACATAAATTCAGAAACCTTTACAGTGCCAGACTCGCACACCCTGCCGATGTCATTTCTCCCCAGATCCACCAGCATCACATGCTCTGCCCTCTCTTTTACATCCATGAGAAGTTCTTTTTCTAAGATATTATCCTCTTTCTCGTTCCTGCCCCTTGGCCGCGTGCCTGCTATAGGCCTGACCTCAACGACATTGTCCTCGCAGCGGACTAAAAGCTCAGGAGAAGACCCTATCATCTTTGCTTCTCCAAAATCAAGGTAATACATATACGGGGACGGGTTCAAAGACCTAAGTTCTCTATAGACATCCAGGGGATCGCAATCCAACCTGGTATGAAACCTTTGCGAAAGCACGGTCTGGATTATATCGCCTGCCTTTATATATTCCTTAGCCTTCCTGACAGCCCCCTCAAACCCCTTCTTCGTAAAATTCGAGGAAATTTTATAAGATTTTTTTGACTTCCTGATTTTTGCCTGCTTCTTTTCTTTTTTATGCAACTCCTCAATAATCCTATCGATCTTTTTTACTGTCTTTTTATAAATTCTTTTTGTCTCTTGTCTCTTGTCTCTTGTCTCTTGAACATACGCATTGACCACCACTTTAATAGTATGCCTGGAATGGTCGAATATGATAAGGCTGTCTGCCAGCATAAATATAGAGTCCTGCATTTTCAGGTCATCCACATTTTTATCCGGTAGCTTCTCAAAAAACCTCACCATGTCATATCCCATATAGCCTACCATGCCGCCTGAAAATCTCGGAAGGCCCTTGACCCTGGCAGGGATAAACCCTTTCATGATATTGGCGATCTCTTTTAGAGGCGAGCTGGTCGAAAACTTTTTGGTCTTACCTTTTCTGGTGATCTCAATATTCCTGCCTTTGCTTTTAAATATAATGGACGGCTCTATGCCTATAAATGAATACCTGGCGATCTTTTCTTCCCCCTCGACAGATTCCAAAAGATACGAATACCTGCCCCCCACCTTCATATAGGCAGACACCGGCGTCAACAGATCACCCAGTATCTCCCTGTATACCGGTATGACATTCGCCTTTTTAGCCAGCCTTACAAATTCTTTTTTAGATGGATAATACATAATTTAAACGACCAACAATGAAACAATAATAACAATGCAACAATAACGACACAATTGTTTCATTGCTTCATTGTTATATTGTTATCTTCCGATAGAAACAACTCCTGCTGCCCGTGTGGCACGCTACTCCTTTTTGCCTCACCTTTATCAGCAGCGCATCCTTATCACAGTCATAATAAACAGCCTTTACAAACTGGAAATTCCCTGATGTCATGCCCTTTACCCAATACTCTTTTCTTGAGCGCGACCAGAAACAGGTCTTGCCGGATCTTAATGTCCTTCTCAATGACTCTGCATTCATATAACCCACCATCAGGATATCCTTGCCCTTATAATCTTGTATTATGGCTGGTATTAATCCTTTTTTGTCATACTTTAAACCTTTCACATTAAACTTTTCTTTTTTCATGGCCTCACGCCCACACCTTTCTCTTTTAAATATTTCTTTGTGTCCTTTATTGTATATTCCCTGAAGTGGAATATGGATGCCGCCAGCGCAGCATCAGCTTTTCCTTCTGTCAAAACCTTATATAGATGATCAAGGCTGCCAGCGCCGCCCGAGGCTATGATCGGTATGTTCAGGCTCTCGGAAAAAGACTTTGTAAGCTCTATATCATACCCGTCTTTTGTGCCGTCCATATCCATGCTTGTGAGGAGTATCTCTCCTGCGCCCAGCGCCTCTACCTTCCTGCCCCACTCCAATGCATCGATCCCCGTCGGCGTCCTGCCGCCGTTTATGTAGACCTCCCACTTGCCTGCGCCAGAACGCTTTGCATCTATAGCCACTACTATGCACTGACTCCCGAATTTAGCAGAGGATTTTTCAACAAGCCCCGGCTCTTTTACCGCAGATGTATTTATAGAGACCTTATCTGTTCCTGCATTTAATAGGTCCCTTATGTCATTAAGGTTCCTTATCCCGCCGCCGACCGTGAGCGGCATAAAGACCGTCTCTGCCGTGCGCCTTACCACGTCCAGCATTGTCTGTCTTTTTTCAAAGCTGGCCGTGATGTCCAGGAAGATGATCTCGTCTGCGCCTTCCTTGTCATAGGCCTGCGCGATCTCGACAGGGTCGCCTGCGTCTTTCAGGTCCAGGAACTTCACGCCCTTGACCACCCTGCCATCCTTAACATCCAGACATGGAATTATTCGTTTGGTTAACATATTCTTTTACCTGGGTAGATGCGTTAGTTCCGCGATTTTTATCGCTTCCTCGAGATCTACTTTCCCTTCGTACAATGCCCGCCCCACGATCACGCCTTCTAGATTCTTATTCTCTATCTCCTTCAGCTTCTTGATATCTTCTAAACTCGATATCCCGCCCGACGCTATTACTGAAATATTCTTGGAATCGATGATCTCTTTTATACGTTTCACATTAGGTCCTTTTAAAGTGCCGTCCAGCTTTATATCTGTCACGACAATAGTCTTGACCCCTGCTTCCACCATCATATCCACACAGGCCTCAGGCGTCAGATCCGTTTCTTCCTGCCAGCCTTTCTTCGTGACCCGTTTCCCTGAAAAATCAATACTAACCACGATCTTTTCTTTATATTCTGACACAAGTTTGATCAGGTAAGTATTGCCTTCCAATGCCTTTGTCCCGATGACTATCCTTTTTGCCCCGGCATTTAGAAAAAACTCGATATCGTCCTCGGTCCTTATGCCGCCGCCGATCTCACAGGGTATATCAATATTCTTTACAATATCGACTATTACATCCTTATTCTTCAGCTTTCCATCCCTGGCGCCTTCCAGGTCCACAAGGTGCAAAAGCCTGGCCCCGTTTTCCTGCCAAGTCCTGGCTATTCCAATAGGATCATCTGAATAGAACGTGACCTTATGAAAATCTCCCTGATGCAACCTGACGACTTTTCCCTGGATTATATCAATGGCTGGAATAATCAGCATTTCACAAAATTTCTTATAATATTCAAGCCTATGGTCTGGCTTTTTTCAGGGTGAAACTGAAATGCGCATATATTATCTTTACATATACCAGAAGTAAAGACATCCCCGTATTCAGTCTCGCAGAGCACCACGCTTTTGTCTTCCGGCTCCACATAATACGAGTGCACAAAGTACATATAGCTCCCATCTTGCACGCCCCGCAAAATCCCTGTCTCTTGTTTCTTGTCTCTTGTCTCTATGGTGTTCCACCCCATATGCGGGATCTTTAAATCCTGCCTATCCTGGAATTTCTTTACCGTCCCCTTAAGCACGCCCAATCCAACGGTCTTGCCGCCCTCTTCGCTCTCTGAAAAAAGCAGCTGGAGGCCAAGGCATATTCCCAGAAATGGCTTTTCTTTGTTTACACTATCGAGTATGGCATCTGTCAGCCTTCTTTTTTTCAACTCCTGCATGGCCACGCCAAATGAGCCCACGCCCGGCAGGACGATCTTATCCGAGGTAAGGATGTCCTCGTAAGAAGAGCTTATCCTGACTTTTGAGCAATAAAGCTCAAACGCCTTTTGAACGCTCCTCAAATTCCCCATCCCATAATCAATTATAGTGATCATATAAATAACTTTACACCCGCCTAGGCGGGTGTAAAGTTAGAGCTTGCCTTTGGTAGAAGGCACGCCCTTTACCCTTGGATCGACCTGAGTTGCATCATCCAAGGCCTTGGCTGCAGCCTTAAAAATAGCCTCTATTAGATGATGCATGTCAGGACCTGAAGAAAGGATGGAAATATGCATTGTAATAGGGAAATTGTTTATCAATGCCTGAAAAAGCTGGCGCGTATATTCTAGATTATATCCCCCCTGCACATCCTTATCTTCATATGGTCTCTCTGATTTAATATTATTGAAAAATGGCCTGCCACTTATATCTACCACCGCGCGAACATTAACTAAAACCTCGTCCATCGGAATCGTCCGTTCTCCAAACCTTCGAATCCCTTCTTTCTTGCCTAGCGCCGTCTTGAAGGCCTCTCCTAAACAGATCCCAATGTCTTCATTAGTGTGATGCATATCCACTTCCAGATCGCCTTTTGCCTTGATCTTCAAATCAAAAAGCCCATGTTTTGCAAAAAGCGTCAACATGTGATCCAGAAAAGGTATTCCTGTCTTGATATTCGAAACGCCTTTTCCGTCTACGTTCAGTTCAACAATAATATTTGTCTCACTCGTCTTCCTTGTTATTTTTGCTTTCCTCTTCTTCATACCCACCTCTCAAAAATAGATTGCTTCATCCGCCTATGGCGGATTCGCAATAACATTTTTACTATTGCCGGATCTGGCCGCTGCCTAGTATAATATACTTGTACGTGCAGAGCTCTTCGAGCGCCATTGGGCCGCGCGCGTGTATCTTGTCTGTGGAAATGCCTATCTCCGCACCCATACCAAACTGATGCCCATCTGTAAACCTCGTTGAGGCGTTCAAATACACGCAAGCAGAATCGACATTATTTAAAAACTTATCAACAGCCTTTTTATTCTTTGTAACAATCGCGTCAGAGTGTCTTGAGCCATATTTATTTATAAACGCTATTGCCTCTTCGACATTGTTCACGATTTTTATCGCCAGCGTCAGATCAAGGTATTCCTCATACCAATCTTTGTCAGTAGCAGCTCTTATGCCGCCTAAGATCTTGCGCGTCTTTTCGCAGCCTCTCAATTCAACGTCCGCCTCTTCCAGCGCCCGCGCAGCCTCAGGCAGAAACTTTCGCGCGACATCCTTATGGACCAGCAGATTCTCTATTGCATTACAGACGCCTGGCCTCTGCACCTTTGCGTTCAATACGATCTCTTTTGCCTTTTTCAGATCTGCGGATCTATCAACATACAGATGACACACGCCCTTGTAATGTTTAACAACAGGCACCCTAGAATTCTTCGCAACATGTTTTATCAGACTCTCTCCGCCCCTCGGGATAATAAGGTCTATATATTCGTCGGCATGCAGCATCGCCTCAACTGCCGCTCTGTCAGTCACGTTGATCATGCCAATGGCCTCCCTGGGAATACCGAATTTCTCGATCCCAGACGTAATGGAGCGATGTATCGCGAGATTTGAATTAATCGCCTCGCTCCCGCCTCGCAAGACACATGCATTACCAGACTTAATACAAAGCGCAGCGCAGTCACTTGTCACGTTGGGCCTGGATTCATACACTATGCCCAGCACGCCTATTGGCACCCGCACCTTCTTTATCAGGAGGCCATTAGGCCTCTTCCACTTCCGCAATACTTCGCCAACAGGATCTTTTAGCCCGTGGACTGACTTTATGGCCTGCGCCATATCTTTAATGCGTTTATTAGTAAGTCTCAGCCGGTCTATCATGGCATCTGAAAGACCTTTTTTCTTTGCAATGACAACGTCCTTCGCGTTCTGCAAAAGTATATACCTGCAATTTTTCAAAAGCGCCTTTGCCATTTGAGAAAGCGCCTTATTCTTATTCTCTGTAGATACGCCTGCGACCACCCGGGACGCGTCCTTGGCGTCATTCAATATTTTCAGTATCTTGTTTTTCATTTTGAACCCTTAGGAATAAACATTGTGCCGGTATTTTCGCCATCCAGTATCCTGCGCAAGATGTCTTTTTTGTGGCCGTTTGCGATCACGCTATAAACCCCGGAGTCCATAGCCATCCTGCAGGCATCCAGCTTGGTCCTCATCCCTCCGAGGGAACATTCTTTATCTGTGCCCCGCGCGTCTTTTTCAAGTTTTGCGTCGATCACTTTGACAACGTCCGCGCACACCCTATCCTCGCCGATGCATAACCCATCCACGTCAGTCAACATTATAAGTAAATCCGCGCCCACGAGATCCACGACCAGGCTGGAAAGCTTATCATTATCTCCGAATTTTATCTCGTCGACTGACACGGTATCGTTCTCATTAATAACAGGAACCACTTTTTTGCTCAAGAGCGTGTTGATCGTATTCCCTGCATTAGCGTACCTGCGCTTATCGCGTATGTCTTCCCATGTCAAGAGTATCTGCGCAACATGAAACCCGTTCTTGTTAAAAAATTCTTCATACACGTTTATGAGCCTGCCCTGGCCCACTGCTGCGCATGCCTGCTGCTCAGGCAAACTCTTCGGCCGCTTCTTTATGCCCAATAAATGCATGCCTGCTGCAATAGCGCCGCTGGACACGATGACTACCTCGCGACCATGCTTCAATAGCATGGACACATCCCGGCTGAAATCTTTGATCCACGCCTTATCCAACTTAAGGTCCTTTGCGGCCAATACACTGGTGCCTATCTTTATGACTATTCGCTTTGAATTTTTTATATTTTGTCTGCTCATGTTGAAATTTTTAGTTTTACACTTTAGTTTTGCGTTTTTCGCTTTGCGTTTTGAGTTTCTTATACGCCGCCTCAAGCATCTCTTTTATCCCCTCTCCTGTAACGCAGGAAACAGGGTACACCTTTCTTTTTATCTTTTTCTTAAAGCGCTTCAGATTCTCAGACGCCCCTGGAAGATCCATTTTATTCAGCGCCAGGACCTGTGGCCGCTTCTTGAGAACAGGATTATATAACCCGATCTCTTTATTTATTGCGTCTAAATCACAGACAGGGTCTCTTCCATCCACCCCTGCCATATCGATCATGTGGATCAGGACATTTGTGCGCTCAACATGCCTCAGAAATTCATCGCCCAATCCCCTTCCTGAATGCGCGCCTTCTATCAGCCCAGGTATATCACAAACAAGAAAACTTCTTTCTGAGTCCAGCCGCACCAGACCTAAGACAGGAGTCTTTGTGGTAAAAGGGTAATCGGCTATTTTGGGACGGGCGTTTGAAACGCGTGAAACAAGGCTAGACTTTCCAGCATTGGGATAACCAATGATCCCAACATCCGCGACCAGTTTCAGCTCTAGTCGGATATTTTTTTCTTCGCCGTCTTTCCCCGGTGTCGCATCTCTCCAGCGCGAGTTCCCCTTACCGCCTTCGCCGCCCATGGCTATGATCACTGAGCGGGCCACCTTATCAAGGTCGCAATACGTGATGTCTTCATCCCTATCTTTTACCACGGTGCCGATAGGGACTCTTATTATACAAGCCAGCCCGTCAGAGCCATTTTTGTGATTACTACTGGCATTGTATCCTGAATCCGCTTTGAAGTGTTTTTTGAAATAAAAATTGACGAGGGTCTGGACATTGTTATCAGAAACTATTATTATGTCTCCGCCTTTTCCTCCGTCGCCGCCATTGGGCCTTTTATATCTCTGGCCCTTGCCCTTGGAAAAGCTATGACAGCCATCGCCGCCATCCCCTGCCTTTATAAAAATCTGTGAATGGTCTATGAACATACTTACACTATACTGATCTTTCGACCACTGCCGAACTGCACAACGCCATCCTTGAGCGCAAACAAGGTCTTATCCCTGCCCGTGCCCACGCCAGGACCAGCAAAAAACTTGGTCCCTTTCTGCCGCACGATGATGCTGCCAGCTCTAACTACCTGGCCGCCAAAGCGCTTCACGCCAAGACGCTGTGAATTTGAATCGCGACCATTCCTTGAACTTCCCGCTGATTTAGTATGCGCCATGTTATCCTCCTGCTTTACTCCCGTAACTTTACACTTGAACATTGCAAGAATGTAAAGTTATTGGGATTATGTTGACTATGTTGTGATATCTTTGACCTTAAGCACTGTATAATTCTGCCTGTGGCCTATCTTTTTCCTTGAATTACCAAGTCTCCTGCGATATTTAAAGGAGATCACCTTGTCTCCCTTGGTATCACCCATGACCTCGCATGCAACTGACGCGCCCTTTATATAAGGCTTGCCTATAGTCACATCCTTCTTGTCAGAGACAAGGAGCACCTTGTCCAATTTTACTTCCTTGGTTTTCTCGTGATCCAGTTTTTCTATAACCACCACATCACCCTTTGAGATCTTATACTGTTTTGAACCTGTCTCAACTACTGCGTACATTTTTTACCCCCTTCAGTGTCTATCTTTTTAGAGCATAGTATTTTACAATAATTTTCCAGCTCTGTCAACCCTGCCTTCACCTTTGGGTAGCTGCGTAGGCTACCCAAAGGGGTAGCCTACGCAGCTACCCAAAGGCATTAACGCTGGACCTTGAAGTGCTCTATGTGCAGGTCTGGCTCTGCTATTATTACGATCCTTGCCCTGTGCTCAGATTCCATCTTTGTAATAGAAGGCCTGTCCTCATTCAAAAGGTAATTAGCCACGTCTGGATGCACATACGAGCGGATCTCTTTGGCCCTGGCACGCTCTAATTCTTTCTTTATGGCTCTCAGCACCTCTATGGACATTGTAGTGGCTGACTTTACCGAGCCCCTGCCGCTGCAATAAGGACAGTTCCGGTAAGACACCTTTCTCACGCCCCTTCTTATGCGCTGCCTTGTCATCTGAACTATGCCAAACTCTGACATCCTTAATATCTGGATCTTTGCCTTGTCCTTTTGTACTGAATTGACCAGTATGTCAAAGAGTTCGCGCCTGCGTCTATGCTGCACCATATCAATAAAATCTATTACAACTATGCCTCCTATATCCCTGAGCCTGATCTGCCTGGCGACTTCTGCAGCAGCCTCGCAATTTACCTTAAACGCCGTATCCTCTATATGCTTCCTGCTGAATGGCCCGCTATTTACATCGATCGCGATCAATCCCTCTGTCTCTTCTATTACAATGTGTCCGCCGCATTTAAGCCCTACTTTTTTCCCGTATAGTTCTTCTATCTGCTTCTCTATGCCTCGCGAATCAAACAGATGCACCCTCTCCCTGTAAAGCATGAGCTTCTTCTTCATGGACGGCATTAGATTGTTGGCAAACTGTCTTAATTTATTATACTCTGTCCTAGAGTCCACAAGCACCCTGGTCACATCCTCGCTGAATATGTCCCGCAGGATCCTGTATGTAAGTCCGTATTCTTCGTGAATAAGCGCCGGGGCCTTTGCCTTGCTGCTGACCTTCTGTATCCTGCTCCACAATGCAGTCGAATACCTGATCTCGCGCCTAAAATCCCCCTCGCTCTTTCCTGACCCGGCTGTCCTGACAATGAGCCCCATCTTAAGCCCGGAAAATAACTTCTTCAGTATCTTATGCAGCCTGTGCCGCTCTGCCCTGTCGCTGACCTTTTTTGAGACACCCATGTGGCGGTCAAAAGGCATGAGCACAGTAAATCTCCCTGGTATGCCCACGTGCGTGGTAAGCCTTGGCCCCTTGTTTCCTATTGGGTCCTTTGCCACCTGCACCAGCACCTCTTGTTTTTCCTTTGCAAGCTTGTTTATCTCTGACGGCCTTGGCCTTGCGCGGCGCGCTGGAGAAGCCTTGCCCTCTTCTTCGAGTAAATCAAATTCATGCGAAGGCGAGAGCATGTCAGAGACATATAAGAATCCATTTTTCCCATGGCCTATATCCACAAATGCAGCGCCTATCCCTGACACAACAGACTTCACTATGCCCTTGTAAACATTACCTACCAACGTCTCCTGGCTGGGCCGCTCCACATAATAAGACTCGAGCCTGCCGCCTTCTACCACAGCGACGCGTATCTCCTGCGACTCGACATTAATTAAAATTTCTTTCTGCATTCCAACACCTGTACCCCTTTCGGCAATTTTTCATTTATCTTTTTCTTAAATTCTTCTGGCTCCACCCATTTCTCCATTTTAAAGACTGCCTGTTCATCCTCGCTCTCCACTCCAAGCTTCAGCGCGTTTCCAAAACTTATTCTGTAATGCGGAGAAAAACCCTGACTCAATGCAACAGGGAGTCTTGCCCGCCTAACAGACCTTTGAAAAAGCCGGACGATGTCCAGGTGGGATATATTCTTAAGGTCTCCTCTTTTGCAAAATCTTGTCTCAATCTTCAACTGCGGGCTTGGATTCCGGGCTTACAAGGTTAACCGTTATAAAAAACATAAGGTCTGTCGTGTCGACTGTCTTTTCCTTTTTCTTAAAGAAGAAACTCAATATTGGTATATCTCCCAGTATGGGCACCTTGATCACTGTATCGATCACATTCTCTTTTATAAGCCCGCCGATGACTATCGTCTCCCCATCTTTTACCATTACATTAGTCGAGGCCTTACGCACTGAAAACCTCGGCGCCTGAATAGTCCCGCCTGAGGTGCTGAATGTATCAAACGATAAAAATGATGACACCTCTGGCTCTAGTTTTATTGCAATATAGCCCTCTGGATTTATCTGAGGGGTCACTGCCAGGGTTATGCCCAGTTCTTTTTCATCGTATCCTGTTATCTCAATATTGCCTGTGCTATCGTTTCGCTCATAAGTAGGTATGCTAAACGTCGTCGCCACTACTATCTTCGCCTCTTTATTGTCCAATGTTGTTATCCTTGGGTTTGAAATTATCTTTGTATTAGTCTTTGATTTTAAGACCTGGAGCACTGCCTGCAGCTGAGTAAAATCAAGAGTACCCAGGGAAAAATTAGTCGGCAATGCCAATGGAAACGCCCTGCCCGGGTTTCCAGGAAATGCCCCGATATTATCACCTGCTTCAGCGCTCGGGTCTCCGTCTGGAAAATAGTTTCCTCCGGTCTGTCCTCTATGCCAGGGGAATGTAAGAGGCCTTGAAGCGCCGCTGGCTGTTATCTGCGTGGTCCAGTTTATACCCAGCTTGTCATCTTTATCAAGCGTGGTCTCTATTATCTTTGCCTCGATATTCACCTGCTGCGTCCTCATGTCAAGCTTTTCAATGACCTGCTTTATCTTGTAGACATTGGTCGATATATCTGTCACGATCACAAGATTTGCCCTTTTGTCAAACTTAACGCTGCCCCGCTCACTCAGCATCTCTTCTATTGCCAATGGCACATTCTCAGCTTCTGCATAATTAAGAGAAAAGACCTCTGTCACCAGCTCTTCTTTTTCCAGATTTTCAGTCGTGATCACGCGTATTATATTGTCATCGCGCTCATATGTATACCCATATGTCCTTAATATCACTTCCAGGGCTTTGTCCCACGCCACATTTGTAAGCCGTATTGTAATAGGGCCTGTCACTTCCTGCCCAGCGACGATGTTTATCCCGCTTTTATACGAGAGTATCCTTAATACATTTGTAATATCAGCGTCTTTAAAATCCAATGTCACGTTGCCGGCTGAAGTAACAGCTGGCTCCCTGAGCGGCGTAAGTTCACTCGAGGCCACCTGCGTCTCAGTGCCCTCTTCATCTTGCGCATGACCCAAAGTCATTCCAGATAGAATTAACATAAAAACAATACTGAATTTAAATAATTTCATATCTCGCTCCTTCCATGCTGCATTATCATTCACTCCTTAATTCGATCTTTACCTCTTCTCCTCCAACATCAAAGATAACGCTGTCGTCCTTTATCTCAAGGACCTTTACTTCCCCTATTTTCTGGCCTTCCTCCACTATCTCGCCATTTATTATAGCCACAGACCCTTTTGCGTCATCCCAGACAATACCTTCCAGCCTCACATCCTTTATTCCTGTGATCCCATATGCATCAGACATATATGCGCCTGATCCAGATATAAGAGGGACAAACGGGTCGCGCTTATTTTTAGAATCATATTCATAGGTCTCTTCTGCAGACGCAACCCCTGTTATACAGAAAGTCATGATCAAAAGTCCGCTAAGAGAACAATGAAACAATGAAACAATGAAACAATGAAAACTAATTATTTTACTCTTACTGCTCTTTCGCAACATATGTCCTCACTCGCAATTTTATATCATGCCGCCGCTGGTCCTGCGACTGTCCACTTATTGATATATCGTCAATACTTATGAATCTCTCCATTTTCTCTAATTTATTAATAAACTCGCCGCACTGATGATAACCA
>Ga0075116_10000907_pt1 | contig 13531 bp, 21 predicted proteins | sample AntAceMetag02UKC_FD_69786 | JGI IMG/M metagenome (GOLD analysis project Ga0075116, IMG submission 69786) | Saline lake microbial communities from Ace Lake, Antarctica- Antarctic Ace Lake Metagenome 02UKC | ecosystem: Environmental > Aquatic > Non-marine Saline and Alkaline > Saline | place...
GGAAGAAGATAACGTTAAATTAATAATTACATCTCAGAAACCTTTACCGCAATGGAAACATATTCCTAATGTGGAAATTATTGATAAGCATTTAGACAGAGAAGAATTGTTAAGTCAATATACAAGAGCAGACTTTACATTGTTACCAAGTAAATGGGAAACAATTGGAATTCCTTGTGTCATTAAAGATACGCCGATATATACCAATAATGGAATTAGGATGATTCAAAATATAAATAAAGGGGATAAGGTATTAACTCACAAAGGAAATTATAAAAAAGTGTTAGATATAGGAAATAAAAAAAGTAAAGAAATATATAAGTTGTCTACAAAATATAACAATAATATTTACATAACGGGAAACCACCCAGTGTATGCTATAAAAACAACAAATCAAAAAATATATGGGGAATATTCGAAATTTTGTAAAAAAAAAAATTTAAAATGGGTGCCTGTAGAACAAATAGAAAAAAATGATTTTGTGGCAATTCGTAAATCTAAAAAAACCAATAATATATCACATATAAAAATATCAGATTATATAGATATGATAAATATAAAAAGAGACGAAAATTGCATATATAATAAACACGGTTACAATATGAAAAATATTAAAAATAGCGGAATGAAGTTAGTAAAAAAATACAACATTCCAAAATCTATATTGTATAGGTGTTTAAATAATAAAAAAACACGGATACCCGATAATATTGTTAAAAAAATAAAAAAAGAATATGATAATTTTATACATAAAATACCAGATAAAATAAAAATAGATAAAGATTTTTGCAAATTAATAGGATATTATATTGCAGAAGGATGGCGTTCTGGTAGTAATTTTGGTTTTGCTTCACATGCTAAAGAGCACGAATATAGGAAATTTGTAATGAAAACAATTAAAAGAATTTTTAACATTACAGGTGTTGAAAAAATAGATGGTAACAAAGGGTGTATAAATTTTTCAAATAAAATAGTTGGTGAATTTTTTGAGTCGTTGTGTGGTCATTTAGCACATAATAAACATGTCCCAGAAATATTATTGCATATAGCTCCAGAATTACAAAAAGAAATAATTATTGGTCATTATTGGGGAGACGACACAAAAGATAGGGATAATAGAAAAATAGAATTAAGTACTGTATCTAAGTGTTTAGCATATGATTTAAGACATTTGTTTTTAAGATGTGGGATTCTTAGTTCAATATCAACAGATAAAAGGGAAAAATACCGTGATTGTTATAGAATTAGAGCGGCATTAAATAAAAAATTAATAAAAATGTTCGGTTTAGAAAAAGACCCCCCGAGATATGATATTTATTTCGAAGACGATGACTTTTTTTATGTAAAAGTAAAAGAAATCAAAAAGACTTCTAAAAAGCGAACTGTTTATAATATGGAAGTAGAAGACGATAATAGTTATTGTGGAGAAATAGTGTATCATAATTGTTTAGAAAGTTTAGCAATGGGCGTTCCCGTAATAACGACAGCAGTTCCGCCAATGAATGAATATATAGTTCCAGGTGTAAATGGATATTTATGTACTCCAACAATGAAACGTTCTCCTAATGTATTTATTCATGCAGCATATGTAGATGCTGTAGATTTATATACGAACATGAGAACATCTATGAATGATATGATTTTACCCACATTGAAAAAAAATAGCAAACATATAGTGAAAGAATTGTATAACTTGGAAAAGAATAAGAAATATTTATTAGCTTTTATTTCGGAGAATTTATAATGAAAGACTTTATAAAGATTGGGAACATTGTACAAGTTAAAGACGATATAAAAATATGTAATCGTTTTAAGGAAACCCCAGGAACTAAGTATATAATAACAGAAATATATTATAATTTAAGAATCAAGCAAACACGTCTTACATTAGAAAGACCTACTGAAGAAATACCAATTTGGCATATAAATGTTAAAACAATGTTAGAATTGTTTGACTTTGTTGATGAGGAATTACAATGAAAATAAAACATCCGATATTAGCAAACGTTATAAAAACAAAAGATGGTATACAATACGTATACGATTCGGAAAAATGGACATATGATATAGACGAAGCCGCATCTATTTTTAAACAAAAGATGGAAGAGTTTAAAACAGCTGAAGGAATTACAGATGATAATATGACAATGGAAGTTGATTCACAATGAAAGTATTAATAGTCATTGCAAGTTTTGCAGATTCTCTTTTAGATGGAATGTTAGAATCCATTAAAGAACATACAAAAGACATTGATTATGAAATACAAGTAGTTGATAATCACAAGGACACAAAAAAACTAGAAGTCACAACAATCCCTATTTGTAAGAAACATAATGTTCCTTTACATTTAGATAATACTTTATTAGGATACAGTCATGTTTTAAATACTGGTGTAGAAGTATCTGATAGTGAATCAGAATACGTTTGTTATATCAGTCCTGACGTTTTAGTAAAAGAAGGTTGGTTAAAAGAAATGGTAGATTGTTTTGAAAGAAATAAAGAAAACGGTTGTTCATTAGTTGGTCCACTTGTAAAAGATTTCGATGGTAGTTATCTTCCAGGAATAATGGAACATTACGGACAACCAAAAGATATCATTGGTAAAGACTTATTAATAGAAGCGCCGTTTTATTTAAACGGAGTTTGTATATTACAAGAGAGAAAAACTATTCCGGAATTCAAATGGGATAAAAATTATCACAGAGCTTATTGGGAAGATAATGATTTCACAGAACAAGTTAGGTTCTGGGGTGGTAAAATATATGTAGCAGGTAAATCTTTAATTTTACATAAGGTTAATGCAAGTCACGATACAATATTAAAAGAAACAGGAAACACAGCATCTGCTGTTGGCGCGTCCAATAGAAAGTACTACACATTTAAATGGACTACAGTACAACGTTACATTAATACAAAAGGAAAGTTTGGTATTAGAGATGTAACATTAGGAACATGTATAGAGTTGGAAAAATGACAAATAAGAACGATGCTAGATTTTCACCTCAGTTGAAATTATCAACGCATCAGCAAACTATAGATTTTATAAATGGTAAAAAGATAAACCCTATCAACATAGAAATATCATTAACAGGCATTTGCAATGCAAATTGCCCTTGGTGTTTTTATAAGGGAGATAGAGTTAAAGAAGAATTAGATTATAGTGTTGTAGAGAAATTGCTTTACGATATGAAAGATATGGGAGTTAAATCTGTAACTTGGACTGGTGGAGGAGACCCGCATTTATACACAAGAATAAAAGATGTTGTAGAACTTACATACAAATTAGGAATACAACAAGGCATCATTACAAATGCAACTTCAAAAATTAATTTTGACCCAACATTAATGGAATGGGTAAGAGTTAGTCAAACGCCAAAGGATTATAACTTAGAAAGCTTAAAAGAACTACGTAAATGCAAGACATTGGGAATCTGTGTTAACTACACAGGCAACGATGGCGTTGTACATGCTTCACTTGACGTAGGAGAGGAGATTGGAGTAGATTACGTCCAAGTACGCCCAGCATTAAATTGTGGTGGAGAACTAACGCATATAGCTCCTCCGGACATCGAACACGAATTATTATTACTAACTAAATACAAGTTTCAAGATTGTGCAGAGCCAAAAGGTTATGACACATGTTACGGATACAACTTTTGTCCTTTCATCTGGCATACAGGTGAAGTAAACGCTTGTGCTTATATGAGAGAACAAAAACCATATGTTTTAGGAAACATTAAAGAATCTGGATTAGAAGAAATATTATCTAATGCTCCAGAATCATTACCTGTTAGAGAAGACTGTCAAATATGTTGTAAGAACGACCAAACAAATATCTACATCAATAATATCAAAAATTTAAAAGATGTGAACTTTCCATGATACTAAAAAATGGAAGGGGTCAACTTGGTTCTGAATTAGAAAAACAATTGAATAATTATAACAATGCAAATTATTTTAATAACACTATAATTTATCATACTTGGAATGTTTGGGAAAAAACAGAAGAGAAACAAAAAATAGAATATAATAAACTTATTAAATGCGTTGATAACAATAAAGATAAACGAATCGTATATATATCAACGATGATAGATAACGATACGCCATATGTTAAATATAAAAGACTTGGGGAAGAATATGTTGCTAATAATACTAATAGAAATATAATAATCCGTATTCCTAATCTTATAGGAAAAGGAGTATGCACAAAATTCAGAGATGAAAATATATCTGCTTTTGGAAATATTGATTTAGAAACTATAGCAAATACTACAAGCAAGATACTTAATATAATAAAACATGATAAAAAAAACAATAAAATGATATATGAAATAAAAGGAAATAAAATCCCAGCATATATGGTTAAAGAATTAATATTGTTTGGAGATAACAAATGAAACAATTATACACACATCTAACAGAAGCATTAAAAAGATATGAGAATATTAGCGATAAGGAAATAGAAAACAGAATTATGTCAGCCAATAAAAATCTTATAAGTAAATGGGAAGATAAAAAATCAGTAATAGAATTTTACACAGATGCTAAAGATTATATATATGACCTGATATTCTTTAATGACCCAGAAAGGGTAATGACACTTTTATATCCTATTAGAGGAATTAATAACAAAGACATTTTAGAATTTGGTGCAGGTCTTGGAGAATTAGGAATGCAACTTAGCGAACATAATTCAGTATATTATTTTGATATAAATAAAGAAATTGAACAATTTGCAAGATACTTATCTAAAGGAACAAAAAGAAAAATAACCTTTTTAAAAAACGAAGAGGAAATTAAAGATAGAATGTATGATGTTCTTATTGTTACAGATGTATTAGAACATCTAGAAGAACCAGTTGAGAAATTAAAAGAATTAAGCGATTGTTTAAAACAACATGGATTAATATTGACAACTGGGTTAGATTTCAGTGTGGGAGAAAAAGTTCCTTTTCATTTAAAATCTAACCTTGATAAAAAAGAAGAATATAATGAATATATGTTTACAAACTTTAATATGTTATTTTTTCACGTAACTAAAAATGAGACTATATATGTCTGGAGAAAAAGATGAAAATATTAGGATTAACACCGGGAAATAAGAATACCGGATTGACGCCAGAACAGAAATATCTGTTGGGTTTAAAAAATTTAGGACATGAGGTGATGGTATCAGAAGTATCTGTGGGACTACCAGCCAACTTTATGCCGGACGTAATAGTAGCGATGTCAGAAGTGACATGTGAAAATGGGTATATGTTAGCAAAGGCATATAACTTACCGTTCTACGCACATATGGAATGGATTCCAAAGTGGAGAGTATTCATTGAACCAGAGTCTTGGTGGGGTATTGAAAATACTTATATTCCATACGTACAAAAAATGAACTTTATAAGAAGATACCAGGCATTTTCATATTTCTGGGGACAAGCAGATTATAAAACATTAGCCGCAGATTGTTTTCATGACGATATGAAATATTTCATTGGTCAAGATTTTGAAATAGGTAGTAAAAAACTTGGAGTCGATACTGAGCTAATTAAGAAATGGTTAGAAAAGAATCCGGATGTTAAAGAAAACAACGAAATTACTTGCATTGCAAGATTCGTACCTCATAAAAGAATACATCATATAATAGCAGCATTAAAATATATTGAATTTGTTGGAGTACTTAACTTAGTAGGTTATGGACCCGAAAAAGAAAAATACGAGAATATGAAAGAAAATATTAATATTAAATATTGGGATAGTAAAGACAAATATTTAGCGATTGCTCAATCTAAATTTGTAATAGCTTTATGGTCGGGTTTAGTACCAGCGGAAGCATCTTATTTAGGAAAAACATGTTTAACTTACGATTCTAAATATATGCGAGAACTGTTTGGGGACAACATATATTATGCAAATAATAATATGTATTATGACTTGGCGTCTAATATTAAATCGTTATTATCAATGCCCGAATCAGAAAGGTATGAGAAATCATTAAAATGTATGTTGGTAATCGAAAAAGGTAAAGGAAATACATTAACATTTGAGGAATCAATTAAACACTTAGAAGGATTGATTATTAAAGCAATAGAAAATAAAGGGAATACACAATGAAAGTATTATTATTAGGAAATATATTTGACAAAGAAACAGGGTGGTATATTATTCATTCGTTAAAAGATGCAGGACATGACGTTGCGGCTGTAGATGTTAAAGCAATTATATATGACCAAGGCATAGAAAAAGGACAAAAGATAATTATGGAAGAAATAGAAGATGTAGATATCAATCCTGATATAATTATGGCAATGAAAGGATTAGAAATGACCCCTGATACTTTACGAGCAATTAAAAATAGATTTCCAAAAGCTAAGTTAGTCAATTGGTTTTTTGATAAATATCTGGGAAAATTACCAATTTGGGAAAATAAAATATTGTTTGACCACGTAAGATTGTTTGATTATTATTTTTGTTCTCTTAAGGGAGTTTCGGATAGGATGACAGCTGACGGGTTTAAAAATTTCCATTATTTAGATGAAGCTTGTTTTCCAGAATTAAATGGTGAAACGATATTAACTTATTACGAAGAAAAAAAATATGGGAGTGACATTGCTTTCTGTGGAACAATTGGAATTAATAGAATTCATAAAGAAAGAATACCTACCCTTGTTAAAGTAGCTCAGGCAGGGTTCAATATGAAAATATGGGGAGACATAGTAGGAGACATAAAATATGTGCCGATGCAAATAAGAAAGTTATGTACACAAGTCAGAGTGTCTAATTTAGAACATAGTTCAGTTGTACAATCTTCTTTAATCAATTTAGGGATTGACCAAGACAACGAGTTAGATATGGGGTATTCTGCAAGAGTTTATAGAGTTATGTGTGCAGGCGGCTTGTATTTTAGTAAATATACTAAAGGTATAGAAACTATGTTTAAAATAAACAAACAGGGAGAAAAATTAACAGATGATTTAGAAATGGTAGTATATTACAACGATGAAGATATGATAGAACTATTAGATTATCTATTGGAACATAATGAAATGCGAGAACAAATTGCCGATAACGGAAGAGTTACAGTTTTAGAAAAACATACTTTTAAAGACAGAATACGAAAAATGATTAAAATCATAGGAGGACAAAAATGAATAAATTACCGTGTGGACACGACGAGGCGTCCAGATATAAAACAACTTTTAATGGGAAAACAAAAACCTACTGCTTTTCATGTTTATTTGAAAAAGTAGGAATTTTACCGTTTGAAGAACAAAAAGAAGAAAAAGAATAATGAGAACGTATACACAAATATTTCAAGAATTTTGCGACTGGCTTGTAAAAAAGACCGGGGATAAGAAATACGATTATCAGTATATGTTAGAAACAGATACGGAAGAAAATATTAATTCGTTTTTATATAAAACAATATTAGAACTTTGTTACGATAAAGAGAATGGTTTATATTATTTCGCAAAATTCATAATTGGAGATTTGCTAGAACTTGGATATCCATCGCCTTATAGATATAGTAGTCTTATAAGAAAATGGGATATGATATCAAAGAAGAATAAAAAGCTTGCGGTGTTGTCGGCTCGAGGACATGGAAAGTTAAATGCCGACAGTGTTCCCGTCCCAACACCATCTGGATACAAAAACCATGGAGACCTTAAGATTGGGGACAAAGTCTTTAAGCCAGACGGCACTCCTGTTACAGTAACAGGTATTTCTGATAAATTAGATGCTGACTATGTTGTCGAATTTACAAATGGAGAAAAAATAAGATGTCACGACAATCACGAATGGAAAGTATATGATTATAATAAGGAGAGACAACTAATCTTAGAGACCAAACAAATGTTCAAAGGGTGGAAACAAGGAAATCGTTCAAGATACATGGTTGACAATTTCAAGGCATTAGAATTCTCAAATAAGAAATTACCATTAGACCCATATTATATGGGCTTATGGTTAGGGGATGGTAGTAAAGACAAAACGACCATAACACATTCCAAGGAAGATATTGCGTCTATAAATTCTATACCTTATACGATATCTAAACAGTGGGTTCATAAAACAACGGGGGTTGTCACAACATCTTTTGCATCAAATGGCATAATAAAAGAATTGAGAAATTTAACCCTTTATAACAATAAACATATACCTGATATATATTTGATGTCCACTATCAAACAAAGATTGGAACTACTTGCAGGATTAATAGATTCAGACGGTTCAGTATCAAAAAAACGAGGCCGTGTGCGATTTGTTAATACAAATAAAAAAATTATCGATGGGGTGTATGAATTAGTGACATATTTAGGAATGAAGCCATATATTACACAACAACCTCCACATTCAAATGGTAAAGGAATAAACGGAAAATTGACAACCTATACTGTGAATTTTAATCCGACTATGATAATCCCAACAAGATTAGAACGAAAAAAGATAACAATCATTCCAAAACAGAAACGAATTGGAATCAAGTCAATTAAATACTTGCCCAACGGCGAACAAGGACATTGTATAATGGTGGACTCAGATGATGGAATGTATTTAGTAGGGAAAAAACCAATACCAACACACAACTCCCTGTTTTTTTCTATAATGTTGAATTTATATGATATGTTTTTATTCTCCCATAGGAGAGTAATACTTATTTCTGCTTCTCAAGAACAGGCAAATAGGATATTAAACGATTTAAAAACTATAGTTGAAAACAATGAGTGGCTAATTGAAAAGAAAAGTTCTAAACGTTGGGCGAATGAAACAATTGGTTACAATGATGGATATATACTTGTTAAAGGAATTGGTTCGGAAATTTTAGGAGAACATGTTGATAGAATAGTAGTGGACGATATTTTAAGAAACGATAATAAATTAAGCGATACGGATATTGAAGATTATATAGACATGACTTTAGACCCGATGTTATTAAACAGAAAAGGACAGATGATTGTCGTTGGCACTTCCAAATCTGCAACCGATATTTTCTCAACAATAAAAAGAAGGGTTGACGAAGGAAGTATTTGGTCATACGATAAGTTCCCGGCAATTTTAGATTACGAAAATAAAATACTCCAATGCCCCGATAGATTTACTTGGGACCAGATAATGGAAAAAAGATTATCGATGGGACATCTTAAGTTCGCAAGAGAATATCAGTTAGAGTTCTTTTCAAGAGGAACCGCTTTATTTCAGGAAGAAGTTATAAAAAGAGCGAAGGAAATGGGGGAAGATTGTATTTTGGTTAATAAAATACAAAACCTTGGTCCAAATTGGGTTTACGTTGGAAGTGCCGATGTTGCACGAAGTGGAAAGGCATCTGCCGATTTCACTGTTGTCTTTATATTGGCCTATAATACGGTCACACAAGAGAAAAGAATAGTTCATATGTGGAGAAGTAAAGGAATGAAAATAAGCGAACAGGCAAGACATATAGCAGGTATATCAAGAGATTTCGACCACCCTTACTTTTTAGTGGAACAGAACAACATGGGACAAGATATGATTGATGAATTAATAGATGTTCATAATATGAATGTTGAAGGATACATCACAGGTGGAAGAAGTCAGAAGAAAGAAGAATTGATTAGATTTTTAATTACAGCATTTGAACATGAACAAATAGTTTTACCCCGGGGTAATGAATATTCTAGGGGGATGACTGATATAATAGTGGGAGAATTAGAAAAATTCTCTGTGACAACAACACATGCAGGTAATGAACAATATAAAGCGTTAGGTGGACACGATGACACTATAATTTCTTTAGCAATTTTAAATCGTGCAACACAAATGGTTGCTGTTCCTTTTGCGGTTGTTAGTGAGGGTGGAAGAAATTCAAGTGGTTACAATCCTTACGATGCTTTATATAAGAATAGTAAAGAAAGCGCATTGATGAACATGATTAAAAACGGTAGTTTGCGATGATGATAAAAGATGAGACTCTTAAATAAACGAAAGATTTATATATAAGAAGTGGTATACCAATATATAAAGCAAAAGGAGGTAATGAAAAATGAATAGAAACGGAAAAGGACCACGAACTAGAAGCCCTAGAAAAAGCGTAAAAAAAGGCGGTAGAGGACTAGGTAATTGCTAGTTGCTACAAATAAGGAGCGATTGAAACATTGCTCCATTAAATTTACAAACAGGTGAGACTGAATGAGACAAGATACGATAAATATCAATGAACTTTCTGATTTGGTAGCTAATAGAATAGCTACTAAAACAACCGATAAGATATTAGAGAAATTATTGCCAACTAACACTGTAAGAATTGATTGTGATACTAATGGCAGCCAGTATTTTGAAGTTTTTTATAAAGGACACAAGATAAACTGTGTTACATCTTTAGAGATAAATACTTTTCTTTCTAGAACGAACAGAAATGAAAAAAGAAAGAGGTTAAGATTATGAATAAAAAAAATGAGGTGAAAGCCGGAAATAGTAAAAGCGAAATAGTAGTCGCAGTTTCCGGCGGATTTTGACCCTGTCACAATTGGACATTTACGAATGTTTAAAGAAGCTAAAAATCTTGGTACTAAATTAGTAGTTATAATTAATAACGATTATTGGTTAACTAATAAAAAAGGGTACGTGTTTATGAAACAAGAAGACCGAAAAGAAATTATAGAGGGGTTTGCTTGTGTAGACGAAGTGACAATACATCATCCTTGCGATAAAGAAGATAAAAGTGTTTGCGATGCTATTGCAGATATTAATCCAAATATATTTGCTAATGGGGGCGACCGAAAACCAGGAAACATCCCCGAATATTCACTATGTAATTATTTAGGAATTGAAATGATGTTTTCAGTAGGGGGAGAAAAGATACGTTCTTCTTCTGATATGGTTAAAAATTCCAAATGGTGGAAGAATAAGGAGGCTAATAAATGAGTTTTGAAAAAATGGATGTAATGCCAATAATAGTCACAAGTCATAAGGTATTAAAAGTATTATACGATAGTAAAGAATGGACACACGATAACTTATTAGAGATTTGTAAAGGGATGAATATGATTAACATATGTTTAAATTATTTAAAAGATTCAAATTATGTTACATTTACATGGACTTTTTCCAAAAACAGAAATGGTTTAAAAATAATCCAAGAAAACATCACAGCAAAAGGAATAAGATGGTTTGAAAATAAAGAGGGTCAAGAATGAGTTTTATATTAATATTTAGAATAGCTACTATCATTGTTATGATGTTCTCAGCTGCTGGTGTTGTATTAGGTGGTAAATCTTGCGACCCAGATATGATGGCTCCTTGTGTATTGCTTGTAGCAATATGCTGTGCTATATTATTGGTGACTGCATAATGGAATGTTCTAGATGTTACGAACATTTTGATATTGATAACATGACAGAAGTAGATATTTATTTTTTATGTGAAGATTGTTTTAGATTATGGGAAGATGCCCGGGGAGACATAGAAGATTACTCTTTAACCCGTATGATGAAGTTTTGGAGATTAGAGGGAGACCCTCTAACGATAGGTGAATAATGATAGGGGATTTGAATCAAGGAACTTTTAAAAATAAAAGTTTTTTAACAAAGACAGAAATAAAAAGAGTCGTGAGATTTTTAGAGTCTTATAAAGGATATGTTGGATTTGGAGACTATAAAGTAATGTTATCATTAGAATCCCTTAAAGATGGAGACAAAGCTAAGGTAACAGTTGATATTTATGAGAAGGAGCTTAAAATACAGTTGGCGGAGAGTTTTAAGAAGGAAACAGACGATAAGAAGGCAAATATACTCATACACGAACTTACACACGGAAGATTTTCTGCTTTCCAAGATATAGTAGACGAATTAACTAAATATGAAGAAGAGAACCTAATAAACGACTTGACAAAAGGAATATGTGGGAAAGATGAAGTACAATATTAGCAAGGCACTGAAAGTTGCAAAAAAACTTGGAATTAAAGTAGAGAGAATAAAAGAGGGCTATATTAGACCAAAAGAAGGTTATAGTACTAGAGGATATTGGAATGGTGGAAAAACTATACATATTAATCTAGATACGGCAACTAATTATATAATACTACATGAGATTGGACATGTTATCAATGGATACATGTGTTGTACAGAACATTGTGAATATGCTGCTCATGGTACGGCAATGGCTTTAGCTAGGGTGTTTAATATTAAGTTGGGACCTTATGATAAACAAAAAGTAAATGTGTATGCGGGATGGTCTGAATACTGCCCTGCAAAGAAGAGGAATAAGAAATGAAAATAACAGATGGGAATCCAAAGACAGCCTATACGTTGATACGGAATGGTGTTATAGCAGTTATAATAGCTTGTGTGGTGATTGTAGTGGCAATGGTGTCTACTCTTATATGGATAGCTGGGCAGGTGAGCTGATGATAGATATTGATGATGTATTAGACTTTATATTGATATCGTGTATTATGAGTGGAGCATTGTTGTATATTACAATATGTGTTTCCTTTATGGTATGCCTTGTATCATTAATATGGTGTATACTATGAAAGAAAGAAAAGGATTTTTTAAATTCTTAAATATGACAGGATTTGTAGTATGTTGGTTAGGTGAAATATTTAGCTTTATTTTAAAGGGAGCTATAGACTGGCAGTATACTGTGATGGCATTAGTATTCTTGTATTTAACTTGGGGGACTTGGAATGATTAGCATAACAACTAGATTACGGTTAAAAAATTACCGCGAAAATTTTTGGAGAAAAGAATGAAATTTTTTAAAAAAAAAGTAGAAGAAGTAAAAAGAGAGACGTATCTACATGATACTAATTGTAAAAACTGCGGTAGTTACGTTAGTTACCATATAGGTCTTGGTATTAGTGTTAAGGAGTTCTTTAAGACTAATAAATATAGAGATTGTGGATATTGTGGTTGTAAGTCAAAGTGACTTATACTAAATATATGTGTATATGTAGTATTAATATAGGCATGAATGGGTCAGATGCCCGAAGATATCCTAAATGTGGCAATATGATGAAGCAGAAGCTTATGATAGATGGACATGATGATAAGGAATGGGAGTCCATTACCTTGGATATGTGTGAAAGATGATTAAGTGGAGAATAGGTGGATTAAGGTTCAATGAGCATGAAGAGACCCTTGTAATAGAAGGGAATTCCTACGAAGACCTTAGAAAGCAATATGTAAGATATGCCAATACTAGATATTGGGGGAGGTCCTGGATAAGGGTAATAGATGATAAATACACCATGTCCCATTGGAATATATACGCTAGAATGGCGAACCCTTGGTAAATACCCTATAACAACCCAAAATGTTGAAATTTACACGAAAATATTTCTTATGTAAGCACAATTAGCCATAACAACCTAGAATTGTCAATTTTTTGTGAAAATTCTTTGTATGTAGACATAACAACCATTATTTTGAAAAATTGATTTAAATTTCTTTTATGTAGTACCACCCCTTTTCTCGACGCTATCGGACTATTCTAACCCACCGACCTTCTCGACGACAAACTAAACAATATCGCCCTCCTCTATATAGGGGGGAGAAAC
>Ga0075116_10000911_pt1 | contig 13509 bp, 29 predicted proteins | sample AntAceMetag02UKC_FD_69786 | JGI IMG/M metagenome (GOLD analysis project Ga0075116, IMG submission 69786) | Saline lake microbial communities from Ace Lake, Antarctica- Antarctic Ace Lake Metagenome 02UKC | ecosystem: Environmental > Aquatic > Non-marine Saline and Alkaline > Saline | place...
ATGACAGAAGTCTTTTTGTATGACAGAAGTCTTTTTGTATGACAGAAGTCTTTTTGTATGACAGAAGTCTTTTTGTATGACAGAAGTCTTTTTGTATGACAGAAGTCTTTTTGTATGACAAAACTAAATGAGGTAAAATGATGAGTAAAAAACTAGGTAGACCTAAATTAACTAATACTACACCTAAAGCGTATAGATGGCCATCAGATATAACAGAATATGTAGATGAGTATAAGATTAAATATGGTATAACTGAAACCAAAGCTACTATAGAATTGATGCGTAATGGTATCCTAGTAGAGTTGAAAAGAACATATGAAGAGGAGGTATAGAATGAGTAATATATTAAAACTAGATGACTACAGACCTCCTATAGAGTGGGAGATAGACATTACACCTGAAATACAAGCAATAATTGACCTATATATAGCTCGAAATGGTGGTACTGAAGATGAAGCAATAGAAGCTTTAATACGATTAGGTATAGAAAGTGTAGGTACTGATCTTAAGTAATTAAACCCAGGGGGTGGTAGATATAATACACTAGTACTACGTATATTAGTACTATATACACTAGTACTACTATATTATATCTATACTTATACTAAATAGTCACACTCTCCTTACTCTATCCTTTTTAATCTCACTTGTTTTTGGAGTTGCCAGTCAATGAGCCACCAACCCCTCTCTCTTTAAATAAACTCGGTAGAGTTAGAAATAAACTCGGGATGTATCTAAAAAAACTCGGTACTCTTTTCTTATCTCCATAACTCCCCTCCTAAAGAAAAAAAACCGGTAGAACTACCCAGATTTATATGGGGCAGTCCTACCGATTATGCCATCTGGATACCGGTGATGTATTAAAAATTAATCGGCAATTACCGGTTACCGGATTATGTTTGTATAGTAACACAACACGCTATCAGAATATGATGGCATGGGCAAAATGAACAAAACTGGCAGTCCCACCCGGACACCGACTGGAACTACCGATTTTGTTATTGGTTCGGGTTTGTAAATGTCCCGAACATTGGTTAGCATTACATATTAACCATGGGCTGTGTTGGATATACAGGGGCTGTATTGGCCGCTTGATATGTTTGAGCAGGAGCAACAGGAGCTTGAGCATATCCCATGTTCTGGCCTTGAACCATCACAGGTTGCTGTTGAACGCCTTGGAATCCAGCAGGCTGTGTATAATTAACAGGAGCTGTCTGCTGGTATGCCGGGGCAGGTGCTGTTTGATCTGCCGGCTGATTAAAACCATTATTAACAACAGCAGTACCGGTATTAACAGGAGCAGTCGCTTGACGTGTGTTAACAATTGTAGCAGGATCAATGATAGTACCATTGGGCTGCCGTACACGGGCAAATCCGAAACCAGCTGTTCCGGGTTCAAATCCAGCACCACCAGGTACGAATACTGCTGCATTTCTCTGTGCACATATAACATTCAACCACTGGTTATTATCAGCATGACCAAGGACATTCCACAATGGCGGTCTCATGCCTTTCTGGATTTCTTCAGTGGCAGTTTTATTGGAATCAGCACCGAAGTCAATGGTTTGAACTGTAAAACCAGTTTTTTCAGTTAAGATGGGCTGCTGATCGGCACCACATACAAATGTTAATGGCTGTCCGGGCTGAAGGCCGGGTGTTGGGATGGTGCTCATGAATGGTTTTGCTGAACATTCAATGGTAACTTTTTTGCCGGTTGTACAGCTCTTTGCCATAATATCTGCCATTTTGCCCCAGCCGGTCATTTTGAATTTTACATTTCCGTCATAGATATTCATTGTACACATCTGACGAATCTGTTTGTTGGTACCGTTCTGCAAGAAGGCCGGTGTGTAAGTTGGAGCGCCAGCAACATGAGCACCAATAAATGTACAATGATTTTTAACTTTTTGAATTTTTTCCATTTTTGAATCTCCTAAATTAAATAATAAACGTTTGGCATTATTGCCGCTGGGTTAGTATCTCTAACCCCTATCTCTTAAAACTCTGTATCCCGAGAACTCTCCCACTCCAAAATCTCCGAGCTCCCAATCTCTAAAGTCTCAAAACTCTGGTCCCCGAGAAAACACTCCTTCTCTATTTCAACGTCGTAGTCATCTTCTTCAGGGCTTGGCATATTTTCGCGCTTAATTAAAGGCATGGTGCCTATATTTCCATCTTCACTGTACTCAAATATTCTGAGTACTTTACTGGTTGAGTTACAAATGCACACGTTACATTTATCTCCTATTCGTAGGATGGAGTCTTTTAGTTTAACTTCAATTTGGTTGCCTCTTTCTAAGAGTATGGTAAAGTGTCCCCCTTTTTTACGGGAGACTACTCTACCAAGTATTGTTCTACTTAGACGCCCCATTTGTAATTGCCAAGGTTACGTTCAAAATGGCCATCACGTATACGGAGTTTGTATTCTTTGGTATCAGCATCAACAATCCACATAATGCAACCACCAGCTTTTGCTAATTTGGCAGGCTCACTGACATAACCGCTTTCACTCACTTTGTTGGGATTTTGAGGGAAGAAGTTACGTTTAACAACAGTACCATCAGGCATAGCAAGTACCAGTTTGTAACCAGGCAATGTACCAGCCTTATCAATCATGATACCAGAGATATGTCTATCAACAGGAGTATCAGCCACCAGCTTTCCACGTTGTGCAGGGTCTGTGCTGTACATAGTCATACTAACTACGAATTTAGCCTCATCCTCTGTCAACTCAAGCCATTGTGTGATGTTACCACCACCAGGGAATGGCATCGGCATGAAAGGACTATATTGGCAGCCCTGAAAGATTTGTGTAAACATTTTAAGATACAGACCATTGACAACAGTCTGAGCATCAGCACCAACACTCAATACGAATGCAGTACCAACACCAGCAGCACCAGCAACAACAGGTACTTCAGGTGCTACAGGAGCTAATGGAGCAGTACCAGGTTGTGTAATTACTTGTGCACCTTTAGGATTGCTATTAGGTGCAATAGGTGATACACTTACAGGTGCTACAGGCTCTTGCATTTGAGCTGATACAGGATTAATGGCTTGTTGAATACCTTGAAATCCAGGTACTGGTGCAGCAGCAACGGCAGCATCAAAATCGTTTCCGAAGTCATTTTCGTTTGGGTATGGATCATATTCATCCATGTCTTCATATTCATATGTTCCGGTCATTGGTGTGATAATAGTACTAGGTACATTACCATTAGTATTAGCATTTTCATTACAATGGGTACCTGTTTCTGTGGCAATGATTCCGATTGTATCTATGTTCCATGCTGCATCATCTTCTGCATCAGCACTGAAGAAGTGAAGGAATTCTTTGAAGGTCATCAGGTGATAATCTTCGGAGTCCTTATCTGTTGATGGTGCATAGAATATTCCACCGTGTTCGAGTAGGTATTTCTGATGATAGATCCAAGCTTTTTCGCTCTTTGTTGCCTTGTCATTGTTCTCAATACGTTCGATTGTATTGGTTAAGGCTTTATCAATCATAGCACTTACTTCAGGTGTGAAGTCGATTTCAATGTTCATCTTTTTTGCCAGGTCAAATAGTACATCTTTGGCAAATATTGGGGCCAATAGTTCATCTTCTTCACGGAATTCCTTATCAAAGCGTATTGCATGAGGTTCAAGGATGGCACTGTGTGCATGGTAACACTCGTGGAAAAATCCTTTAAGCATCATTTTCCATACACCGGCATAGATACTTACTTTTTCCGAATGTTTGTTTTTTGGATTTAATCCATCATCAATAGTCATTGAGATACAATGTTGAATGTTGCACATTGCACAACAGGCATCGGCACTGAAGGCCCATGAGTTGAATATACCGTCATCTGCCATTGGGTATGCATCATCTCTGAAGACAACAGATAAAACACCATGACCATCAATTTTGAAATCTTCGGTATCAAGTGATGCCATTAAGATGTTTAGAGTGTTGTCTGTCATTAAGTCAGTGTTAAAGAATACAATATCACCAAATGCATGAGGTTTAAGTATTGTGCCGCGTGATTCAAACATTGCAACTGGTTCTTCAACGATTATAGCATCTACTGGTATTTCGGTTACTTCTTTCTGTGTTTCTGTACTCATGTTAATTCTCCTTGTTAATGATTAATAATACGTATTATTGAGCGTTGTGAGTTAATAGTAGAGTAGGCCTATGCTCAATCAACTCCACACTCTTACTCCTCTGTCTCCCGAGAACTTTCTTGTTTAATACTACAGGCAGTCTGAAATAAGCCTGTGGGTTACCATTAAGATCAGTAGCACACATGTTGTTAATTAAGTGGCATGTATGCATAGCTTTGATTTTTGCTTCAGCACTCTTGTCGGTGTAGACATTTGGGAATTTAAACATTGGTTATTACTCCTTATGGTTTAGGTGATGGACACAAGTGTCATTACAATCTATTGAAACAGTACTACCATTACCAGGAAATATTGAATCATCTGGACAGCAGGTTTCAGGTGCAAAGTTTTCGGTAAACATACCATCTGGATGAGTACATTTACTCTCCAGCTCTGCAATCATCATTTCTACATCATGGCGCATAATATTAGGTATAGTGGTACGAGATGTATAAGCGATTATATTAATCTCTGCATCTACTCCTTGCTCCACAAGTTCTTGGTTGTCTTCAAGTACTGATTTCAATATACCTACTACACGCTTGGTGTGCTTTTTCATAGTACTATACTCCTAATGATAGTACGTTTGCGAAGGGTACTTGTACCGTTTTTGTTGGTCTTTTTAGTTGAGTGTGTATTATAGCACTTAGTATTTCGCAATCTTGCTGCCATTTTGCCCATCTTGTCAATGATGTGTGCATCTGCATGTGTAACGAGGTGTGCTGCATAAAAACCTCTTGCTCTTGAAACTGCCATGATAATTCTCCTTGTTTTAGATGGTTTGGGACATCTCTGTCCCATGAATAAAAATAATCTCACTCTCATTAATATACACGATAGTCTCATGTATATTAATAAAAGCACCAGTTTTTCAGCGTAGGGTACTGGTGCAAACCCACTATTTATGTATTGAATTAGAGCATGTAACACCTCCTAATTAATTTCTAAGTCAGATCAATAACATTATTTTACTAAACGAGTACTGACTTGTAAAGAACTAATCTCTACAAGCTCTTCCCGTATCCCTCATCTCTCTTCTGGCTCCCGAGAACTACTCCTCTCCTGCTCCCTCTCCATAGAGGGTTTTATATACAATACCTTTTTTACGGCTAAAGCTACTAGCCTGTCTTTTGGTCATAAGATCAGTGTAAGAAATGTCAAGTATTTCTCCAGCTTTAGTACAAGCTGCAATAAATACTTCACTACTCATAAAACCAGCTCTTGTTTTGAAGCCATTAGCTTTGTTAGCTACTTTGGTAAATCCTACTATTTTAGCCATGGTATTCTCCTTGTTATGATAAATGTTAATAAATTATTACCTTTTGTTGTTATTAAACCTAATATTAATAACCAAAAAATAATAAAAAGTAGTATTACTTTTATGTTGAGTGTTATTACTAAATCTTCTACAATAAAACTTATCATGATTCTCCTCTCCACTCCCTTCACTTTCTTTTCTCTCGCTCTTCTGGCTCCCGAGAAAAATAAGTTTAATAAAGCATGGGGTGCGTGATGCATCCAGTACAATAAACCACTATAGTTATTAGCGGAGTGAGCACTGGGTGGCGCAACCTCCAGGTAATTATCTGATTAATACTCAGGAGAACTAAGTATTAATCAGTTTGATTGTAAGTAATCATGTCTCGCAAGTAAGTATGGTCCCCGAGAAAGTCTCCACCTCATACTGGGTGGTTACTTCCTAAATCCTCCATAGATAATTCTATCCCCCATGGTATTTAGTATAAAGCTAATAAGAATATTTCTATGACAGAAATTTAGTTCCGCACAGAAGCATACGAATGTAGCAGTTTCCATAGATAACAGTCTATCCCATGTAGCTACAGATACATCGCCAATGACTGACCTGCAGTTTAGTGATGGGTAGTATAGGTCAACGTACTGTTGTTCTGTCATTGTACCATTCTTCACCCCCATCACCATATCCCACGTAGGGGCAAACTCCTTCCAATTAGGGTCTGCCCCTTGACTGTTATATCAACCCTATCTGCTCCAGAATATCTGTACTGTGCTGTATAGATAGTGTGTAGCTTATGTATACCCATTTTGCCCCCGATTGTAATACTTACTCAGAATGATTGATGCTATAGCAAACATAAGTAATCCAACAAGGTTAATCCATGGTTCATAAGGATTTTCTGAACCGGCTATCAATAGCCCCATCACCCACAGTATAACTGCAATGCCAAGTTTCATTATATACCTCCTTCTTTATGGTAACAATCCTCACAAATAGTAATCCCCTCATAGATGGCCTGTTGGACCTCTTGAAGGGATTCTATACCATAAAAGTCAATTTGTTCATGAGTGTCTTCATCTAGCTCAATTGGAATGCATTGACACTTACAATGGCTGCACTCCTTAAGTTCAGGCTTTAAGTCTTCCAATTTATCAAGTACTTCGCATACAATGTCCATGTTAGTACCAGGGAAGGGTTGTTGTGGCATCTCATTCATAATGGTTTCGGCCAATAAATGTAATCCCTTACCAGTGTTCTTAATTTCATACTTTTTCATAATTCTAATCCTTTAGTTTATTATATGTTGTTCACATAAGATTGTAAAAATCACGTTCATCTAAAAAGCTAGAAGGGGTATTTCCTACTGTGGCACCATCTGAGTTTTTAATAGGGAAGAGTTCACCAAAACACCATGACTGCATAGCACCCTTTTTTATAATCTCGTCTCTTCTGAGTTTGTAATACTTTTTACCAAATCTTGTATATATAAGATTATCTTTAACCAATTGCCCTAATGTTTCATTCATAATTCTAATCCTTTATATTATCTTTCAGTTTACGTACAACCTCCTGTACAAATTTTGTAGGAGTTAGTTCTAGTTTGTCCAACTGTTCATTTGCATCAGATGCTTCAGATGCTTCAGTGTGTGTCTCTACACCATCATCTGTTATTACTGTAATCGTTCGTTCTGTCATAACATAGTCCTCCTTTGTATTTGGGTAATGCGTAAACACTACCCATATACAAGTTAGATTACTTAATACCCCAACTCTCCATACACTCACGTTCCCATGCTCTTTTTTCAATAAGGTCCTCATGAGTTGTGTGTTCGGGGCAGTACCTGTGGGGTTCTAACCACCGGTACCTTCCTTCTGCCTTACAATAAGGGCACCATTTTCCACCATCTTTGATATAACCCATTGAACAGTCTCTAGTAGGATGTCCTTGAGTACCACTAATAGTGGTGATTGTGCCAGTAAATGCTGGTATGTCATAAGCCATGTTCATTCTCCTTGTTGTGGGTAGTGCGTTAACACTACCCGTGTTTATGTTAGCGTATGTACAATCTTATATGTTCATAAGAATTAGGACTCATTACTGCAATAGTATCTTTATACCTATGAGCACAGTTTTTCATTAAAGCATAAACCTCATGCTCAATAGGCATATTAAAGAAATCCATTACATAGCCAATACCAATGGACCCATTAAGCCGATTTGCCATAACCAAATAGTAACAATCATGCAACTTGGCTTTAGCTGGTGAACACACAACACTACTTGGAGATTTGGCCTTGATAGTTACAACTTTCGTAATAATCTTAGTCTTTTCAGCGATAAGTAGTTCACGTATACCTACAAAGTTATATAGGCGCTTATCTCCTTTACCAGTGTCGATAATTACATACTCGTTCTTCATCAGTTTAATTGCATTTTTCACCTTATTATACGTAGTGCCAGGTAGACTTTCATTGATTAAGTCTACAAGGTCTATTAAAGCGATTTCTTTTTGTACACGGAACCATTCTAAAATAATATTAATAAGATCTGTCATGGTAATTCTCCTTGGTTAGTTGTTGGTTAATACTCACATCATTGGACTCTCTGCCTTGCACACACAAAGTCCAATATCTAAGTGTTAACTTTTGGAAAGTCCTTCACACCCCCATGTTTCTCTTTTCTTCATGGCACAGAATGATGGTTGGAGACCTCCACCAGCTACCGTTTGTTGTGCTTTAGTAAAAGAATCAGCATGTTCTTTATTAATTTCATGAAGAACAAGTCTATACACAGCCTTGTTATCATAGTCTCTGAAAGATTGTCTTTTCCAAGTACATATATCTCCAGTGTCTTTGTTCTTTGTCTCCATTGAGTTAATAATAAGTTTCTCAGTAAGAACTCTGCCGTATTTGTTCTTTAAGCCCGAATTAAGTTGAGTAAAGAACTGTTTAACAGGGTTCTTTCCACATAACCCTGGACGAAATACATTTACACTAGCAGTTTCGTTGCCTGGTTTTCTAACCCACCACTGTGCAAGTACACCAGGGGCGCTGAAAATACCATCAAAATTGTGCTTTACAATTGGTGTACGAGCAGATTTTGGAGTAATGGCTTTCTCCATTATTTTTACTTTAAGCACCTCGTGTCCTGCCTCTGTGAAGATGTCTAAATTAGAATCTTCTGTAAAAAAAGCAAAACTTCTCTGCTGCCACTAATCTTTTCTTTGTTCTTTTTGCCATGATAATTCTCCTTGTTGCGTGCCCCATATAGGCGGGGCACTTTGGGTTAAATTCCTTCACACCATAATGCATGTTGTTTGATAAAGTTAAGCGCTTTACCTGGTGTGTACTTCATTTTCTTATGGAACTCTTTATGATATACAAGCTCCAGACTATAGACGTATTCGAGCCCACCTATCATAAGATAGATGAGCTCGGCACATGTGTTATTACATATTAAGTGGAGGCTTGGTACTAACTGCCTCCTTTTCGTTTAAAGTAGCAACAGTAGTAGTAGGTTTGCGACAGGTGTAGCAGTATTGTTTTCTACCTTTAGGAAGGACATTTCCACATTTACATGTAACATATGCCTTCTCTACAGGGATAGCATCATAATGCTTACATTTAGCAGCTATACAGGCACTGTCCCTGCCACACTGCATGTACTCAGTACATCCACTAGGTTTCAGCTTGCACCCTGCTGAGTATGTGGCAGGGTTACCACCACCTGCTATTTTATTTCTACATGGTACGCACAGCCCATCATTGTCGGTCTTATTGAGTATATGGTTGCACCCACGTACCTTACATTGTGCTTTCTTTACAGGGGTGTGCTTGATTGTGATATTCTTCCTCCAGCCGCACCTACAGGCAGCTACAGTAGAGCCCTTGCGATGGAACTTGTATGCACAATTAGCATTACCCCAATATGGAGTGTTTCCGGTATACCCTTGTGATTGAGCACCATTAAGTAGCTCTGTTTCACATGCCTCACACACATGGGGCCCTTTGAATTGATACCCAATTGATTTGTATTTACCTTTAAGTACTTGTTCAGACATTTCATCTGCAGTTCTCAAATTATTAGCAGCAGCATGTGCTGTGTTGTTTGGATAAGTTGTGTTTGTCATTATAATTCTCCTTATTTCTTGTTATGTTTATGGATTTTCTCTTGGTGTATGAAATCTTTCTTAACTTCATACCAAGCCCGCCTTTCTGATGCCGTTTTAGACATCGCTACAATACCACCCCTCTTATGCTTATAGATAAGGTGATTTCTCTGCCGTGCAAGATACCAACCTCGCTTTTTTGCTGCTTTAATTACAACATGGTTCTGCTTCTTCATGGTACCTCCTTAGTTCTCCTTATTGTTAATTGATACAAATCCGTGGCAGTCAGGCCCACATCTGCCGGGGGGAATGGAAGAACATGTATCTTCATGCTTGTAGCATGTATTAGCCATAGCCTCTTCATAACAAATAGGACATGCCCAATGACATTCATGCCTATCGTGTGCTGCCTGGTACTCAGTAAGTGTTGGACCATAGGTACGTACTACCAGATTACCATCAGCATCATATTGGCATATACACGTTCTCTGTGCAGCATCTTTAGGGGTAGGTTCGACAGTATTAGCTATAGTCATTTTTTCCTTAAGTATCTCTGCCCCATGACGTATGCCTGTGTACTGATTCTTCATTGTAGTTCTCCTTGTTATAAGTTAATTGTTATTAATTAATACTTACATCATTGAACTCTATGCCTTGCACACATAAAGCTCAATAGATAAGCACTAATCGAATGTAAATGTCTTACCGCTAAAGACTTTTACCTGTACAGGATTACCATTAGCGATATTATGCTCAGCCTTGTACATACACCACGGGCAGAACATAGTAACAACATCACCATCTCGCCTAACATGCATAGTATAGCTGTCATGTACTGGCCTGTGCAGTATAGCCTCAGCATCGGCAAAGTGATGTTGATTGAGGCACCTAGTGCCCATGACTTCTGTTACAGTGTTCATGTTTATTACTCCTCTGTTTTCTACGCTTATTGACATAGCGTATTTTCTCAATTTCAGGCAGGTCATCAAAAGCACCTGCGGCATCTGCCCAATTCTGTGTACGTTGTTTAACATTCTTGTTGCGATTTGCCATACAATTCACCTCTTTTAATTGCTATGGTCCCCTTGTAATTTTTATGCCCAGGGTCCATTATAGTTCTCCTTATATGGTAAAGGTGGGGATGTATTCCCCGTTTACTGCATTTTTAATATTATCATACTCATTGTCAAGTACAATGGCCTCTTTTATTTTAATGTTTGTCTTTTGGCCATTACCAAAGACAAATGAATCAAACATATCACAAATACCCCACCGCTGTAGGTTGATAATGGTATTCCATATCTGGTTTGGTCCTCTATTGGTCCAAAGGGACAGTTTGTAGCCTTCTGCCTTATACTGTACTAAACGTAGCCATATAGCTATGTTCAGCTCAAGGTCATCTGGGCAGTTATTATGATACCAGTCTAGGGCTGCTTCCATCCCCATTTCTATTACCTTACTTCTAAATAAGATATCGGTACGATCGTCTAGTAGGGTACCGTCACAGTCTACATACACTTCTGACATAATCCTCTCCTTATTTAAATTAATACTATAGCTACCATTATAGTTACTACCAATACTGAACCGATAAAAACGCCGAATATAATTCTGTTAATTGAAATCATGATATTTTCCTTTTTTGACCCTCAGGACAATGCCAGAGGGGGTATGTAAAAATTATATATAAAACAACAATAGGCATATTAACTTATACCTGTTTTATGTACGAACCCCTGTTGCTGTGTATCTTTAATAGTGTCAATATACTACCAATAAAAACGGCTTGGTATGTGTAAGGGTCTATTTCTAGGACTTAACTTTGCAATAGCTTAAAGTCTTGCTTATGCTTCACAGGGGACTGCTACTGGGCAGGATGCTACCGCTTTGCAGGGTAGGGTTGAGTTCCTGACTATCTCTAAATTGTAAACCATAACTTGTTTCTGCATGATGTCCCATAGTAAGTCACGCTTACGTCTTAGGAACATCTCAAAAATCGACATGGCCGTATCTCCTTCTTGTTGTTAGAAGTTAATATTTGCATCAGTCAGCACCACACTACATTGTATGACCTGTTTCCATCCTACGCCTCTTGGCGGCTGCTTTATGTAGGACTGCTGGTTTATAGGCACCAGCGAGCCTTAGTTATCAAGGTAACTCATCATACTGGAACTGTAGTTTCTAGTTCATCTACTAGCTGTACTACAGATTCTATATTTCTGGTCGATACGTTATACTCCCGTCTATGTTCGGCTTGTTGCTTGCCTTTATAAAATCTAGGAATACTGACATTAATGATTTGTCTCTTTGGCCACCACTTTAATTGTATCTTTGTGGGGCTGCCGGGATAACGTTTATTTATTTCTTGCCGAATAGCTTCCAGCAATCTCCGGCTACTAGTATAGAAAAATGGAATAGGTCGAGAGGCTTTGCACAATTCCTTCATAATAATCTCCTTTATTTAAGTTAATATTCTGGTAGATACCTGTCAGCGTAGCAAGACTTACCCTTGCATTGACTACATGATTTAAACTCCTTATACATATCACACCTATCTACTGCGGCGTTGTACTCTGCCAGGTCAGGTTTATTATCATTTACAAACTGACAATCATCGGCACACTCTGTAATCTTTCCTAGTAGTGAACATACACACTTGTCCAGGTTGCCACATCTTTTATTAAAAGCCATTGTTGTTCTCCTTATTAAAATGGTATAGAATGGTCAGCACAATACACATGTAGCTTACTTATGGCAACACCACATGTAGCACACTTACCAGGAGTACTTTCAGAAGGACCAGTCATATCTTTAATGGCCTTCTTCTGCTGAGCAATCAGGTGCGCGTACTTGATAGGGTCTACTTGCTCAAGTCTGGTATATGAGCAGCAGTTAGGTGTGCATTGACTACACAGGTTCAGCTCATTGTCAGGGTACTCATTGTCAGGGCATGCGCCCAGAGGAGCACTGCACCCGTCACATTCGATATCAATCCATTCCTTACCATCTGTCATAGCCGCATGTAAATTGGAAATTTCTTTTGTTACGTTAGGCATGGTAGCCTCCTTATTTAATTAAAGTTCGCTTGTAAGTGTATACCATCCGCCAAGCAGTTTCAAACCCCATTCCCCTGGTGGGTGCTTCTATCTCATAGAGTGCCAACATGTACCAGCCTGGCACCCTGTAACAGGGAAGCACGAACGTTAAGGGTTATGGTAATGGTGAATACAATAGGCCTTTTAGTGTCTATGCCCAGGACGTACATGGTACTCATACTGCTACGCTATTTTGATATATTCAGTCATAGCTTTAGCTACATCATCTCCACTGGTGTCGTACCCAGAGATGGTCCATGCCCCGCTAAGGGGAGATTTGTACAATTTTGCTCCTGAGGTAAACATAGCTAATTCACCATTTGTGGAAATATTCTTTCCTTCAAGATGAGGGAACAGCTTTTCAATCGATTCTCTTTTAGCAATAAATGTAAGACGCGTACTCATAATAAACTCCTTTTAGTGTTGTTGTGGGCCCCGAAGGACCCGTTTAGTTAATTAGTACATTGTTTTTCGGTAGTAATGGTACCGTTGTATAGAACTATGTTATGAGTCCAACACATTACCAACCGGTCTTCTACCATAGTCATAGTGTAATCAGTATCTACCTCATACTTTACACTTATGCCATTAATATAGAAGAAGCCCCAGCCACCTAGAACGATTATGGCTACCATTGACAGTGTACCTATACAGACAGCAAGCATGTCTTTCATGACATCCTCCTTGTACATTGTTGCACACAAGAACCCTGTGTGTTGGGTAATCAGGCTATAGTCCAGGAATAAAGCCTCTAATTAAGGCAATGGGGAATTCCCAAAAGAACAATTTAAGAAAGTCAGCATACTGTTCCGATAACATAGCACATACAACATTTTGTACTATGATGACTCCTGTTATTGTTAGCCATAAAGTCCATTTAATCCAAGTACTCATAATA
>Ga0075116_10000914_pt1 | contig 13483 bp, 12 predicted proteins | sample AntAceMetag02UKC_FD_69786 | JGI IMG/M metagenome (GOLD analysis project Ga0075116, IMG submission 69786) | Saline lake microbial communities from Ace Lake, Antarctica- Antarctic Ace Lake Metagenome 02UKC | ecosystem: Environmental > Aquatic > Non-marine Saline and Alkaline > Saline | place...
CGGGCATAATGAAGATCTGTTTAAAGATCTTTCTGCGCTAAAACCTAAATTTAACAAACCCACAACTGTATTTGGTTTTTGCAATAACATGGATGAGATCATGTATTTATCAGATATTATGATATCGAAAGTCGGCGGAATGTCTTCAACAGAATCTTTTGTAAGCGATCTTATAATTGTTGCTATCTCACCTATACCTGGGCAGGAAATGAGAAATGCCAAGTTTTTACTTAGGAATGAAGCAGGATTTATGATTAAAAAACCACAAGAAGCAGTGGCAGTGGTAGCTGATTTAACATCAGATGAGACAAAGATGAGCAGAATAAAGGAAAAAATCGCAAAAATAGCAAAACCTAATGCAGCTAAAGATATTGCTAATCTAGCATTGCATGAAGCGTAACGTAGGAGCGGCCTCCTGGCCGCGAATATAAATGAACGAAGAATTAAAAGAAATAGTCGGTGCCCTTAAAAATTATATGAAGATGGAGGAGGAGTCAGGATTACAGGAGGTTGCTTTGAAAGGACTAATTACTCCAGTAAAAGATGATGCACAAGCAGTTGCGAGTGAACCTGTATATGAAGATAGGGCTCAATATTTTGAAAAATTGATACAAGATGTAAAAACATGCCGTGATTGTGATTTATGTACAACCAGAAGAAATACTGTATTTGGTGAGGGAAACATAAATGCTAAGCTTATGTTTGTGGGTGAGGCGCCGGGATTAGAAGAGGATATCCAGGGAAAGCCTTTTGTGGGCAGGTCAGGGAAGTTGCTTACTAAGATGATTGAAGCTATTGGAATAAAACGTGAGGATGTGTATATTGCTAATTGCTTAAAATGCCGCCCTCCAAAAAATCGTACACCGCTTCCTTCTGAAATTGTAGCATGCAGGAATTATTTATTACAACAGATTGATACCATAAAACCAAAGGTAATCTGCTGTTTGGGCCGTCCTGCAGCGCAGACCTTGCTTATGACAGATACGCCTATTGGGAGGCTTAGGGGGAAGTTTTATGATTATCGTGGTATAAAACTTATGCCCACCTTTCATCCGGCATATTTATTACGCAATCCAGCTGAGAAACGCCACTCATGGGAGGATTTGAAGAAAGTTAGGGATGAATTAAAGGGTTAGCGTGTCATCCCCGTGAAAACGGGGATCCAGGACAATTTTTATAGTTCTTTAATATGCAGCAGCCATCTATTCGAAACTAGAATTTTTACCTTTCAGGCACACATTTTATTCACTCGGGAAAGTTTAACTCGCCCTCACATCTTACGATTTGTTCGGTCTCAAACACAAACTTTCCTTCGTTCGGTTTGCTTCTGCAAAACCTCACTCAGTCTCGTTCATAAAATGTTAAAAATTCTAATTGTTTCTCATAAGTAGCTACTGCATATTACAAAGGGGCAAAATGAAAGTCATAAGAGCATTATTACTTATTTTTGGTATTTCGTTAATGATAGGTGGTTTTTTACACCAGCACACTAAAAATTTTACATTTTTTTGCAATGCTATTGCTCCAGATTACCACGACGGGATGCAAGCTTTAAGCAGACTTGCAAATACAACTAAGTTAGAACGAGAAAGAGTAGTTCACAAGGGGGAAGAGGGATTTGTTGTTCTTTTGGATTTATTTTTTAGTGAAAACTGGATAAGAACAGGTGCAAATATATCAGATAAAGAATCGGTAGAAGAGTTTCGCGGAGTAGGAACGTTCACATCATTTAGTATATCAGGAGCGCAAATACCAAGTATTATGATATTTGTTAAATCTAAAAATGGTGAAGAGGCAACCATATTAAGCTATCAAGTAAGATTATATTTGGAACAACTTTTAGATAAAAGATTATTTTCTTGGTCTATAATCCTGTTGTTTTTTGGTGTTATCATGACTGTTATAGGATATGTTTTAGATTAAAGAAGTTAGTATTGTGAAGAGCAAATAGTACTTAATTACAAAATTGGAAAGACTAAAGTTTCAGGAAGGAAAAAAGAAGTAAATGATTACAAAACACACGACTTTTATTTTGGGCGCTGGAGCAAGCAATGACTATAGTTACCTGTTAGGCGTAGGGCTAAAACAACAAATTTGTAATAATTTGAACCGGCGTGCAAAAAGAGATAAAATGATCAGGGTGGGGTTTAGCGAGAAAACAATAGATGAATTTACAAGAAATTTTCAAAAATGCAATCTTCTTTCAATAGATACATTTTTAGAAAAAAACAAGAAATTTGAAAAAATAGGAAAAGTAGCTATTGCATTGGCTTTAATTCCATTAGAGGTGGACAATCTAGGGGTTGCAGATAAGTGGTATAGTTATTTATATAATAAAATACTAAGTCCAAATTTTGAGAAATTTGAACACAATAAAGTAGGTTTTATAACTTTTAATTATGATAGATCATTAGAACATTTTTTAATAACATCTTTAATGTACACAAATGAAAAGAATGAAGAGGAATGTGCGGAAAAGATAAAAAAGATACCCATTATTCATGTATACGGACAACTTGGTTACTTGCCATGGCAGAATAAAGCAAAAATTCGATTATATGGTAGTGGTATAGGGGATAGAGCAGCAGTAATAGAATCTGCAGAGTGCATTAAAATAATGCATGAACGAAGAGATGAAGCGAACCTCCTAGAAGCGTATGCTCTGCTAGAAAGAACAGAGCAAATTGTTTTTCTTGGTTTTGGATATGACAGGACAAATATTGATCGATTAAAAATAAGCGAACATTGCAAGGGGAAAGATATATATGGAACAACAAAAGGATTAGGGCGCGGAGAAATCCTAATAGCGCATAAAGCGTTAAGGCAAAATCATGGAGGTCTTGTTCAACTTGATATAGAAGGAGAAGAACGTCTTGATATTTTAACTTATATACGAAAGTATATAATACAACAATTACACATAGAGTAAATAAAAGGGTACGTTTTTATTTTATGGATTCCCGCTTTCGCGGGAATGACAGATTGGATATATGAAAAAGTTTGCGAAGGTGTTAGTGAATTTGCCGATTGAGGGGCCGTTTGATTATAAGGTCCCAAAGTCAATGGCTGATAAGATCCAAAAGGGATGCCGCGTATGGGTTAGCTTTGGTATGCGCCGCTTAGTTGGATGCGTAATTGATTTTGCAAGCACATCTAATATCTCTACTCCAAAAGAAATAGAGCAGTTAATAGATGATGAGCCGCTTCTGGATAGTAATATGCTTGAGTTTACTAAACAGATAGCAAAATACTATCTTTGCTCCTGGGGAGAGGCTATTGAAGCAGCTATACCTTCGAGCCTTAAAAAAGGAAGAATTAAGGTAACTGCCAGAAAAAAAGAGACAGAAGAAGAATTTGAACATTCAGGTAGCCTAATACCAACAGAAGAGCAAAAAAAAGCATTAAATAGTATATCCAAGTCAATAAAAGAGGGCCAGCATGAAGTATTTATGTTACATGGAATTACTGGCAGTGGAAAAACAGAAGTATATTTGCAAGCTATTGGCGAAGTATTAGCAGAAGGCAAATCATGCATTGTGCTTGTGCCAGAGATATCTCTTACTCCACAGGCAACAGAGAGGTTTAAGAGCCGCTTTAAGGAAAAGGTGGCTGTATTTCATAGCAGGCTCACACAGGGTGAGAAGCACCAGCAGTGGATGAAGATTAAAGATGGTACTTGTCATATAGTTGTTGGTGCGCGCTCAGCTATATTCGCGCCAGTTAAAAATTTAGGATTGATTGTAGTGGATGAAGAACACGAGACATCCTATAAACAGCAGGATACCCCTCGTTATCATGCTGTTAAAGCAGCGATAATGCGTGCTCAAATCGAAAGTGCTATGGTGATATTAGGCACAGCTACTCCCTCATTGGAATCATATTACAAAGCGAAAAATAAAGAATATAAATTACTTGAGTTAACAGAGCGTATAGAAAAAAGGCCGCTGCCTGTAGTAAATATTGTTGATATGAGAGAGGAGATTGTCCAAAGAAAGAAAAGGCACATAGTTTTCTCACGCATATTAAGAGATTCAGTTAACAGGGTAATTGATAAAAACGAACAAGTGATACTCTTCTTAAACCGGCGAGGTTTTTCCACATATGCTAATTGTAAAAAATGTGGTTTTGTTTTTCGCTGCAAACATTGTAACGTTGCTTTAAATTATCATTCTGATAAAAAGAAATTAATCTGCCATTATTGCGGTTATCAGCTGGATCCTGTTGATATATGCCCTGAATGTAATTCCTCATATATAAGTTATTTTGGATTTGGTACACAAAGAGTAGAGAGTGAGCTGTATAAATTTTTCCCAACAGCTGGTATAACTCGCATGGATACAGATTCCACAACAAAAAGAAAAAGCCATAAGCATATATTAAAAGATTTCTCTTCAGGTAAATTTAATATTATGATAGGTACACAAATGGTTGCAAAGGGGCATGATTTTCCACAGGTTACCCTTGTAGGAGTAGTTTCTGCTGATACAGCACTTAATTTACCTGATTTTAGGGCAGGTGAGCGTACTTTTCAGCTTTTAACACAAGTAGCAGGCAGGGCTGGGAGAGGATCTCTTCCTGGCCGGGTAATAATACAGACTTACGCGCCTGAACATTATGCAATTGTATCTGCTATAAAACACGATTATAAAGATTTTTATAAAAAGGAAATTGCTTTAAGAAAAGAGTTGATGCTTCCGCCTTTTTCAAGTATTATAATTATCACATTACGTTCTTACAAAGAAGAAAGGGCGCAAAAAGCTGCTGAAGAATTTGTGCGCAAACTCTCTAAAGTTAAGATTGCAGGTTGTTATGAGATTGCAGGGCCTGTGCAGGATATGATTTACAGATTACGCCGGCAATTTCGCTGGAATGTAATATTAAAAATAAAAATGGGCGAAAAAACAACAGATCAGCTAAGGGCTGTGTTGGGGAAAATTAAACCTCCATCAGGTGTGCGCTTAGCCATTAACGTTGACCCAGCATAATCATCAGTCAACAGTTCTCAGTATTCAGTTAACAGCTGGACACTGATTACTGAAGACTGAAAACTGAAAACTGATAAATGGATATAGTATTTTTTGGAACATCAGAATTTGCCGTCCCAAGCTTGCGAGCTATTGCAAATAGCAGGCATAAAGTCCTTGCTGTTATCACAAGGCCTGATAAAAAAGGTGGCAGGGGCATGCAGGTGTTGCAATCGCCTGTAAGAATGGAAGCTGGCCACTTGCGGCTCCAGGTACATCAGCCGCAGGATGTTTCATCAAAAGAGACTATTAAGTTATTAGAAGCAAAAAAAGCAGATCTTTTTGTAGTAATAGCTTATGGCGCAATCCTTAAAAAACACATACTTGATGTTCCTAAAAAATATTGCATAAATTTGCACCCGTCACTTTTGCCAAAATATAGAGGCGCAGCTCCGTGTAATTGGACTATAATAAATGGCGAGCAAACAACAGGCGTTACAATTATAAAGCTAAATGAGAAATTAGATGCAGGTGATATTATAACAGCACAATCTATACACATATCCAAAGATGATACATCAGAGGATATATATAATCAGCTTGCGCACATAGGTGCTGAGACCGTACTTGCCACTTTGGGTTTAATAGAATCAAATAAAGAAAGTCTGACGCAGCAGGATGAAAAACAGGTAACCCAGGCTCCAAAGCTAAAAAAAGAAGACGGACTTATTAATTGGAAAAACGAGGCAGATAAAATAGCTAATTTTATTCATGGTACCCAGCCCTGGCCAGGTGCTTATACGGTGTTGGATGGTAAGCTATTAAAGATATTTAAGGTGGATAAATTGGGACAGCTACCCAATTTTTTAGATAGAAAAAAATTGGGTAGCTGTCCCAATTTATCCACAGTCATAGAAATAGAAAAGGATTCTTTTACAGTCGCTTGCGGTAAAGGTGCTCTTAAAATAAAAGAAGTCCAGCTTGAAGGCAAAAAACGTATGAGCGCAGAAGAATTTTTACGTGGCGTACGAATAGAAGAAGGGCAAAAACTAGGTTAGGCCTATTGTCGTTTTTCCTTTGCGCTACTTATATTATATGTTATAATACTCACTTCAATGAGGCCCAAACTTATGGAACACCTACCTGCCGGTAGGCAGGAAGTGAACATAAGTTTGTAGGCCGAATTGACCCTTGACATTAAAATGTCAAGGGTTTAATTCATGCCCTCACAGGAGAAATTCACAGAAGATGGATTTATGAAAATTAAAAATTTCCATAAATCCAGCATTCATTAAAGGAGGTAGCAAAATGGCAGTAAAGGTTGGTATTAATGGTTTTGGAAGAATAGGAAGGCTGGTCTTTCGTGCAGCAATGGAAAGAGGCGCTAAGGATATTGATATTGTAGCAGTAAATGATATTACTGATGCAAAGACACTGGCATACCTATTAAAATATGATTCAAATTTTGGTATACTACAAAATGAAATCGAAGCCAAAGGCGACGCCATAGTAATAGATGGTAAAGAAATAAAGGTTCTTTCAGAAAGAGACCCATCTAAACTTCCATGGGGTGAGCTAGGAGCTGAGATAGTAGTAGAATCAACCGGTATTTTTAGAGATGCCGAAAAAGCAGGAATGCATTTAACCGCAGGCGCTAAAAAGGTAATAATTTCAGCACCAGCTAAAGGCGATATAAGAACAGTTGTGCTTGGAGTTAATGAAGAGGCCTATGATGCTAAAGTTGATAACATAGTATCTAATGCGTCATGTACCACTAATTGTATTGCCCCAGTTGTAAAAGTTATAAAGGATAACTTTGGCGTTAAGAAGGGCCTTATGACTACGATCCACTCATATACTAATGATCAGAAGATTTTGGATTCACCACATAGCGACCTGCGTCGCGCACGTGCTGCTGCTATTTCAATGATACCTACAACAACAGGTGCTGCTAAGGCAGTAGGCTTGGTTATGCCTGAGCTAAAAGGCAAATTAGATGGCTTGGCAATAAGAGTTCCTACTCCTACAGTTTCAATAGTAGATGTTGTGCTACAGACTGAAAAAGAAACCACAAAAGAAGCAGTAAATAAAGCTTTTGAATCTGCTGCAAACGGTAAATTAAAAGGCATATTAGGACTTAGTACAGATCCGCTTGTGTCAATAGACCTTAAGAAAAACTCCCTCTCATCTATCGTAGATGCGGATAATACTTTTGTTTTTGGTGACATGGTAAAGGTTATATCTTGGTATGACAATGAATGGGGTTATTCCTGCAGAGTTGTGGATCTTATTAAATACATGACCAAATAAAAAATTATGACAGACACTACTTTTATATTAAAAAATGCAGCTAAAAAAGTAGTGTCTGTCATAATTGTCATTGCCGTTGTTTTAGTATGTTTTTATAATTTATGGCTAAAACATCAATACACTGTTCCAATACTTATGTATCACGGTGTAAACGAAGGCTCTAATGAATCCCTATCTGTTAGTCCGGATAATTTTAAAAGACAGATAGCGTATATAAAATGGCGGGGCTATGATGTAATTAGCCTGGATGAGCTAGTAGAGGGTATAAACAGCGGCAAAAAATTCAAGCATAACACAGTAGTGATTACGTTTGATGATGGATACCAAGACAATTATAAGAACGCATACCCTGTTTTAAAAAACTATAGTTTTCCAGCTACTATATTTTTGATATCAGACTATATAGACACAAAGCAAGGCCATCTTAAGTGGAATCAGATAAAGGAGATGCTCGCAGAAAGTAAAATTACATTTGGTGGGCATACCAAAACTGACACTTATCTTCCAGAGGCAAGAAATAGCGCACACCTAAGGAATGAGATAGTTATTTGCAAAAAAGATATTGAGGTAAATACAGGAGAAGAAGTAAAGTATTTTTGTTATCCTACAGGTGGTTTTACTCAAGCAGCTAAGGAAATAATCAAAGAAGCAGGCTATAAAGGTGCATGTACGACAAATCGGGGATTTGTCAGATTAAACAAAGACGTTTACGAACTAAAAAGAATAAAGATTAAAAACTCTGATCTTGTAGAAAAGCCTTTAAGTTTCTGGGCTAAATTATCAGGTTATTATAATATTTTTCGCAAAGGTAAAAATCCATATTAATAACAGAACAGGATATATATGCAGAAAAAAAGCGTAAAAGACTTAAATCTTAAAGGTAAAAAAGTTCTTATGAGGGCAGATTTTAATGTGCCCCTTGATGAGTCAGGAAATATTACTGATGATATAAGAATAAGAGCAGCTTTGCCGACTGTTGAATATATATTAAGCCAGGGCGGAAAACTTATACTTATGAGCCATTTAGGCAGGCCAAAGGGAGAAGTTAAAGAAAACATGAGACTTACCCCTGTCGCCAAGAGAATACAAGAGCTGCTTAATAAGCCTGTTAAGAAATTAAATGATTGCATAGGCCCTGAAGTTAGAGATGCTGTTAATGATATTAAAGAAGGAGAAATTCTTCTTTTAGAAAACTTAAGATTTTATAAGCAAGAAACAAAAAATGACCCTGAATTTGGAAAACAACTTGCATCACTAGGCGATGTCTTTGTAAACGATGCCTTTGGCACCTGTCATAGGGCACATGCATCTACAGAGGGAGTAACTCATTATCTTGAATCAGCCTCAGGTTTTCTGCTACAGAAAGAAATAGATTATTTTCAAAAGATAAACACATCAGCGGAAAAACCTTTTGTTCTTATTTTAGGTGGTGCAAAAGTAGCAGACAAAATTCCCGTCATAGAGAACATGCTTAACAAAGTAGATACAATTCTTATTGGTGGTGCCATGGCTTATACATTCTTAAAACAAACAGGCGTGGATATTGGGTCCTCAAGGTATGAAGAAGATATGGCTGATACATCAAAATCTATTTTAGATAAAGCAAAACAGAAGAATGTGGAAATAATGCTTCCGATTGACCATGTTGTTTGCGATAATATTGATGAGCCAAAAAACATAACAGTCACCTCTGATGCAAACATTAAAACAGGCCTAATTGGAGTAGATATAGGCCCAAAGACAGTTGAAGTTTTTCAAGAAAAAATAAAGAACGCAAAAACAATAGTGTGGAACGGCCCAATGGGAATATTTGAAAAGGATGAATTTTCAAAAGGAACCAAAGCAATAGCGCAAGCTATGGCAGAATCTTCAGCTACTTCTGTGATAGGCGGCGGAGACAGTGCTGCAGCTGTTAAAAAATTTGGCCTTTCCAATAAAATGTCGCACATATCTACTGGCGGTGGTGCATCTTTGGAATATTTAGAAGGAAAGACTTTGCCAGGAGTCGCGGCACTAACGGATTTGTAGGGGCGGCATTTATGACGCCCTAAAGAAAAGGGGTTCGATAAATCGAACCCCTACAACGAAGAAGGAAACAAATATGCGAAAACCATTTATAGCAGGGAACTGGAAAATGAACGGTACTATTAAAGAAGCTATTGAGCTTATTAATGGCCTTAAACGCAACTTAAGCGATGTAGAACATGCAGATATCACAATATGTCCGCCTTTTACTGCTTTATCAGACGCAAGGGAGACATTAATGGATTCCAATATTAAACTTGGCGCGCAAAATCTCTATTTGGAGAAAGAAGGCGCATATACAGGTGAGATATCTGCTGATATGATTAAAGAGGTGGGGTGTGAATTTGTTATTATTGGCCACTCTGAGAGAAGAAAATATTTTAAAGAGACAAATGAGGAAGTTAACAAAAAAGTAAAAATAGCTCTTTCAATAGGACTTAAGCCAATTGTATGTGTCGGAGAGACATTAGAAGAAAGAGAACAGAATAAGACATTTGATATAGTAGGAGATCATTTAAAAGGAGCTGTTGCTGGACTTTCTAGTGATGATGTGCTAAAATTAACAATTGCATATGAGCCTGTCTGGGCTATTGGAACCGGTAAAACCGCGACACCAGAGCAGGCACAGGAGGTTCATGCTTATATACGTGAACTTTTACGCAAGCTATACAACGATGAAATCGCATGCGCTATAAGGATACAATATGGAGGAAGCGTAAAACCTGAAAACGTAGAAGCCCTCATGCAAAAACCAGACATAGATGGTGCATTAGTAGGAGGTGCTAGTTTAAAAGTAGATTCATTCACAGGAATTATCAATGAGGCCGCAACTTACGGAACGAAGTAAACATAAGTTGCATGGCCGAATTGACCCTTGACATTAAAATGTCAAGGGTTTAATTCGCACATTCAAGAAGAACTTCAGAGTAGATGGATTTATGCAAATTAAAAATTTCCATAAATCTGGTGCTCATTAAAAAGGGAGCAAATAACCATGTATACAACTGTATTAGTTATTCATATAATAGCAAGTTTTGTTTTAGTGGGCGTAATTTTACTGCAAGCTGGAAAAGGAGGGGGCCTTGCGCAGACTTTTGGCGGCGGCGCCTCTGGCAGCACGCTTTTTGGACAAAAGACATCTGTGCTTTTGACACGTGCTACTACTATAAGTGCTGTATTGTTTTTATGTACCTCTTTGTCATTGGCAATGATATCTGGCAGAAGGGCCAAATCATTAATGCAGCGGCTAAAAATTGCACCTATAGCTGCGACACAGCAACCAATTATGCCGCAAAAGGCAATTCCCGGCACTAAGACAGTAACGAAGTATGAAAGAAATCTCGAAACAGGCGAGATGGAAGTTGCGGAAGAAACAACAGCTCCGCTAACAAAAGAAGACATGGAATCAACAAAGAAAGACCTTGAGATGCCTGTAAAGGAGTTGGATAACGTAAAATAATTATGTTTTTAATAAAAAAGAAATTGGGACAGATACCTAATTCCCCAATTTGTCATTCCCACGAAAGCGGGAATCTACTTAAATGGATCCCCACTTCCGTGGGGATGACACTGAGGAAATTGGTAGTTGTTCCAATTTTTTTATGTTTAATCCTTATCACTGGTTGCAGCCGTATAACAGAAGACCCTAAACGAACAGGGCCCCGTGATCCTAAATATGGTGGCACTATTGTTGTTTCAACTACATCTGATGCACGGACACTTATACCTTTGCTTGCTACAGATAGTGCTTCAGCAGAAATAACATCCCTTATTTACAATAGTTTGGTTAAATATGACAAGAATATAAATCTTGTAGGAAGCTTAGCAGAGAAATGGGATATTAAAGATGATGGATTAAAAATAGTATTTCATTTAAGAAAAGATGTAAGATGGCATGATGGTGCGCCTTTTTCTGCCAAGGACGTGGAGTTTACTTATAAAAAATTAATTGATCCTACTGTAAAAACCGCATATAGCGGGGATTTTAAAAAAGTCAAAGAATTAAATATTATAGATGACCACACACTTGAGGTGATATATCAGGAACCGCATGCTCCGGCACTAACTTCCTGGGGCATGCCTATTATTCCATATCATTTGCTAAAAGATGAGGATTTAAATGCAACCAAATATGCAAGAAGCCCAATAGGAACCGGGCCATATAAATTTAAAAAATGGCTTTCAGCCCAGCGCATTGAATTAGTATCAAATCATGATTATTTCGAAGGCCGCCCACATATAAATAATTACATATATCGAATCATACCTGATACAGCTAGTATGTTTTTAGAACTGCAAACAGGTGGTATAGACTTAATGGGTCTCACACCTTTACAATATCAACGTCAGACAAACACCAATCTTTTTAAAGAAAATTTTAACAAATTCCGCTATGCTTCATTTGGTTATACATATCTTGGGTATAACCTTGAAAATGAAAAATTTAAAGATATAAGAGTAAGGCAGGCATTAGACTTTGCGATTGATAAGCAGGAGATTATAGATGGGGTATTATTAGGTATGGGGCGTATTGCTACAGGGCCTTTTGTCCCTGAATCATGGGCATGCAATTCAAAGATTAAGCCTAGGGCCTATGATCCCACAAAAGCAAAGCAGCTCCTTTCTGAGGCTGGTTGGAGAGATTCAGATGGAGATGGCTTGCTTGATAAAGATGGTAGAATTTTTGAATTTACTATTACTGTAAACCAGGGTAATGACCTGCGCCAGCAGGCAGCGCAAATCATTCAGCAACGATTAGCGGAAATAGGAATAAAAATAAAAATTAAAGTAATCGAATGGAGCGTTTTAATAACTGAGTTTATCAATAAAAAGAACTTTGAATCTGTTTTAATGGGTTGGGGCCTTGCGCGTGAGCCCGATTGTTTTGATATCTGGCATTCATCTAAAACAAAAGAGGGTGAATTTAATTTTATAAGTTATAAAAATGATGAAATTGACCAGCTGCTCTTAGAAGGCAGGCGTACTTTTAATAAAAGCAAACGCACCAAGACATATAAAAGGATTCATGAAATACTTTACGATGAACAACCTTATATGTTTTTATGGATTGCGGATAGCCTGCCCATTGTAAATAAAAGAATAAAAGGTATAGAAGTCGCGCCTGTTGGAATATATTATGATTTTATACGTTGGCGCATAGAGCCTGAGGATAGAAAATATGATGCAATATATCGCCCGTAGGCTTGCGGGAATAGTGCCACTGCTGATAGGCATAAGCATTATCTCCTTTGCGGTAATACATATTGCCCCTGGTGGCCCAGTTGAGCTTGCCAACAGTATGGATGCCAAAGTTACGGTTGAGGCACGTCAAAGGATAATGCATCTGTATGGTTTAGATCGTCCGTTGCATGTTCAATATGTTGATTGGGTCGCGCATTTAGTGAGATTGGATTTTGGAACCTCATTTTTAGATGGCAGGAATGTTTTGCATAAAATAGCAGAGCGCATACCTATTACGATGCTTATAAATATACTTGCGCTCATTTTTATCTTAACAATTGCGACAATAATAGGCATAACAAGTGCAATTAAAGTAAATTCTTTTTATGATAAAATTATGACAGTTTTTGTTTTTACCGGATTTGCTATACCTAGTTTTTGGCTTGCGCTTTTACTTATGTCGTTTTTCGGGATTAAGTTACAGATTTTGCCGGTACTGGGTATTAAATCATTATTTTTTGATAATTTATCTTTATGGGGTAAAGCCGTTGATCTCGGAAAGCATCTTATCCTACCTGTATTTGTATCTGCCTTTGCAGGATTAGCAGGTATCTCGAGATATATTAAAACAAATATGCTTGATGTTTTGCATAAAGATTATATTCGCACAGCAAGGGCAAAGGGTTTGCCTGAATCAAAGGTTATTTATAAGCACGCATTAAAAAATGCGCTTTTACCTGTTATAACTATTCTTGGGCTTTCAATACCAGCCTTAATAGGTGGAAGTGTAATAATAGAAACAGTGTTTTCTATACCAGGAATGGGAAGGCTTGCTTTTGAGGCAGTTATGGCAAGGGATTATCCTGTTATAATGGCAATACTTGTTATAAGCGCGCTTTTAACGCTTCTAGGTAATTTAATCGCGGATATATGTTATTGCTGGGCAGATCCAAGAATAAGAGTGGGAGGGAAGCTATGAGAAAGAGACGCGTCTCTACACTTAC
>Ga0075116_10000918_pt1 | contig 13468 bp, 13 predicted proteins | sample AntAceMetag02UKC_FD_69786 | JGI IMG/M metagenome (GOLD analysis project Ga0075116, IMG submission 69786) | Saline lake microbial communities from Ace Lake, Antarctica- Antarctic Ace Lake Metagenome 02UKC | ecosystem: Environmental > Aquatic > Non-marine Saline and Alkaline > Saline | place...
GTATAAAAATTTTCACCTACTACTAAAATCATGGCTGAGGTCCGCTCAGAATTATAAGTTATTGAACTCGGAGAAACTGAGATCGGAGTTGGCACTGCTTGTGAATAAAGAGCTTCTCCAGTAATATCAATCTTTCTAATTATATCATTCCATTCATCAGCAAGATAAAGACTATTACCAATAGTATCAGGTACTAGACCGGCGGGATTATTAAATTCAGCTACAGTCTGAGCACCATTTGCATAGCCTCTTTCTCCTGAACCAGCCACAAGCCTGACTGAGCCAGTCTCAGGGTTAATCAATCTGAGCCGGTGAGAACCAGCTTCAGAAACATACAAATTTCCATCTACTCCTATTTTGACATACGAAGGATAAGAAAAATAAGCTTTAGTCCCCACAGCATCCAGATAACCAGGACTGCCTGAACCAGCCACCACGCTCACTTCACTAATGCTTAATTCAACCTTTTTTAACTGATGATTATTCATATCCGCTACATACAAAATTGTTCCTGCTGAATTAATAGTCAAACCCCAGGGCTTATCAAAACCAGAAGCTACAGTCCAAGTTTGACCATCGCTAATCCTAACTTTTCGAATCAAATTATTACCAGTATCAGAAACATAAAGATATAAATCATCCGGGGAGATAGCAATCCCAGTTGGCTGATTAAATTGAGCGACATCTTTGGTGCCTTCAACATGACCATTATCCGAAGCTCCAGTCATATTAATTTGCCCTGTTCCAGATATGAGTGCAGTGGTCGCACTCGCAATGTCAACTTTTCTAATCCTATTATTCCAACGATCTGTTACATACAAAGTATCGCCCAGACTATTAATCGTTATCCCAACTGGAGTAGAAAAACGAGCAGTCAATCCAGTCTCTTCTCGATAATTATCAACCGAGGAAGCTACTAAGTACTCCCTTTCTCCAGTTGCTAAAGTAATTTTAGAGATTTTATTATTTTCAATTAAATAAAGATAAACTCGATCAGGCGACAAAACTGCATCCCTTGGTCGTCCAATTAATCCCAAAGAGCCAGGCCCATCAGCATTTTGGAATCTTTCTTTGCCTGCCCAAATCTCATTTTGGCTAGCATCATTCAAATCAAAACGATGAATAGTCCCAATCCCAGCATTAGCCACATACAAATAACCATTATAGATGGTTAAGCCAACTGGATAATTTATAGAAACCATATTAGAATCATCAGCAAAAACTGTTTTAGCGCCAGTGCTAAGGTTTACTCGTTGGATAATATCCGTATAACCATCCCCATCTGAGACATAAGCATAATCTCCAAAAACAGCTACTCCCCAATTATTTTCAAAATCTGTAGCCAGGGTTGTTAACACGCCATTGGAAAGATTAACTTTTACCAAAGAATTATCACCAAAATTAGCAACATAAGCAAAGCCAGCAGTTATTTCCATTTTTTTAGGAGAACTTAAGCTAGCAGTCACAGTTGAAACGCTCCCGCCAGCTAAAGCTACTTTTTTGAGAGAGTCATTGCTAGTATCAAGGAAATATACATAATCACCTACTATCTCAACAGCTTCGGGAGAGCTAAGATCACTGACTAAGGTCGAGACAACCCCGGCTTGCATTTTTTTAATCTTATTATTCAAAGTATCTGCTATAACAATGACTGAGCCCTCATCATTTACAGCCACACCTTGAGGCTGGGCTAATTCTGCATTATAACCATAGCCATTAGTGTCTCCATACGAACCAGTACCAACAGGAGTAACAACTACACCTGAAGAAGTTATCTCACGGATAACATTGTTATAAGTATCAGCAATAAAAAAATTCCCAGCAGCATCCACAGCCACATCTTCAGGAAAGTCCAAATAAGCTTGCATTTTATCTAAATTATCACCATATTTAGGCTGACTTACAAAAGTTGTTACATCTCCATAAGATGCATTGGCCATAGGAATAAAACATAAAAAAAGCCCCAGACAAAACAAGGGATAGCTGATTTTCTTAATATTTTTAAAAATATACATTTGCTTTTTTTATTATTAAATTTATTTAATTATAACATTTTTTTGAGGAATAAAAAAACGGCGCCTCGCGAGTGCGAAACGCCGATGAATGTGCTAAAGGAAAGTTTATTTTACCCGATCAACTTGTCAAGAATAGCGTTCAACTGACCACTATCAGCGGTAATGATACCCCTGACGTCTTGAATGGCTGCTCTTTTTTGGGGAGCTGTCATGCTCTCGAAATCTGGGTAAAAAGTCTTTACCTGTCCGAGAAGAGCGGCTGCAACTTTTTGGGAGACTTTCTCCTTTTCAGTCGCCCGCCGCATCTCATCGCTGGCCTCTTCTCGATCGACGATCGAGAAGTTAAATTCAACCCCCCAATCTTCGATACTCACGCGATTGACGTTGGTTGTGACGTTTGCTTCGCCATTCTCTTTGATTAGCAGGACCACTGCCCGGACAATTTGCTTTGGCGTGGCCGCTTTTGCCTGACCAGAGACCGACACGTGTTCGCAAGCCTCATGAGCCGAGGTGTACTCGGTGAAGGCCCCGTCCAGGATGCGATATATCTCGTCCTGGACCTTCTGACTCTTGGGATCCAAGGACTTTGTCCGTGCATAATACGCACTGGCGTTTTTTACACGCCAGGTGATTGCGCGCCACCAGCGAATGGTGACACCACCCTGAGCTTCACACTCGAGCTGTCCCTTTTTCAGGTCTTGCTCATTGCGGATCTGATCGGTGGTATCCACCGCTAGAAACTTAGTGAACAAAGCCACCGGAAAGAATTTTGACCATTGCCAACCACTGGGCAGATCCTCATCTTGGATCTCACCCAAGAACTCAATGGCGTAGCGATAGTTCGCTTCGCCAAAGTGAACCAAGTTGAAGATCGAAAAGATCCCTGCCACGATTGCATACAGGACTAAAGCCTGTAAAGGTCCTACATAGAGAACCTGCATCATCGAGTCCAGCAATACCCAGGCGACCAGCCAAAAGGCGAAGAAGCCCAGACCGTAGATTCCGCTCTGCGCGGTAATTCTTTTTTCCATTTCAAATTCCTTTCATGGTCCTAGACGGACCAAGTGTTTAAATGAAGATTGCCTTTAGGATCTCCACGACCCACACAAAAACGTAAGCGAGGATAATGAAGCCCCATTTTGTCCCGTAGATAATGATATAGATGGCAACTACGCCGCCTAAAACATACAAAAAGGGACCAAACAGATAACCAGCCAAGTCGACACCGGTCTTTTTCTTTTTCTGCATCTTTTCAATGGCGAATTGTACAAACGCACCAATAATGACAATCAAAAAAACTAGACCAGCCAACTTCCACCAGAAGTTAAGTTTGTTGTAATGTTTGCTTTCCGGTTTCTCAAAAAATCCATGATTGTCCACCAACTCTTTTTTGCCAGAACTAGCGTCTTTGGGACTCGGAGCCTTAAAGAATTTTGACTCCTTCTTGGAAACCTTTTTACTGTCTGGTGCGTGGAACAAATCCCCACATCCAGTCATAGAGATCAGGAAAAAACCCAGCAGCAGAGCCGCAATAATCCGAGTCTTCATGTCAACCACCTTTCTAAGGTAGATTTCGTGTTAATAACTTTCCTTTTTCAAGGTACGAATATTGTATGATAGCATATTTTATAAAAATTGTCAATCAGAGCGTTTGCTTCGCAACCGCACTGACAAGTCAATAAGGATTATTTAAGCTAAAATTAGCAAAATAAAAACTCCCCTGCCCACTGGCCAACGGAGTTTTTATATATTTTTACTAAATATTTTAAAGTAATGAATCAATAACACCTGCCACATATTCATATGGATAGGCACCTGCTATTAATTCTCCTGTGCTTGCTCCTGTTGCAAAAACTACATTACCTGGAGTTCCATTAACACCAATACTTGTCCCTTCATCTAGATCAGCAATAAATAAATCCTGAAATTTATCAGTTGCTACACAAGTATTAAAAGTTGAAACATTTAAACCCAAGTCTGAAGCTAACTCTGGATACAAATCAGCTCCTAGGCTAGTTTGGTTAGTATATAAAGCATCAGCATACTCCCAGAATTTGCCTTGTTCACCAGCACACTCTACAGCCGTAGCTGAAGACTCAGCATTAGCATGAAAAGAAAGTGGATAGTGCTTCCAAATCCAACGAATCTGACCATCATAATCCGCCATGATCTGATTCATGGTCTCATGAAATTTTGAACAATAAGGACATTCAAAATCAGAATACTCAACAATGGTTACTGGAGCATCTTCATCACCTCGAATATACACATCTGAAAGGTCAATCGCCGCTACATTAATCGGCGCTGCTACCTCAGCTTCAGGAGCTGTGTCAGTATTAGCAACAGCCTGACTTCCAGAATCAGCTGCTTCAACAACCCCATTCATATTAGCAAAAAGGACTACAAAAAAAGCTACTGTTGAAATAATTGAAAAACCAATTAAAAGTCCAAAAACAAACATAAATTTTGGAGAAATCCCTTGAAAAAATCCTGCTGATTTATTTTCCATAAAATCTTTATTACTTATTATTTTTTAAATATTTTAAATATTGTTGTATTGTAACACTTTAAATTATTTTGACAAGTCTATTCTTGAGAATAATATTCAAGCAAATAATCAATGATCGGCGTAATCTGACTAGCCTTAAATTCACCTGCTATTTTAAAACCATTAATAAATAGTGTTGGAGTAGCTGATGCTCCATAAGCTTGACCAACTGCCACATCAGCTTGAATCTTGGCCTTATATGTCTCCTCTACTAAACAATTACTAAATCGGTTTTGATTAAGACCCAACTGGGTTGCTAAACTCGCATACAACTCTCCTCCAAGCCCCACTTGAGACTGGTATAATAAATCATGAAAAGGCCAAAACATCCCCTGCTCATCAGCGCAAAGACTAGCGACAGCTGCGTCTGTATTACCTAGTAAAGGAAATTGCCGATAAATAAAATTTATTTTATCGCCATAACTACTTAAAATTTCTTTAACTTCTGGAAAAACATCTTGACAATGGGAACAATAAAAATCTTCAAAAGCCACAATAACAACAGAAGCGTCTTTTGAACCAAAAGATGGAGCTGAACCAGCCAAAGCCTTAACCTTAACGCTCTCAGCTGATTCAAAATATTTTTCTACATCAATCTCAAAATCTTCATTTTCATTAACTCCAAATTTAGCTAAAAATTCTTCTTTAGTGATCTCACCACCTATCAAGGCCTGACGATAGCTATAAAACTGCCAAAAACCAATACCTAGGGCTAAGACTAATAATCCGCCCAAAATGATTAAATAAATCCCCCAAGTCTGTTTGTACCAGCTCATCTTAACGAATCAAATTAAAAATAATTAACAAAACCGCAAAAAAAGCAAAAACAATCAGCCAAAATTTGATCTTTTTTCTTCGCCCTTTTGAATCAATTTCTCTTTCTTCTTCTAGCCGCAAAATACCATGAGTAGCACGAGCTTCTTCACGCGCTTCTCTTAATTCTGCGGCAATTGTTTCTGGCTTTTTCCTCAGCATATCACTTACTAATATAGCATACATTGCGTACTTTTTCCATCCCCTTGGCAAAGAATATTACCTTGTTGATCTGTCCGATATATCTCTGATCCAATATACGCCAAGCTTTGTAAAGTTATTTCATGAGGATGGTTAAACTTGTTATCCTCCCCAGCCTGAATAACAGCAACCGCTGGCTTAACAACTTGTAAAAAATCAAAACTACTTGATGAACTTGAACCATGATGACCAACTTTTAAAACAGTCGCCTTTTCTAAAAAATCAGTAGCTAACAAATCTTTTTCACCATCTTTTTCCAAATCACCCATTAGTAAAAATTTATTCTCAGCATAAATAACTTCTAGTACAATAGAGGTATTATTTATTTCTGCAAATTCTTGCCCCGCCAAAGATGCAAAAGGATAAAGAACCTTGATCTTAACTTCACCTAATAGATATTCTTGTCCGACTACTGGTTGCTCGACCAAGACACCCTGCTCTTGGACAATCTCTCCCAAACTAAGATAAGCTGGATTGTAATAAGATATGCCGGTTTCTAAAAATCTATCAACATGATAACGCCTAAATATTTCTGGCAAACCATTAACATGATCAGCATGCGGATGAGTCAAAACCACTATATCTAATTGATGATCCCAAAAAGGCATTACTTTACCTAATTCTTCAACAACTCTATTATCAGGTCCTCCGTCAATTAAAACATCCTGGCCATTGGGGGCACGAATGTAAATAGCGTCGCCTTGACCTATGTCAAAAAAATAAATCTTTAAATAAGTTTTTTTAGTTTGCCAAAAAATAATTCCTAACAAGACTAAACTTAGGGCTAAAAAAATTATTATTAAATAAATTATTTTTTTTGATTTATTTGACATTTGTTTTAGCTGATCTCAAAAAAATTATATAAATCAAGAAAAAATACCCAGCCAACATAATCTGCCAAGGTATTCCTGGTAAATCAAAACTACTTAGAGAAAACTGGCTAAAAAATAAAGTTATTCTAATTACATATTCTAAAACTAGCCAAACCAACCAAGCAATCCCTTGACCCAAAGGCAACCAAACAAAACCAAAGATCACAGCTAAAAATCCCAAAGCCATTGAAAATGGAATAACTGGCAAAACAAGCATATTGACTAACAACGCCACCAGAGAAAATCTTTGAAACTGATAAATAATCAAAGGGGCGGTAATAATAATAGCTGCTGTAGTTGTCAGGATAGTTTCTTTTAATTGCCAAACCTTGGGAAGTTTCTCAAATTTATTAGCTAAAACTGGCTGTAAATAAACCAAGCCAATAGTCGCCAAAAAAGACAATTGAAACCCAGCATCAAAGATTAAAATCTTAGGATTTATCAAAATCATTACCCCAGCAACCAACACTAAAATATTGCTCATTCTAGCGACTCGGCCTAAATTTTGTGACAGTAAAACCAAAAGACCCATTACCCCAGCTCGAACCACTGAAGCTGGCAAGCCACAAATAATAACAAAGAAAAAAATAACCACCACTGAAACATAAAATGATTTTTTACGGGAAATACCAAAACCCACACAACCACTCAATAAAATAGTCGCTATAATTGTAATATTATAACCTGAGATAGCAATGATGTGCGTAATACCCGTACGATTAAAAGCTTGAGTAAGTTCTGCGGGAATCCCCTTTCTCGCGCCAATTAAAATTCCAGCTAAAAATGAAGCTTGTGGCTCGTGAACTAATTGATTGATTTTTCTGAGTAAAATACTCTTAAATTGCAAAATATATTTTGTAACCAAATTTCCATAGCCAGCGCTTATTTTTTTTATTTGCGGATAATAGCATAAAGAATAAATATTAGCTTTAGCTAAGAATCTATCATAAGCAAAATCTTCTATAGACTCAGGAGTTTTTAAAACACATTCAACTTGTAAATATTCACCGTAATTATATTTTGGAAAAAGATCAGCTTTGATCAAAACCTGGCCCCTGACACGACGCCAATTTTTATCAATCAAAATTTGATCAGCTGTTAAGGTAATTTTCTGTTGATCAACTCGTTCATCAACTTCCCCCAAGACTGCCCCGGAAAAAGTTGCTTTTTGTTCATTATAAAAACTAACAAACTCCGAGGAAACAATTGGCAAAGAGCCTTGATAACGCCACATACCTAACAAACAAAAAAATAAACCAACAATTCCTAAAAAAACCATTGGTTTTTTATAAAAAATAAAACCCAAACAACAACCAGCTAATCCATAATAAATATAATATTGTGGAACAAAAAAATAACTTGCCAAAGCCACTCCAACTAAAAAAGCTACCATGGTCACTAAAAATATTTGAGATTTATGTAACATAAAAACGCCCTGCTTAGGACGCCTTTTTGATATTTATATATTACTCGACAGTCACAGATTTGGCAAGATCAAGAAACTCTATAAACTTCTACGAGTGGTTTTGCTCCGACGTCTTTATTTACTGTATTTATTATATTACCTTGTTTACCAAAGACAGGAACATCAGGTATGTGGTAGCCATCTGTCAAGACTGATTTGATTTTACCTTTTAGTCTCACATCATCTGTTTCAACCGGACTTATATTTGCATCAATTTGCTTTATGTTATCAATTTCTGAAAAATTAACCCTCTGGACTCCGTATTCAACCCCTAGTTCCTCTTCTATAAAACTTACAACAGCTTCTACAGATGCTCCTCCGATAAGCATGGACTGTGCCTCACGCAAAGTCTGATAATCTTTTTTATCATTCTCACCAACTCCTAAGATTTCTACCTCGGTAGTTAAATCTACTTCACCTGTGCTACCTAGCCCCTTAAGCAAGTCTTCTTTGCCTTCTTCTATTATCCCCTCTAAAGTTACTTCAATTAGCATGCGTGCATCACTAGTATTATTACCACTTTCAAAAATATTATGGATATCTCTTAATGCCCTCACTATTTTTTCTGCTGTTTGCTTATGCTCTTGAAAATTTTCAAATTTTCTTAGTCTTTCTTCAGCCGGCTCCTCAATCTCTAGACCTTTTCTTATCTCAGCAAGCTCTTTTTGATCTCGTGCTTCTTGTTCACGCTGTAGTGACTCGTTTAACTCCCTGTCTTTCCCTAATTGTTCAGCAGAAGCGCTATTTTCTTTTTTTTCAATTCTTGTTAATTTTTCACGCATCAAAGCATCTCTTTGCGCTCGCTTTTCAAAAAGTATATCCAGATCAATTTTATTTGCTCCTCCTTTTCGAATGATTGCTTCATTTTTGCTTAATAAGATACCTTCAACATAATTTAATATTTCGTCAAGACTTTCTGCACCAGGACGTTCGGTCCCAGATACCAAACTCTCAATTTCTAAAGCTGCTTTTTTATCTTGTATCTCGCCTGAAGAGAAAAATTCAGCAGCCTGAGCCAAAATCATCTCTTTAGTTACCCTAAAACCAAGAGGCTTGTCACCTCTACGTTCTTGATCAAGTCTATTTGCCTCCGCTGCCATATTTCTTAAATTATCATCCCAATCAACATTAAGCTCTAAATTTCGCTGAGCACCATCAAAATTATCTTGGGCCACCTCGGTTCCGATTCTACTATAAAACTCCTGAGCTTTTGGATCTTGTTGTTCTTCAGCATAATCATAAAACTCGCCCGCCGCCCTTTCGTTAGGGTGTTGTTCCGGTTTTTGAAATTCTTCAATGTTTTCTTGTGAAATAATCATATTAAATAATTTTACTCAACTATCACAGATTTGGCAAATTAGATTTTAGATTTTAAATAAGCTTCGACAAACCCATGCAAATTACCATCTAAAACTGAGTCAGGATCAGCTTCTTCATATTTTGTCCGATGATCTTTAACCATTTTATAAGGATGCAAAACATATGATCTAATCTGATTACCCCAAGCTGCATCATGATATTCTCCTCTTATTTCTTGCTTGGCGTCCAGTTGTTCCTCTTCTTGAAGAGTCAAAAGTTTACTTTTTAAAATACTTAAAGCTGTTGCCTTGTTCTGATGTTGAGATCTTTCGTTTTGACACACCACGCTGATTTTAGTTGGCAAATGAACTATCCTCACAGCTGAATCAGTTGTGTTAACAGATTGGCCACCATGCCCACCTGCCCGAAAAACATCTATTCGTAAGTCTTCATCTTTAATATCTATTTCAGAAACATCACCAAGATCAGGCAAAACCTCTACTAAAGCAAAGGAGGTGTGACGCAAAGCTTCGGCATCAAAAGGACTAATCCTCACTAAACGGTGCACGCCTGATTCAGATCTAAGATAGCCATAAGCCAGACGCCCTGAGACAGAAAAAGTTATTGATTTTATGCCTGCTTCATTACCCATTGATTCATTGAGAATTGTAACCTGATAATTTTTCTTTTCACAATAACGTAGCAACATCCTCTTTAGCAACATTGCCCAATCCTGAGCATCCACCCCACCTGTCCCCGCATGAATAGAGACTATGGCGTCTGCTTGGTCTTGTTTTCCATTCAACATTAAATTAAATTCAAGCTTCTCAAATCTAGACCACAATTCATTAAATTTATCTTCTATTTCTTGTTTTTGTTCGGCTGTTAAGATTTTTTCTTGCTGATAAAGCTTGGCTAATTCTAAATTTTCTTGAGTCTCAGCAGATAAATCTTGCCAAACTTTTAGATCTTCATTTAAATCATCAAGTTGACGGCTTTTCTTTTCTGCCTTTTTACGATCAGTCCAAAATTCAGCTTGGTTCATCTCGTTTTCTAAAACCTTTTTTTCAATAATCATTTTTGGAAAATCCAAAACAACTTGAATTTTCTTAATCTTTTCAAGTAAATTACTAAATTGATCTAATAATTCTTTCATAAATTAAAACTGGTATAAATAAAAAGCTAGATTTTTATTTATATCGGGCTGGCTGACTTTTACCAACTTATCTTTAAGTTCGTTGATTGGCCAAACCGCAGAAATAACCCGAGCCCCCGGTGGCAATTCTTTTTTAAGTTTAATTGAGATTTTTGCATAAGGCTTAGGTAACAAAAAAACAAAAACTAAATCAGCTTGTGTTAAATCCTCAACAAATAAACTGCCTAATTTTATTTTAATATTCTTACTAAAACCATTTTTAAAAACCTTTAATTTAGCATGCCAGACTTGGAGCCAAGACAAATCAATCCCTAAATATTCAGCATCTGGAACTTGCTGACAAGCAGCAATAAGGACTCGCGCATCTCCACAACCCAAATCATAAACCTTGTCCCCTGCTTTAATCCCAGCCAAGGCCACTATTCTTTTAAGGTCAATTTTTCTAGTTGGTATCCAAGGAGCAGCGGAAACTCCTGCGATTGCTAGAGGCAATAATATTAAAATCACCCCCAACAGAATTAAAACTAGCCAACCAATATTCATAATTTAATGTTTATAAAAAATAAAATCTACATTTTCTTGTCAGGCATAATCCAGGGCTGATATCTAACTATTTTGCATTTTTTTAAAGCCTGAAGCCAAACCAATGGATTAGCATATAAAAATACATGTATTTTTACCAAATCCCAATGTAATTTTCTCCTAGAAATAAAACCTTCAAGCTGTCCCCATTTTTTCTCTTTTTTGATAATCCCTAATCCCTGACAAAAAACATCACCAACGACCTGACCCCGGAGACGACAAAAACCATTTAAAGCAGTCTCGATCATATAGCCTTGTTTATATTTTTCAGGGACTTGCTCCCAGACAAACCTGCGCATCGCTCGTTCACCAGCAATATGAGTCATATACCTTCTCCCAAAGTAATTCCAATATGCTGAAACCTTGTCCCGGATAGCAGTACACATTACAACTTCACTATCTTTAACAGGCCTAACTATTGACTCAATATGTTGACATGTTAAACCGCACAGATCAGCATCAATAAATAAAATAACTTCCCCCTTAGCCTCTCTAACACCCGCGCCCATAGCCTTACCTTTGCCTTGATTTTTCTTCAAATCAACTACTCGACAATTAGCACAACTCCTGGCTATTTCAACCGTCCGATCAGTTGAACCATCTGAAACCACAATTACTTCATCGATCATGCGTGAAGCTGTCGCTATCTCAATAGCATGTTTAACTGTCTGCTCTTCATTGTAAGCTGGAATAATAGCGCTAACTATATTATTTTTCAGTGGTTGCTGTGGCATTGTTTTTGTTTTTAAAACGTATTCTCAAAGAGATAATAACGCGAATTAAAATAATTAAAATAAGAACACCTAATAAGACATATTCAGCTTGTTGAAAATAAGCTTGGAGCTTAATATAGCCTTCACCAAGATAATACCCGATCAAAGCCATGCCGATCGCCCAGAAAAATACCGAGAAAAAATTAAAAATAAAGAATTTTCTATATTTCATGCCGGTCATCCCCGCCATGATTAAGACTAAAATTCTGGTTCCATAAATAAACTTGGAAAAAAAGATGGTTTTACCGGAATGTTTGGCAAAACTAACCTTTATTTTTTCAATAACTTTAGGCTTTCTTTTAACGTAAAATTCGTATTTTTCTAAAAATTTAGAATCAATTTTTCCATAATGGCCAACCAAATACCAAAAACTATCAGCGAGCAAGGTGCCCAAGGCCCCACAGATAATAACCAAATATATACTCAAGTTAATATTTTCTAGAGAAGCCAAAAAACCAGCAGCGACCATAATAGTCTCACCCCAGACGATAGTCCCTAAAAAAACGGCCAAATAACCATAATTACTTACAAAATCTACAAAAGCATCCATAAAAAAATTAGAAATAATTAATTTCCGTTGCCTTTACTATAACATTTTTAGTCTAATTTTTCAAAATAAAAAGCGGGTACCAACTAGTGATACCCAACTTCGTGAATGTTCAATACGGGATGTTAAAATCCGAAACCAATCCGAGCAATCAGTCCCAAAAATGGTCCCATTTTGGCTTCCTGGAGTCTCTGAAAAAATTTATCCAAATCCTGTCTGTCTTTTGAAGTCAGGTCTTCCCGAAGGTCGGAAGCGAGATTGATCTGCTGTTCTCCGTGATCAAACTCCCTCCAACCGCTTTTGAAAGCTTCGGGACCAAACATCCTCAACATCGCCCGCAAAGCCTCACGGGACTCGAGCCATGGCAATTCTGCTCCGCAGGGCGGAACCAGCCGAACCTTATACCCCCTGACTTCCACGCCGGTGACGAAGAGACTATCAATAGGTACACCGGTCCGGCGTGAAACGGCCTCGCGAATGTCGACTGGCAGACACAAATTAATGATCCGGTCCTGAATCTGCTGAACTTCATCCAGGGTGGGAATGGAGCCATCGGCCTGCATCTGAGCCACGCTTTTCATGGCGTGATATAAATTGCAGAAAGAACGACTTTTCTCTCCGGTCGAGTTCCAAAACCTATAAAAATCAGGGTCAGAACCGACCAGCTCCACGCCGGCCGGGTTTTTACCTTTTTCGCCGGTGTGCTTCCGCACTCGCTGATCTTTGTGCTCAACTTCAGTCTCAGCAAGCCTTGCCGTGACTTCAGTCTGAGCATTAAACCATTCAGCCTGACCAACACTAAGTAAGCCTTCCTTCTCGGCATTGCTTACGCCATTAACGTACATCTCCCGAGAAAAAATTGGCTCCGTAACTATCAATCCCCCTGGGACATCAATGGTAATACAGAGATGAAATTCGCCATCAAAATGATCCAGAAACGGACAAATCTTGATAGCAAGTTTTTCCGTAGGATCTATCACATAATCTTTCACTAGCAACCTCCTCAGATTTTTTGAAAATATTTTATGAAAAGAACTTTATTAGTATACTATAAAAATTATTCTTGTCAAGTAAAAAAGGTAATGTGTACACACATATTGCACTTTCTTGATAAACTAGGGGCATTATGAAAACTATGCCAAAATCAACCCAAGAAGAAAAATATCGTTGGATAAAACCAATAATAAACAAAGAAAT
>Ga0075116_10000920_pt1 | contig 13452 bp, 24 predicted proteins | sample AntAceMetag02UKC_FD_69786 | JGI IMG/M metagenome (GOLD analysis project Ga0075116, IMG submission 69786) | Saline lake microbial communities from Ace Lake, Antarctica- Antarctic Ace Lake Metagenome 02UKC | ecosystem: Environmental > Aquatic > Non-marine Saline and Alkaline > Saline | place...
TTCATGTAATGTTGCCTCTTGTATGGCCATAGCTAGGCTTATAGCCAAATCGTCATGCGGAGCTGTAGATTGTATAGACTCTGCCCCAGTTATTTCGCTAGGTCTTCTCCTAAACCCAATAAGTTGGTCTTTTAAAATTTCACTAATTTCATGCGCGGCCGTATCTTCAATTGACCTAGGTATAACAATTGATTTTCCCTGGAATACATTGGACAATGTAAGTATAAGTTTTTTTCTTGCCGCCGAGTGGAAATTTTGAGCAACAACCGTACATCCTTGAGACCTTAAGTCATTCATAACCATTGTCCCCATATTAGATTCGTCTGCTATTATGGTGCAGCCCTTAATGTTATCATATTTCTCATATAATTCCCTTAGCCTCTTTACTTTCGCTGGCCTTTGCCAACCCTTATGATATTCACCGAATACAAGAGTAGAAAACCCATCTTTCTTTTTAACAACCATATTAGCGTCAAAATCGGCGCGTGGACCAGTGGAAATGGCGAAGTCTGCTCCTATAAAATATTGTGCATCTTCGTCTACATCCTCTTCAAATCCCATAGTATAATCGAATGAATCCATAACACTATTAATTTTAAATATTGCGTCATCCGCCTCACCAATGACTTCACACATAACATTACGCATAAAAAACCATCTACCTTGCTCGTCCCATTTGTCCATTAATGTTTTCGTAGAATAACCCTCTGGCCAGATAGAGACACATCCAGATAGTGACTCCTTTGTTATATCTTCGGGTTTACAGGTATATGCCAGGGAACCATCCGGGTTTACTAGCCCCCTTGTTTTTTCAAAATGATAATTCTTAAGTTTTCCAGTTGCAGCCTTCTCTTTAAGTTGGCCTATTAATCTAGTCGCTCCAGTTGGTGTGCTAATTAGGATAATTTTACCGCCTTCAAACACTCTAGATACAACGTGTTCAAAATAAATATTAGGGTCATCATAATCATCTGCTTCGTCACAAATAATATAATGGGCCCTATACCCCCTTATGTTTGTATTATATGGAACAACTCTAGCCCAGTGGCCTTGTTTGGTAATTATTTCGTTTTGGTTCCAGGACGTTTCTGCATCCTTTGGCATAAACAATTCCTTAAGAAACTCGTTGTCACTAATATAATTTTTAATTCTTGCCAATAAGTTACCCTTAGACTGGTCCCTAGTTTTGCTTACTAGCAATATTCTCAGGTTTCTTTTACAAAACATAAGCCATAGTGGGTACATGGCTCCCATGGTCTCAGATTTTGCGAAACCTGCCGCCGCTTCAATTACAAGTCTTTCGTATGATTGTGCTAATGACCACCACTTAATTTGATATGGCTTCATAACAATAGCCCTTCCATCAGACGCATACCCAAGCATACGCTCGCAGAAAAATTTGAAATCTGATTTACACCGCAATAGGAACTCAATCTTATTCATGCCATTAAGAATTTCTACCTTAGTTCTCATAATACACAATAAGAACAGCACCTTATAAAGAAGTATATATTCTGATATTTTACTATATAATTATTAAACCTTGCCATCCCAATTATGGTCTTTAATAACCATAGGAATAATCCTTGGGATTCCATTAGTAATAAGAACACAGCTAAGAATAGGTCTTTTAATATTTGACTTATTATACTCCATTGATAATGATTTATCATCAACTAAACAACCTGCGCTACATCCCCATATTAATTGTCTAGGGCTGCTGGAATAATTTATACTTGAATCTTCGTGATAATGACCCTGGACTACACAACATCCATATTGCTCAGCTAATATTCTAGAGTTCTTCTTAAGCCCATGTACCACGAATAGGTCTTGTCCGTTATTCATCGTGTATGTATAGTCTTTGTGCCAATTCCATCCATTTGGTGCCTCGATAATTTCCTTCATACTTCTAATAAACTTAAGTGGGATGCCCCCAAACTTAGCCTTTCTGAAAACCATACTACCATGGTTAGAATCAACTAGGTCTACGTCTGGAAATATTTTATATAATTGTTTCATGTATTTTATTGCCTCTTCTAGCTCGTCGCCAGCACCTAATGCATCTGGGTCGGTGTCATGGAAACTCATAGCATGATTGTCTAACTCATCGCCAGTGCATATTACTTTAGTCGGTTTATATTTTTTATTAATAGCTACTAAGAACTCAATTGCTCCGTCTCTATGATATGGTATATGCATATCCCCAAAGACTAGTATTACCTCTTCCTTATTCTGGTCCACAGCAATTTTTTCTCGTTTTAATACAATATTATCTACCTTATTTTCTTTAATACATGTCTTACATACGCATGTGCCATCAGGCAAGTGCGTGGTTGTTCTTCTGTTACAGATTTCGCAATGTGCCCATTTGTATTTATATTTTCCCATAGTTATATTTGTTTTTCTCCATTATGTATTCACATTCTTACTCTTCTAGTTTTATAATTTTGACCAAATTTATATGCTAGAAAAGTAAACACTCTATCAATATGATGTCTTTTTTGTAGATACTTCTTGTCTGCCGTTAATTGTTCTAATCCCTTTTGTCTAGCCTTCTGCCCAAGTGCTGTTTTTACCTCAATTGCATACGCGTATCGCCTATCATTATCTAGTACTAATATATCTGCTTCGTGCTGACCATCTAACCGAAACTCATGTTCAGTTAAAACAACTCTTCCTGGATGTTGTAACTTCTTTTCTAAATCTCGAAGAATAGTATCATGCGTTGTTCCCATATTTCTCCTCGAAATCATGATATACAATTACAATCCTATTCTTAACTTTAGTTTTTTCAGCAATAAGGATTTCACTAAAAGTATTATTATCTAATAACCACCTACATTTTTCTCTTTCTGTTTTGTCTAAATACCCATTAGCCTTACATTCTAACCCAATTATATTATACATATCATATGGACGCATTTCTCCATTCCATCTTGAGCAAACAAAATCTGGGAACCCAGCACCCATCATCATTGGTCTTCCTGGACCAGCCCATTTGTTTTTTGCTTGGATTAATTTTCCACAATCTTTTACTATATCTAATTCTCCAGGAATATCTATATTTGTTGTATCAGCCAATTCAACATTCAATCCAAACTTATCAACCACCCACCCTTTCTCAATCATATCTTTTCGGACCCTCAACTCAAATGCTGCACCACTAATTCTATTCCTTTTACCCTGCTTAACCTTATCTACCATATTGATGTGGTTGGCGTGAAGTCGCACCAGTATTTAACAGGTGGAAAGGGTGGGTCGCTATAAGGTAATCTCTTGAACGGATTGAAGGGCTCGGGTTCTATTGGAGAATAGTATTTATCTACCCAGTGACTCCCACATCTTGGGCAGCTTGCATTAATTGAATCCTCAGCTGTATCACAGAACTTGTTAAAAATATACTCGCAGTTTTTGCATTTGAAGTCTGTCATAAATAATAGAGTATTTCATGCTTTATAAATGTTTCGGTTTTTACTAAATATTTTTTAAACTAGAAGAAACACAGTTTCGACAAATACTATTATACTGAGAGACGCCGTTATTAACTAAATTATTTCCACAGATAGAACATTTCTGTTCGATAAACTTCTTAACAGATTCTCTTTCAAATTTCTTACGCTCTCTAAGTGAACTTAGAATTTTACTATACGACACTTGTTTTCCCATATTTTTTATATAATAGAACTACTGCTTCAGTATCACTAATACTATAATTATGTAATTTCTTAATACTATCAAGTAAATAATCTCTCCCCTCGATATTACCTTCTAGGTATTTTTTTATTGGTTGTTTCATGTTATTTTATAGCTTTACAATTTATAAAGATTTATATACTATCCGCCGAAGGCGTATCGCGATAAAATTTTATATCCACCTAACTCCTTCAGATGCAGACTTAATTACAGAGGTATTCCTATTTACCTGCCACTTCTCAACCGTATCATTACAATAAAGCTGATAATATCTAAACCCCTCTTTACCATCTACTACTCTAAGGCCCCTTCCTAGCCTCTGAATTGTATCCCTATCTTGATTTGTGCCAGCTACCCTAATGCCAACATCAACATCTTTCACATCTAATCCCTCATTCAGACTCTTAACAGATACCAGGATATTAACTTCTCCGGCTCGGAATCTCTCTATTGATTTCTGGTCTTTACTTTTTGAATGATATATTTCACTTTCAAAGCCCGCTTTTTTTAAAAGCTTTCTTTCTAATTCTGCCATCTTAATTGTCTCGTTAAATATTATAATCTTCTTTCCCTTCTCTTTCTCTACTATCTCTAATAGCTTTGCCATCTTGTCCTTCGCGTTAGAGATAACCGACTTCCTCCATGCGGTCGCCCTAACTGCAGACACCGCCTCATGCCACTTTGGATGCCCTTGGTCATTAATGGCTTGGAACATCCCACTGAATGAGTTCATATCTATGGTTCTCGTGTGCTTATCATACTTATCTCGTTCAAGTTCATTTAAATCAATACCCACATTTATTACTTCAAACTTACTGAGGACTCCAGCTTTCACCGCGTCTTCTGTAGTATATTCATAAACGATTGGCCCGATTAGCTTTTCTATCTCCTTATGTTGTCCGTCAGACCTTTTCAATGTAGCCGTTATTCCAAGCTTATATTTGAACTCATTCTCCATAATAGGCCTAATATTTTCTAAACTCCCATATCTGTGCGCCTCATCTAACACAATCATATCAAATTGGCTTAAATCCATATTCCTCACAGAATTAACAACTGCGACAGTTATTCGCTTAACTTTCTTATGTCCATCTCCGATTGCTCCGATGTCTGAGTCTTTCAATTCAAAGTAAGTGCTTAACTCACCGCGCCATTGATTCATAAGCGCAATAGTAGGAACCACAATAATTGACCGAACATTCTTCATCTGCATACAATACATAGCCGCTATGGACTTACCGGAGCCCGTACAGCCAAGAAAAATACCATTTGACCCATTGAGTAGCCATTTTACACAAGCATCCTCTTGCCACTGTCTAAGCATCTCCTTCTTAATCATTTACTATCTCCCATTTCCTCATCCATGGTCTTATTAATCTCCACTCCTCTGCTGCCACATGTTTACTATCATCCCATGAAAATCTTATCTTGCCCCATTTTTTAAATACATATATCCCACTTATATTCCAAGACTCCAATCTAATCTTTTTCCCATTATTAAGTAGTCTTTGTGCCCTAATCCAATTCATATTAAATGTACCTCCTCAACGTACTCAGACACAACTATTGGTATCCCAAACAACTCTCTAATCCCTCCAAACTTCCCCTTATTATAGCCTGTCTTCACAAACTCATCAACCATTCTCCTAGCTTTAGGTTTCAGGGTTATAGTCTCTAGTCCAAGCTCGGAAATCTCTATCTTTATGAAATCATCTTCCAGGGTCTTCCATGGAGCAGCTCTTACGTGCTTAATAGCTTCTGTAATATCTTCCATAGTTATATCCCTATCCATTGCAACCATCTCCATAGTTATCTCTATCGGAATGGGTGGAAACGAACAATCCGCATCTTTTACATTTATATTGGAGTATTCCTATTGGTGAAACATAAAGAATTTTATTCCCCTCTCCATCTAACTCTATTTCATGTTTATTAATCATTATGGACCACCCAGCTAGTTCCAACTGCCTTGACTCCCACATTATGTTGCTCAAGCTTGTGCCACTTGCTTTCTATCTTGGCGTGGCTGTTTTTTACTTCAAACTCAACTATCTCATCTGTCGCGTAGTGTTTAAATTTTCTTTTCATACTTTAATATAAATAAGCCGCTTTATAAAGCTTTCGGCGTACGCCGAAATAGCGATTTTTTTTTCGAAATTTTTTTAGAATTTTTTACTTTCTTTAAAAGGGGCCGTGAAAAGATTTGAAATATTGATATAAGTCAGCTCGCTACATGGCTATCACACTATCTAATTTTTTACTCCGTGAAAGTGACAACAAAATATTCTTTTTTCTTTATAAACATATGTGTTATGTAGTATAGTATATTGTAATATAGTATATTGTAGTTATCCTTTATAAGTATATACTATGTTATAACATATATGTTAAAAAGCAACCTAAAACAAAACCCTTATATAGTAACTTATATTTTGGTCTATATGGTATTTGGTATTTGTAAAAAGAAGAAGAATGGTTTTATTTCTTTGGCTAGTGCTAGGCACAATATAAGAATAGAAAGAGTGGTATATTGTAATACTAAAATAACAAAGCCATTGTTTTATGTGGGTTGTTTTCTTCCCGATTTTAAAATATGTTGGGGAGTATTGCTTATATACCTATTTGTAAAATACCCAATATCTCTTAAAACTAGAATAAAAATGGCTATGAAAGAATTTTATATTTATGTTCGCTTGAAAGGGGGTATATTATAAGATGAGAAAATATTCCGAGGTTGTTGATGAATTAGAGCTATGTTTAAATTTCCGTTCTACTGATGAGTTAAAGGCAAAACACAATAAGCAAGTATTTAATTTTTGCTTGGTTGAGTTGAAAGAAGATTTTAAAACCGATGTTACAACGAAGTTTTTAAGAAATTTGGTTATAGGAGATATAAAGCAAAAATCTAATAGAGTAACTTATCTGCTTAAAGAAATTGGATTAAAAGATAGAAAGCGTATAATGGATTGCTTTATAGAGAAAGAGCCGACCACAACAGCGAAAGAGGTCGAAGTCTTCCTTTATAGCAGTAAATTAGATAAGGATAAAAATGAGAAAATAAGCCTTAAAGTTATTCCCATGACTTCGACACATGACGGCTTAAAAGCCCCATGCAAAGTCGGTATTACTAGCCGAAAGCTACGAACAACGACCTTAAACCAAGTAATGATTTAAAAATTCACTACTTAAAAGTTATATTTTATTAACTCCTCTATTGAGGAGAGGGAGAAAGGGTTAATTGGTAAACCGAATAACTCAAGCATTGAAAGAGAAAGAGGAATAAGAAAAGCTCTAAAGAGGCTACCATGACCTATATAATGGTCTGAAATATCTTGGTAGGCGAAGATAGACAAATTTTATTCTTAAACTTAGCTTGCCTGACGTATTAAACGCTATTCGGAAGAAATCCACCTATTATAAGAAGTTAAATTTATTTTTTGTTATTCTTCTTATAGGTATTTGTTTATATCTATATTCATATAAGGATTAAAAGGATTTTTCTTGATTGGAAAATTGTGATTTTAATGCTTATTAAACGTTTACTTAATAGTCGTGTTTTTATTGAATAAAGTTGTCGGAAGAATTAAAGCAACTTTAGTATCAAATAAACTCACTATTCGGAAATTTAAGCGTTATACTAGAGTGTTGAGGGGTTTAAAATTAACACTCTATTACAGGAACTTAATGTTCCCCTAGATTATAAGGTTTGTTATATCTATTAAACGGATTTTAGTCTTTAAGGCTATTTTCGTTAGTTTAACGGATATTTAGGATACCACATCGTGCTATTCTATTTGACGCCTTCTAGGAAAAATTAAGGTGTGAGATTTCCATGAGTTTAACGCTTATCGGAAATTCTCCACCTATTTTATAGTTGTGGTGTTAAAGCCAACAATTACTTAGTTTACTTCTTGAGGACTAATTTGTCTAATTGAAATACTAATAAATTTGTTTCGGTCGATTTAGGTGTATGAAGTGAAGCCTATTATGTCTTCTTGAGGTAAATTAAGGATATGCTAAATATTCTCCCCTAATTAAAGGGGAGTTTTTACTTATAAAATGGGAACTGATAAAGAACAGAATAACAGGGTTATGAATGAATGGGCAGAAGAAGAATATGCTGATGAAGAAACCCCATGTGACTTCATGCTTTAAAATAAATATATAAAATACAAATGGATAAAAATACAAATGGATAAAAATACAAATGAAATAGAGGGAGTAGTGCTTAACGCCAAAGAAAATTATTTTGGAATTAAAGACCACTTTATGAAGGTTTGGGTTAAACATAGTAATTCTTATGGAAATGGTCATTTTGAATATGAATATGACATCTGGTGTGATAAGTGCTATTTGTTGCTTGATGGTTTGAGAGAGAAATATGATAATGTTGAGGTAGTTGTAGCACATTTATCTTATGGAGAGTTTATGAACGCTGAGGAGTTTAAGGAATATGCTGATGAAGTGGAAAAATACTCTATAAAGGTGTGTGAATGTGATGATTGTGGGGAGATTAAGAAAACAAGATTTCAAATTGAAATAGAAAATGATGTAAAAAGACTTAATGAAATTTATGAGAAAGTTGAAAGAATTACACCTTCCAACATGGACAAAATGGGGGGAAGAAATGTTGAGGTATAGAGAATGATAAATTCAGAAGTCTTTAAAGGTGTAAAGGATATATACGACTATGGACTAAGAACTACCTATAAAAATGGACTTAAATTTGAATATGTTCCCTATAAGGTATTTAGTTTTGAATATGATGGTTTGACTGCGTCGGCAGGGGAGAATGTGGGGAACTTTAAAGGTATGAATAAAGGTTTAAACAAATTCTATCAAAATGGGGAGATTAAGGTAGATGATTGGATTTTAAGCGTTAATGGAGATTTGGTTAAAGTTGTAAGTCTTGATAACAATGTCGTTAAGGTTTTTAATGGGTGTTGGGAATATACTTTAGATTTAAACGAAATTGATGAGGTTTTTAATGGTAACTGATAGAGAAGTTGAATTATTAAAGGAACTTGTAGTTAATGGCAACCAAGAAATAAAAAGACTACAAAATACTATTATTGAATTAAATAAGGAAAGATATAAGGAAAGATGGAAAAATGAATAAAAAACCCTTTGAATATACCACTATTAAATTTAGTAGTGCTATTGAATATAATACTAAAAATATTATCCATCTTATAGGCAAGAAACTTAATACTTCTATGGATTTTAAGGCATATAATACTTATTATAATGGGGAATTTGAGTTTGGAACAGAATTACAATTTTTTGAAACCCTAGATAAAGGCAGTTTGTTAAATGTCTATGAGATATTAAAGGAAAATGTTAGAAGTTTTGGGTGTTATTGGATAGAAAATAAGAATTTAAGTGGTTGCTCAAATGAATTATTATTTAATAATGGTTGCGAAGTGGGATTATATATTAAAAATAAGGACTATAAAGATGAATAATTATTGTTTAAAAAATATGGATACTGAGAACATAGATAATATTGAACTGGTAAGGCGTTTTTTGAGTTCTCTTAGAGATGAGAACTTTATTAAATATAAGCGTGACGATAAACTAAAACATCAAGCCATAAGTAATGTGATAGGGCTTTTAGCTGATAAAAAGTGGGATATTGAAAATGAAGAACACTAATAAGGAGATTTTAGAGGTCTTAGATGATGATTTAAAAGAATTGAGAGAAGAAATATCAGATAAGAAAGATGAAATTAAGGATAAAGAGGAAGAAGTTGATGATATTGAGGAATATGAGATGTCAGATGAAGATGTTGATAGTTTTATTGACGACTGTTATGATGAAGTTGAGATAATGGGTAGTAAATACCCCATGAGTGAGGTATTACGGGCAGTTAATGAAGGACAATATGAAGATATTAGAAGTGAAGAAACAACTTCTTATATTTCTGAAAAGAGAGATGAGTTTGAAGATGAACTTAATGACTTAACAGAGGAATTAGAAGAATTAGAAGAAAATTATAAAGAGGAGTTTGAGGATTAAATAACGATGAAGAATATTAAAGGAGAAAAATTGATTGAATTAGGACTAGAAATAGTTAATTTAGAGATGTATGAAGATACTGGGAGAGAAGTGTCGCTACTCGAAAATGAATGGGAGAAATTAAACAATGAAAAATAATAAATATTTAGAAATGTGGAAAATTAAGAGGTTAATTGGTTGGCTAGATTGCCTATTTGATACTTGTTTTTTGGCTTTTCTTTGGATTATGGGTTGGAGATGGGTATTTGGTGTTTATTCAGTTATGGCGATACTTAGTGTCCTCGGAAGTGCGAGTGAAATATTAAAATTGGAGAAAAAAATATGAAATTTGAGGAACTATTAAAAGAAAGGCAAGATGAGATTATTGAAGCCAATAGAGAAATTAATACTACTTTTGATTGGTGGAAAGATAGTCTTGAAAATATTACTGAAAAAATTAATGAAAAGATAAATATTAACCTAAATGGCGATGATTTAATGTTTGATTTCTTTAGCAAAGGTAAAAGTGGTGTATGGATTGACCGAGATGTGTTATTTTCATCATTAAATGAGAAATATCCTCGATTAGATGATTTAGATATAAGGAAAGATTTTGGAGTATGGGCTTATATGGGATTAAGGAGAGATGATACTGACGGAGATATTGAATTCGAGAGAGAATATGAAGATGATGAAGATTTAGCTGATTTATTGAGGGCAAGACAAGATGAGGAAGATAAAGAAAAGGTTAGAGAGGATTTAGAATATATTTTAGATATATTTGTTGAGGGGTATAATTCTTTATATAAGGAATATGATTATTTGACCTCAGATGAGGGGATAGTCGAAACAATTAAAGCGAATGAATTGGAGTTTGAAGATGAAGATTGAAGAATTACCACATATAAACATTAAAAGGCGAGTATTTGATAATGAGCGTTGGCTTTCTATCTCTATGAAAAAGTTAATGGAGAAAAAAGGGTATGTTCCGATGATTGACACTATGGCTGATAGTTATAGTATTCTTTCAAGACTTTTAGATGGTGATTGTGTTGTGGCTTATGCTACGGATAAATCTCAAACAACTTTCTTAGTTAAAACAAGACAGCAATATGTTGGATTTATATGTCTTTCAGAAAAGATTGCTAAGTATTTAAGTAGTAATTCGACAAGAACAATAACAAGAATGTATGATTGGACTAAAGGATTTATAGATTTTACAGAAGATTTAGACTTAATTATTGCCGATAAGGATAAATGGGATAAATACTTAAAAACCAAACTATTAGAGAGCTTGGGGAAATGAAAGGGGGGTTAAGAATGAAGAAATATAAAATAGGCGAAAAAGTAAAAGTAAGCAATAGGCTTACAGTAAGAAAATATAATTCGGCTTGTGGTAATCCTAAGAGTTATTATTTTGTGTGTAGAGAACAGCAAAATTTAGGTGGAGAAATTTTAACTATTAAGAATATCGACGCTGAGGGAGATTATCTAGTTAATGAAAACGATTATCAATGGACAGATGAAATGTTAGTATCTGTTGATGATAAAAATGAAGATGATTTAGTTAGATATATGGTATATGGAACAGGTTGCGATAATAAATCCAAACTTGTAGAAAATGAAGAAGAATTGAAAAATATGCTAAAAAGCGCTTCTAAGAGTGGAGAATGGACAGGGAAAATTTTAGGTTATAAATTAGTTCCCTTATACCAAGCCGAAGAAATAACAACTTTAAAGTTTTTCACAAAAACGAAAGTTACTAAAAAATAAGTCTTAACCGACTTAAATTATTATTATTATTTACCCTTATTTTAAGGGGTATTACTTATATTCAAAATGGAAAATCACAAATTATAATGGAAAACAAAACGAAAACTAAAATTGAAAGAGAAAGAAGATGAGAAAAGTAAATTACGGACAGATTGCTAATGTATTAAATGGGCATTATGTATTAAAGAAACCTTTAATCATCTATGGTGCGTTTGGTATAGGCAAGAGTGGTTTAATTGAAACTACCTCACATGATTTGGCTACTAAAGAGAAAAGGGAGTTTATTAACTTCTTTAAACAGAAAGCCGACGGACAAGAGGAAGTGATAAATAATCCAGATAAATATTACTCATTACTTGATGTTAGAATGAGTGAGAGAGATGTAAGCGATATTAAGGGTTTAATGAGCTTAAAAGCAGAAGAAGAATTTATTAAATATAAGACAGAAAAATGGCTTAACTATCTAACTAAAGAGGGTAGTAGTGGAATTTTATTCTTTGATGAGTTTAATTTAGCTAGTCCAATGGTATTAAGCAATATATATAAGATTGTATATGATAGAATTGTTAATGATACCATTTTAAGTGAGAAGTGGTTGATTTTAATGGCTGGGAATAGAGATGGTGTTGATGGTGCTTATACCTTTTCAGTTCCAAAACCACTAAGAGATAGGGCTAGTGAGGTTGAATTGGTTGCTGATTTCGAGGGTTGGAGAGATTGGGCTATTGACAAAAATTTACACCACTCAGTAATTACTTATTTAAGTAATTCGCAAACACACTTTTACATGGTAGATGACAAAGATGGACAGAAATTTACTACCCCTAGAGGTTGGGAAAGAATTAGTGATTTTCAACTTAGTAAATTGAGTGAAGAAGAAAAAATAGAATGTGTTAAATCAACCATTGGAGAAGGGGTAGCAATTCAGTATTTGAAATATTGTGAGCTACAATCTAAAATGGATTTAGAAAAGGTATTAAAAAATCCTAAAGAGATAGAAAAAATAGAAGATGTATCTATTAAATATCTGTTAGTTGGTATATGTGCCGATAGATATAAAAATACGGATAAGGTTGTTGATTTTAATAAAATTATGGATATAAGCCAAGCATTAGACGATAGCCAAAATGCTGAATTTGTATCGCTGTTGTGGAAGTTATGTTTGAACTACACAAAAGAAACTAAAAAATTCAGAAATGACTTTATGAAGATTAAAGACCTAAAGTTATTAGAGAAGTATAAGGGGTATATTTTATGATACCAATACAGATAGATATGAAGATGATTGAAACAAACAATTTTAATGATTTAGAATATAAATATCTTGTAGAAATCCCACAGGAGATTAAGGATAACCACCAAAAGTGTATAGAAGATAATGACGAATATTCTTCTGAGAAAAAGTTATTACAACTATTCACCGATAATGGATTTGCCCTATATAAATATCTTGGTAAAATTGGGGAAAGCAATTTATTCTTTTCAAAAAGAAGATTATATACAGTAAATATAGATAAGGATTTTATATATCACGATGAGGGATGTAGCGGCAAAGATTGGTGTTTTATTCTTACTGATGAGGTATTAAAAGATATGGTTGGTAAAAGATTTGATTGTGGTTATAGAGGGCATATCAATATTGTTGAAATATTTGAGAAATATAAAAATCAAGAAATTGGTATTGGAGATTTTATACAAAGATTTTTGGCTTATGGCTTTAAGGCAGAAAGAGAAAAGATTGAAAGGGAGAAACACCAAGAAATAAAGAAAGAAGAAGAAATTAAGGGCAATGAACTGGAAATTAAAGAATTTAACAAAGGAGAATGGAGTTATGATGATAGTGTCTATGGTAGTAAAAAGATTATTTACTTTTATGGTGGAGAATACACTTTTAGTAAAGATATTAATAAGGTTTTTACAATAAAAGAATTAAATAATGCTTATAGGGGATATAGTAGCTATGGAACTGAAAAATTAAATTGGAT
>Ga0075116_10000923_pt1 | contig 13443 bp, 18 predicted proteins | sample AntAceMetag02UKC_FD_69786 | JGI IMG/M metagenome (GOLD analysis project Ga0075116, IMG submission 69786) | Saline lake microbial communities from Ace Lake, Antarctica- Antarctic Ace Lake Metagenome 02UKC | ecosystem: Environmental > Aquatic > Non-marine Saline and Alkaline > Saline | place...
GGAAACTCAAGTAAGGAGACCACACATGAGTGACAAGGTCGTATTCCCCCTACGCCGATCCGACCCGGCATACTTGCCCATGCTTGAACTGCGAGTGGAGGACGTGGAACGGCGCCTCCTGGCAGCCAGGGACATGCTCGGCACTGCGTTGGAGGTGCGGGGCATCGACTCTGATATCATCCTGCGCAGGACAATCCCCGATGTCTACGACGAGCTGGACGAGATCATGGCCGACGACAATGGCGACATCCACAGGTCATCACTTGAACCCCGAATCAAACTGGAGGTAGTAGCATGATGGTGTTCCACTGGCACGGCAACAGGGCAGGACTCGATTACCGCGGTGGCGCCCGGCCCCCAGCTACAGGCATTGGGGATCTCAAGGCTATGGGCGTGACTCATGTGGGGGTACCGATGCACCACGAGGGTGGAAGCCCCGACGGATACAACTACATCACCGGGCTGGTAAATGCGGGCTTCAAAATCGTCCGCTGTGTTGAGCTGGCCTGGAATGCCGGCGTCCGCGAGGGCCACTACAACGGAGCAATCGACCTCGGCCGAATCCTCAACGAATGGGATACAGCTGCCCACCCAGGCGAATTCTTCCAAGACTTCGCCAGAAACCTTGAGCTCCCCATGGATGGTATCGCCTGGAACCTCGAGCACGACATCCTGAACATCGACCGCTACCCAGTCACTGGGGATGACCTGGCATTCTACGAGGAAGCCTATGGTAGAAGACTTGCGAGCGGACTCACCCCAACGAACGCTGATCTATCACAGATGAGGTGCCTCCAGTTCGCATTGCTGATGCGCATGTATGCTGATATGGCGGAAAAGAAGGCCGGCAAGGTGCTGACGTCGATTGCCTACAGTGGCTACCCTGGTGCCGAGTATCGCGGGCTCCCCCTCGACCAAGCCTACGGCGTTGACTGGAGGCTACACACCGGGACGCTCCACTGGAATGGATCACACTTCCCCGGCATCCGCTATGCTATGTGCTCCTTCCCGAGCGAGAAGCTGATAGCGGAGTGCAAGCCCCCCTACCCGCAGATCCTCCACACGATGAACTCCATCCAGGAGACATCGCCATCAACCATCGATGAGCGCCGGATCAGGAAGCTCATGGTAAACCGACTAGAGCGAATGCGCCCAGAGGATGGGATGGGATTCGTGGCATCGCACTACTTCACGTGGACGGCGAGCGACGGACGACTCGCCATACTACTCAGCGAGGCCAAGGCCGAGCATGCGCTGAACCAGAGCACCTGGTGGCGCCGAGCCCTTCACTGGATACGGAGATGGCTATGAAGGTATCGTGCCCCAACTGCAAGAGGAACCACCTGCCGAGCGAACTGCTGGGGGTTTGGCGACGAGAGCGCAACCCTGAGCAGCGTATGTCGCTTCGCTGTCTGCGATGCGGTGAGAAGATCTACGTCATGGTGGTGCCGCAGGATCCGGAGTTCCACCTCGACGAAGACCAGAAGCCGCTCTGGCAGCAGGTTCCTACATACTGGAGTTGCTTCTCCGACGAAGGAGACGGCAATGAAAGGATCACAGAGATGGCCAGCAAACTGCAGGCGGACATCGCCTCAGGCCACTCCGACGGCGATGCAATCCGCGACTTCATGAGAGCGTATCACCTGTATGCCATCACACCCGACGGGCACCATTGTGGGGCAAGTGACACTGAGCCACGCGAAGCAGTGATTGGATACGCGATTCTCACCCACTCCCGAGGTGGCGACATGTTCAGCCGGCACACATCCGAAGAGGTCGTGGTGAAGATCTACGACCAGGAGGAACTCGCTATCATCAGAGAAGAGCGAGAAAAGAGGGAGGCCGCGGATGCCGTTCCCACCTGATCCACTGACGCCGGAGGAGATTCGACAGGCCACCCGGTGCGTGAAGGAGGCCAGGAGAAAGGCCGGCGGAGCCTGGCGCAACCTAACTCAACGCTGACGGCAAGCGGGCAATGGTCTGCCGTGAGCTGGTGAGTATGATCATGTGTCAGTCAGACATGGGCCAGCCGCTCATGGTCATGGCCAGGGTCTGTAAAGGGGCCCTCGCGCAGGTCGAGGAGTAGACAGAATGTCAACGCGGAGGTAATTTAGCGATGGAGAAGGACACACTCAAAGAGGAGGAGGTTAATAGGCGCCTAAGACACAACGCATACTTCTATAGGTGCTTCACAGAACAGGCAGATGGGATTGAACAGCATCCAGCCAGAACCGACAACCCGTTCGGCAACAAATTGATCAGACACACCTACGCGAGCTAGCAGAAGAACACAGAAGCCGCGGTATGCCACAAACCAGTGGAGCAAAAGAGGATAGTCCATGATCGATACCCCTAGCGCAGTTATGGCGCACCCGGAACACATGCCATTCGAACCATTCCCAATCAGACCAGTAATCCACGACAGCGAGATGATTCTCCCGATCAGTCGCCATATATTCCCAAGCATCCCCAGCTTCATAGAGGCTGCATTCACATCAGGGCTCACCATAGCCTTGGAGAATATCCCACTGCCAAGGGATGACTGGGATGGATGGAGGGAGGCGGCCACGGTATGTATGTGCCACAGAAGCTGCTTCCCAGATCCATTGAAGTACGTCACCAACACACCGTCGTCAGATGTGATAGTGCCAAAAACGTGGAGAACCACAGTACTGGCTTGCTACGAGGACAGGATATGCAAGCACTCAACCTTCGGCTTATGGTGCTATGACACGACGGTCAAGTCTTTCCACTTCAGGGTAGTCCAGGTCAGCGACTGCGCGGCGCTGGTATACACTAGGTATTGCATGTATGAGGTTCCGATCCCAGTCCATCTGGCTAAGCCTCCGGATAGTTACCATCCTGGCATATTTTGGAGAATGCCAATAGGGCCTGTAAGGGCCGCAGCAAGGCACCAGCATGATCCAAGGTCTCATGGGTACCCCACCAACCTCCAAATGCCCTGACGGGCCGTCTCCGTGCTCCTCAGGCGATTGTGGGTGACACGTTACACCCCAAGATGTGGGGCCTGTAAGGGCAATAGCAGGGCACCAACATGCTCCAAGGGCTATCTGGTGCCCTGCACCCCTCCAAGCACCATAGCGGGCCATCTCCGTGCTCCTCAGGCGATTGCTGGGTCACCTGACCCTCCCAGATGCCCTGTGGGGCCCGGAGAACCCCCAAGGTTGGACAAACGGGGGCTCAGACTAGTCACGAGGCATCATGTACCTCCAAGCAGCCTGGTGGGCCGTTTACGGGGCTCTGGCTTGGTGCCTCAATCTACCCACCACCTCCTTGGGAGCCCAAGGCAACTGCTGCCGGGGGAAAGGCAAAAGAATAATGCATGGTGGTGGGAGGCTGTTGAGCATCCCAGCACACCGGAAGCACGGTGGCTATATCACCGTGACCCGGGTTCCCTTGGGATCCCATGTGATTCCCCAAACCTCCCCCCACAAGTCTCCCTCCCGGCCTTGGTTTGGTCTCCGGAGTCTCCCTAGAAGCTCTTCTACCTATAGTAGGGCTCAACTTTGCCATCTCAGGGGGCTCGAAACCAAAAAGTCTTTCGTTGGGCGCGTGAGGATAACCTGAGGTTTTGTCAAGGGCTATATGATGTGTTTTCTCACTTTCTTTCACAAATATTTCTGAGGGTTTTGCGGTTAAATAACCCTATAACTGAGGGCCGGCGAGATTGTCGCCGTAGCCCAGGAGACCCCTGCAGTATGAATGATCAACCCAACTTGTTCGCCTCCCCGGTAACCGGGCCGAAGTTTGAGATGCGCCCCTACCAGCAGGAGGCAGTGGACACAAGCATCAAGGCTTTTGGCGAGGGAGTACGGCGCCAAATCGTCCACGCCGCCACTGGCACTGGCAAGACGGTCTTGTTCACTGAACTAATAGACAAGCTCCCACCACCGCGCCCCGAGGCCACTCGCGTCCTAATCATGGCCCACCGTGATGAGCTTATCCAGCAGACGGTGGAGGCGGTGCTTCAGAGCAACCCTAATCTACGAGTAGGGGTAGAGCAAGGATCATCCAGCGCTAGCGATTCAGACGACGTCATCGTAGCATCAGTGGCGACACTGGGCCGCAAGGATCCCAACCACTCCGAGGGGTATGGGAGGCGCTTACGGCTCTTGCAACCAAAACAGTTCCGGCTCCTGGTTATTGATGAAGTCCACCATAGCCTGGCATCGACGTATCAGCGTGTCCTGGACTACTTCGACACGGCCAGCCCGGACAGCGATCTCCTGCTATGGGGGTGCACTGCAACCCCAAACAGGTCGGATGGCAAGGGGCTTGGGAAGCTATTCGATGAGATTGTCCACTCCTATGGACTGGTGCCAGCGATTGAAGACAAGTACCTATCCCCAATCAAAGCAATGAAGGTATCAACCGACACATCGCTTGAGGGTGTGAGGACTCAGGCTGGTGACTGGGCAGCGGGACAGCTATCAGACCGAGTGAACAACGAGGATCGCAATGTTCAGATCGTGAAGGCATGGTACGACCACTGTAAGGGCTTCAGGCATTCTACGATTGGATTTTGTGCTAGCGTGGAACACATCTACTCCCTACGTGACTGCTTCCGTGATAATGGGGTTGATGCACGGGGACTCGACGGCACGACCGGCAGGGATTTGCGGAGGGAGATGATACAGGGGTTTCGGAACCGGGAGTTCCCGGTACTACTGAACGCAATGGTGCTGTGCCTCGATGCAGAGACTGAGATCCTGACATCGGACGGCTGGACTGGTATTGACGACATGACATACGGACACAAGGTCGCCAACTGGGACACGGATGGATCGATGTTTTTCGATGAGCCCAAGTTCATCGTCCGCCGAGACCGCAAAGAAGGCGAACGGATGGTAGTGCTGGAGACGCGCAGTCGCTCGATCCGCGTGACCGAAGACCACCGAATGGTGTACAAACCATACGAGAACCGTGACTTCGGCATTGTCCATGCCGGAGACCTGGCTGGCCAGCCAGGGATTCTTCCGGTATGCGGCCATGCGGAGCCGGTGGTGTTTGACGACATCGAGCAGCCATATGAGTTCTCCGAGGAGGAGAGAACGCAGAAGATCTACGAATCACGCCACTACCTCCACTACAATAAGGGCTTGCCGCTGGCTGATGCGGAGACTGCCGCGATAGAGAAAATGGAATACCGTGAGGGTGGGCTCAGGAGAAAACACCCACACGAGCTGACATTAGCTGAGTGCGAATTCATCGGGTTCTTCGTTGGCGACGGCACGGTGACGAACCTCCAGAGCGGGGGGATAGAATACAAGGTAAACCAGTCATTCAAGTATGATGGGATCATTTCCTGGTTCGACAGCGTGATAGCAAAGGTGGGTTTGCACTGTGCGCGAAGAGAGAATCACACTAAGCCAAATGAAGTGATCTACAATGGGTCACACTCAATCTCATGGAGTTTCAGTCGCGGCACTGGATCTGGCTCACAGGAAGTTGAAGGGGTGTTTCCAATTGAGCATTTCTTGGACAAGAGTGGATCGAAGTACCTATGGGGTCTGAACGAGCCCCAGTTCGATGCGTTCATCCGCGGGCTGTGGTTTGCCAACGGGAATCACGGCAAGGCTATTCCGAGTGACGACCCTGGCAGTCGGCCAAGTGGCGATCGGAAGAAGAGTATGCAGATCTGCTCGGCAAATGGGGAGCTACTTAGGGCGGTGCAGGCTGTGGCAACGTGCCGCGGCTGGAGAGTGAACATGTCTTCACTGGAGGCCCCAGGGAAACCTGGATTCAACCCCTCAACGATGCACTATATCACCCTCAATCAGAACCAAGAAACGCATATGATGGCCGCCAGCCACGCCCTCCAATTTGAGGACGGATGGAAATCAGAGAGAGTGTGGTGTGTCACATCAACCACTGGAAACATCGTGACTCGCCGCAATGGAACGGTCACAGTGACAGGCAACACTGAAGGGAGCAACATTCCAGCCATCGACGCAATGCTGATGTGCCGTCCGACGAAGTCCCCGCTGCTGTTCACCCAGGTGGTTGGGCGTGGCACCCGCCTATTCGAGGGAAAGAGTGACTGCCTTGTAATCGACTTCGTAGATGCGTGCGCCGGCAAGAGTCTCATGACGGTTCCGAGCCTTTTCGGGATGGACGCAGACTTTGATGCTGAGGGCGAGGATATCGTCCAGGTGCAGCGCCAGGTGGAGGAGCTGTTCGAGGAGAACCCGTCAGTCATCAAGGCTACTAGCTTGGTAGACGCACAGAAGATGGTGTCCGAGCATGTCGATCTCCTTAGCTCTGGGGTTGAGGATGATGTGATCAGCGAGGCAAGTAGATTCATGTGGCGCAAAGTTGGAGATAGCTACATATTGAGGATGAAGGACGATAGGGTGATGACCATTGGTCAGGATGCAATTGGGAAACACTTGATCACACTGCATAGTGGCGGGGAGTCAAAGATTGTTAGGACTCGCCCGGACTTAATGGGCGCCATCAGTGCAGCTGACAACTATATAGCCGACCGATTCCCAGACGCCCCAGTACTACTAAGCAGGGATGCGGTATGGAGAACACACCCAATGAGTCCCGGGCAGGTTACGCTGTTCGGAAAACTCAGGATGCAAATACCAAGGGGTAGGGATGGGGCTATAACCATGACTAAGGGTGAGGCATCCGATTTGATCGATAAAAAGTTCCTGAGCATGAAGCGCGGTAAGGCAAAGAAGGAGAAGAAATCGGCTATCAAGGGTGGGGTGAAGACCAAGGTTGACAACGTCAAAGTTGGCAAGCTATAGTGATACAAAACATCAAGACGGGAGGGCTGTGGGGTATATGGAAGACAGGAGACCGGTAGTACGGTGGGAGTCGATGGGGACGTGTACAAGCTCGTCACTCGAGATTGTACAGGATCTGTTACGAGCAAGATCACCTGATATGGTGCCGGCATTTGGTAAGGCATGCGTCGCTATGGCTGAGGAGATTGAAGACTACCTTAGACAGTCCGATGATAGGCTGGGGTGTGATGTGGTGGATATCGACGGAGCGTGGTGCAGGCTTGGTGAGTGTAAGCTTCCAGCGGCCAGGCGACTGGCTGGGATACTCAGAAGTGTCACACCGAGGGGGGTCAGAATATTCGGTGAAGCTGGGCCAGCACTGTCAGCAGAGCTGCAAAACTACTGTGATGTGGTTGATGGGTATGCGGAGGTTTCTTAGACTATCAGTGTAAACCGGAGAGCGCAGATGGATGATCCAGAGGTTGTCCCATGGGAGCACCTGAAGGGATATGAAACAACATCCATAATGAAGTTGGCCAGGATGCTTGGTAGCGTAACAAGTCAGGGTAAGCCAGCATTCGGGCTAGCCGGCACAGGGATCCAACAGGAGCTTACAAGCTACTGTGATTGGGCCGATAGCCAGAAGAGTCCAAAGAGGAAGAAGAAGAAGGATTCAGTTGACTCAAAGGGTAAGGAGGCTGATCCAAGGTACCGGGATGCCGTAGCAATCATCACAGCGTTCACGTCAGCATGCGAGGACGCTGTTGGGTGCAAGCCTCCAAACATGAACTGGGGGCTTGCGATCAAGGATTGCTATAAGCTTATGGCCGACGGGTGGGAGCCGAGCGCAGTTATAACCCTTGCTCCAGTGTTCTTTGAGAGCCGGCATGAGCAGAAGTTCATCTTCAAGGATGGTAAGTTCAGACAATTCCTGGATGGACTACTTCGACTGTCGGATATACAGGAAGGTGGGGCGCCAGCAAAAGACCACTACCCATCAACGTAAAACACAAGGAGGCCCCACCAGAATGGGCAACAATGATACTGGAGAGTTTCCAGGGGGGACTCATCCAGAGCTTGAGCGGTATATGCAGGGAAAGGGCTGGGAGTTTGAGGTATACAAAACAGCAAAGAGGACTGAGCTGAAGGTAAACCCATGCCCGCTCTGTGGGAATACCAGCAAGAACTTCGAGATCAATGCCGCGACTGGGCTATATCGATGCTGGGCCTGCAATGCGCAGGGCACATTCGAAACACTGCAGCGGAATCTTGGCGATTCCAATGACGGCATTGCCCGCATTGAAAGGGCCGGCAAGCCTGGTGCTGGTGGTAAGCCAAAGAAGAACTACAAGACTATACCATTGGAGAAGTTCAGTAGTGCCGAGAAGAAGCTGATGGCTGGAGACCTGGGAGTCATGGAGTACTTGCACGACCGCGGTATAACCGATGACACTATTGCCCACTTCCACCTAGGAGCATGCAGGACTAGATCGATGGAGCCAGCCCTCCTAATACCGCATTTACGTGGGGAGGATACAGTAGTGTTGGCCATGTACCGCACTATCCCTCCGGCCGAAAAACAGTATCTTAGGGAGTCTGACATGGAGAGTGTGCTATTCAACGAGAATGCACTCCATGAGGCTAGTGGGGAGATAGTGGTGTGCGAGGGGCAGCTGGATGCGATGAGTGTCTGGCAGGCTGGGTGTGCACCAGTAGTCAGCGTGTCTACCGGTGCCGCTACAGACTGGCCCAATGAATGGATCGAACTCATCTCAGCGTTTAACAAAATCACCATGGTATACGACGGCGACGAGGCTGGTAGGTCTGGGGCTAGAATCGTACGGCAGCGAGTCGGTGAGGATAAGGTCTGGATCGCAGACTTGCCGGATGGTAAGGATATGAACCAGATCCTGATAGACGATGGAGAGGAGGGCGTCTTACGCGCAATCAGCCTGGCAAGGCCAGCCCCAGTGTCCGGTATCAGCACTGTAGAGGATGGGATCATAGAGCTGCAAGAACAGATTGTTGACGGAGATGGTGAGGGTGAGGGATTCCCGTGGTTCAGCGCTCAGATCAATACAGCGATCGGGAACGCAGAGTTTGGGGATCTTGTTGAGATTATGGGGGCGGCTGGGACTGGCAAGACTACCCTCATGTTGCAGCAGGCTAGGTTCCTGGCGACCGAGCTACACATACCAGTCCTAGTGACGTGCATGGAGATGCGCATGAGAAGGCTGGTAAGAAAGACAATCCAGAGTCTCTACCAGATTACTAAAGAGGAGGTAGACCTCAACGTGCTTGGTGACGCAATCATGGCATTCGATGGTATACCACTATACTTCGCAACTCCACCAAGAGACGCGAACGTGGGATACCTAGTAGACCAGGCAACGAGTGCATTCAAGCGCCTTGGAGTTCGTGCATGGATTGTTGACAACTTGATAATTTTGACAGAGAGCGCGGCCGACCCACTACGAGAACAGGCTGTGGTAACCAGAGACCTGAAAGGGTGGGCTATGGATTTCAACAATGTCATTTACCTCCTGGCCCACCCTCGCAAGGTCGACAATGGTGTAGTCGCTGGATCAAGCGACATGCGCGGCAATGGGGCTATAGTAGCCAATGCTGACATCTTGATGAACCTGCACCGCAAGTCACTGGCACCAACAAAAGAGGAGAGAATAACATCGTGGGATCGGAATAGCGATGGGCATCTACTTGAGCCAGTGACGTCGGTTCACCCACTCAAGGTCAGGGATAATGAGGCAAGGATAGGATGGGTATACTTTCATGGAGCCCAAAGCTTTTTCCGAGACGCGGAAGGCGATGACTTCGAGGCGGCCAAACAACGCGCAGCAGCCGTATAGAGAGGGAGAACATGGACGCAGTGGCAGAAATGGACATCATGGACAGAGCTGGAGAGATATTCTCACGTGCGGTTGACTTGTGGGGAGTGGACGCGCAGCTCAACCAGACAGTGGAAGAGCTTGCCGAGCTGATCGTGGCTATCAATCACTTCCGGCGGCGTAGGGCGAGTCCATGGCGCCTGGCAGAAGAGGTGGCAGATACCATGATCATGGTCGGACAGCTGGTGCACATCATGGATGAGGAGATTGGGAATGGCGAGATGTCGCGGTTGGTAGCGATGCACGAACAGGCGAAGATGAAGTCTGTTCTGGAGCGAATCGAGCGCGGAGAGGTGAGCCGCCTGGCAGAGCTGGAGTCAGAGATACAGGACATCATGGCCGGGGAGGAGGAGTGATGGATACGGATCGATGTCGAACCTGCACCTTGCGTGGCAGCATAGAGGGGTGCCTGGCGGAGCAGTGCCCTGAGCACAGTAGCTGGTGGGCTGAGTAGTTGAAGGCCAAGGTCGCCGAACTGGAGACGAAGCTCGAGAAGCGTACCAACCAGCGTAACAAAGCCATCCTGGATGCCAATAATGCTGCTGATTCGGTGATGCATGGGAGTAGATTGATGGTGGACATAGTAACAGAATGGGCTGAATTCAACAGCCACCTCCGGGCGATCGGAGACCCGACGATTGACAAACTGCTAGCTGGCAGAGATGGGATACCTGTGGAATGAACGAGTATTGGTACGCAGTCGAGGATGATGATGACTATCGCCGAGGGCCCATGCTGTCTGTGTTTGGTGTAGACAGTCTGTGGATGATTGTAGATGACTGCGCGATGGACTACTACGATGATACTGGGTCTTGTGGTGATGGGTGGCCCATCAGGATCGCCATCTACAATGCAGAGGAGGGCGGCGAGAGGCTTGCTCAGTTCAATGTATCGCTAGACTGGGAACCATCATTCTACTCAATGGAAGTCAAGAAAGAGGAGACAGGGGTTTGAGCGACGCCGACGCAAGTAGCATGGAAAAGACAATAGCAATGCTGAAATCAGAGAACTGGAGACTATCTGAGCGCGCTCTCCTGGCAGAGAAGAGGGCAGATGATTGCTCCACTGACGTTATCCTCACTTCGTCTACGTCGTGCGACCTGGGCGATGCGTGGATTGAGCTGAAGAGGAAACTGAAAGGCTTGGGTGACCCAAAGGTCAACGCCATACTCAGCGTACCGGTGATAGAGCAAATAAAGGCCGTAGGAGAAGCGAGAAGTGTGATCTACGAGAATATGGTCTACGACCTGAAGCAGATGCACAAGCTTGGTACAGAGATTGGTAACCAAGACTGCCGAGCCACACCACACCCGATATATGTTGTGCAGGAGTGCGTCCGCAGCTATGGCATTGACCCAGAGTTCTCGGACAAGTCCGAATGGGTAGACTGGGAGGGCGCTGAGGGTGTGGCAGACGAGGAGAAGGCCAAGGAGTTGGATGGCCTCGACAGTCGGGGGCTAAGCACGGGAGACTGGGTGGAGTCGTGGTATATTGACAAGTGGGAATATGTGGCCCCATTCTTCACGAAGGTTGGTGCCGACTGCTACATCGAGAGGAATAAGTATGAACACAGGGGCCCACTCCGGGTGTATGTCGCCTCGGGCTACCGCAACCCTGAGTGGCGGATGATTCGGAACTCACTGCTGAAGATGGCCGGAAAGGAGACTGAGTAGATGAAGGATCTTGACGGTAAGGAAGTGATCCTCCCCACATCAGACGAGGCTGCCACCTATCGGACAGACATCGCCGGCTGGGTAAGCCGTGGTGGCAGATTCTATGGTGATGGCCCCAACGCAGAATATTCAGCTAGATGGGCCGGTGCCACCCACATCCTGTGCAAGAGGTGTGGCACCTACCTCAAGTCTGGCGGTCTAACCCTCTGCCCGAACTGCCGGAGCAAGAAGGAGGTGGCGAAACACGAGGCCCGGGAGACGGCGAAGTGGGATGGAGCTGGAATGGTCTACAGCGAGCTGCTGGGCGAGTACTACGACCAGGAAGCTCTCTGTGACTGTATGGCAGACGACTACCATAATTCCGCCTCCGAACTACAACTGGTGATCTGCAGGCCAGTCCATCTGCGTGAGGTGGATTACGACCACTGGTTCGATGAGCTGTCCACTGACGATGGCGGCGTCGACCTGCCATTGGATGTAGAGGATGCGATCTATGTCCTGAACGCAGTGATCCGCGCCCAGGGGGCCGTGTCATACGAGGCGGGCGAGATTGCCGTGCAGCTGGACAAGTTTGGCCAGGTGGACTACGGGGAGGCGGCGCATGTCTGAGTGCGAAGCGCTCCATTTCACAATCAGCGGGGAAGCTCTCACTGAGTGTTGCCGCAGTCTGGTCTTGGAGGGCGACTGGATAATAGGCTACCGGGCACTGGTGGACTCGATGGTTGGGCTCGGGCACGATGACTGAGCTTACTGAGGAGGTGCGCGAGTGTGCGCATAAATACTACAGGCGAGGGCTGCAAACAGCCGACCGGCTATCGGCTGCAGTTGAGGATGGAACGGCGTCAGCACAAGACAAGCTTTCATACGAAAAAGCCATCGCAGGGATCAATAAGGTCTGGGAGCAATGCGGTGGAGCCAGGGCCACCGTTGAGGGGGAGGCTCCAAGCCAGAAGGAGCAGATAGATGCATTCAAATCGTTCAAGCGCACCGGGGCGGTGAAGCGGATAATGTCCAAGAAGCTTGGCAAGATGATTATCCTGTGCCCAACCAGTGCTGACCGCGATGATATCGAGAGACTTGACACAGTGGAAGAGGCGGTGTATACTTGTGATGAGATCATCGTGTTGATCAAGGCTGGGCTAGGTGTGGAAGCGCTACTTCAAGTCAACAATGTGATGGAAGGATTCGACGGCGAGATCGCCATGGAGTTCGACTAACAATAGGGGCGTATGAATGGAGCAGAAAAAGGTAGTGACGGTGCACAGACTACATAGTGAGGTGACACTGCCACGCTATGCGACCGACGGAGCGGCTGGGATGGACGTGAGGGCTGACATTCAAAACTCAATATGGCTTGAGCCTGGGATGAGGGTCTTGGTTCCTACTGGGCTACAGGTCATCATCCCCCCTGGGTATGAGATCCAGGTGCGTCCGCGTGGTGGCAATGCCCTGAAGCGCGGACTGACTGTTCTGAACACACCAAGGACTGTCGACTCGGATTACCGCGGTGAGATCGGGGTGATCATGGTGAACCATGGCCAGGCACCTGAGACGATTGAGCCTGGCGATCGAGTGGCCCAGCTGGTGTTATGCCCAGTAGCCAAGGCTATTTGGTATGAGATAAACGAAGACGTTGGTAAGGTGAGTGCCACCGGGCGTGGTGATGGAGCATACAGTTCGACTGGAACCACCTGAGTATCGCAGACGACATGGAACACACATGGGGGCTGGGCTTTTTGCCTGGCCCCCCTTTTTTTTGTGGATTTTAGGGTAAAATAACCTTAATACCTAGTATAGGAGCGTTCGGGCGGAAACACGAGGGGAGAGCAGATGAGCGATGGGATGGTGTCAGCTGAGGATGTGACGGTACTGCCCCCGCGGCACGAGGTCGAGTGGGATGAGTACCGCGGGTATGTCAGGAAGATTCGCTGTGTTGTGTGCCAGCTTACAGACGGCAAGAACCTTTCCGGAGATATGGTCGAGAAGCTGGACTACGAGCCAGAGCTGGTAGACATCAGCGACCCACACCATGTTACGACCAGGGGCGCCGGGGGGGTGGATGCTGAGAATCTAGTCCCACTGTGTCGGAGCCATCATGACGAATTC
>Ga0075116_10000925_pt1 | contig 13431 bp, 17 predicted proteins | sample AntAceMetag02UKC_FD_69786 | JGI IMG/M metagenome (GOLD analysis project Ga0075116, IMG submission 69786) | Saline lake microbial communities from Ace Lake, Antarctica- Antarctic Ace Lake Metagenome 02UKC | ecosystem: Environmental > Aquatic > Non-marine Saline and Alkaline > Saline | place...
TCGCGGTTACAGTGGTCGAAGCAACAATTGAAGCCCCACCTGTTCCATCTATAACGTCAAACTTTCCGCCCGTGGTATCGGTTACAGATTTTGCAAGCGTGGTAACAAGATAGTTTTTGGTGACATCTAAAATTGTGGATATATCCCGTTCACCGGTCGCGTCAGCACTGTGAGTCAATCGGTATTTTTCGGATACGATAGAATCATACGTGGATGTCCATCCGGTTAAAGCGGTTGCCCATGTGTCCTCACCTTGGTTATCGTATGATTTACCCTGAATCTCAACGCTTGCGCTGCCGTCCACGATTACTGCGGATATGTCTGTCGAGCCATCACCTGTTTTGTTTGTGGGTTCTTCGTTGGTTATGTCGGGTGAAATTGAGGTAGTGAGGTCTGCTTCGAGGGTGTCTATGTCACTAACGTTTGTTGCAATGTTTGCTGTTACTGCATTTAGTTCAGTAGCTGTAGCACTAAGTACAACATCTTCATTTAGTTTAGGAGATGTCAGTGTTTTATTGGCTAAGGTCTGTATTCTAACATTGGTTGTTATTTCTTCACCCTCTATACTTGCAACTCCGGCACTATCTCTTGCTATTGTGGTATCAGTGGCATGGCCTAGCTCTATAGTACTAATTACAGGCGCTGTCAATGATTTATTAGTCAAGGTCTGTGCTTTCGTGTTGTTGGTTATTTCAACCCCTTCAACAGATATAACCCCTGCGCTGTCGCGAGCTAAAGTTGTGTCAGAAGCGTGCCCTAGTTCTATCGCTCCGGCGGTGGTGACAGTTCCGGTAAATGATGGTGAGGCCAAGGGTGCTTTTAAATCAAGAGCTGTCTGTCCGGCGGTTGAAACGGGTTTTGCAGCATCCGCTGTGTTTGAAACATTTTCCAAAGCAAGCATAGTCTTCACAGCGGTATCGCCGAGTTCTTCAACTACCCCTGCGCCCGCGGTGTCTCTGCCTAATAACTTGTCAGTAGCGGTAACATTCTGCATCTTGGCGTAAGTAACGGCGTCATCGGCGATTGTGAAGTCTGAACCTGATTGAGTGATATCCCCTGCAACCGTGATTTCTTCGATTGTACCGCCTAACGCGGTTGAACGTCCGAGAAGTCTATCAGTTGCAGAGGTATCCTGCATTTTATCATACGTAACTTTATCGGCTCCAATCGTGAAAGTTGAACCGGATTGGGTAATGTCTCCGGCAACCGTGATTTCTTCGGATACTCCTGCCCCTGCGGTTGAACGACCAAGCAGTCTGTTTGTAGCAGTGATGTCTATCCCCGCAGGGTCTACTCCGGTTATGTTCGCACCGTCAAGAGTTGGGGAAGCGCCGGAAATTACTGATTGATCTACGAAGGTATGATCTGACCCGTCAGAAGTTCGGTGAGTATTATTAAGCACTACGTCAGAATGATCTTTGCCGTCACTAGCTCTATGGGTATCGTTTAATATTACGTGAGAATGATCTGTACCGTCTGAGGCTCGATGCGTATTGTTTAATACAACATCACTATGATCTTTGCCATCGCTTGCCCTGTGAGTGTTATTCAAAACTACGTCAGAATGATCTTTCCCGTCAGAGCTTTTATGGGTAGTGTTTGCAGTTATACCTGTGGTTGTCTTAAAATTTGTCTCTGTAATCTTTTTAAAACTATTATCAGTAATATCCTCGGTTAATATAAAGTCACCGGTATCAAGTTCTGTTAATTCGGCATATTCGGATATAAGTTTAATATCATCGGTCGTAACATTATCAGCCATCTAAAGCCTCCTAGGGATTAGTCTGTGCATCTCTCTGCCGTAAAGTAAGTCTGTATTCGTCTGTTTCAGGTATGGGACTTACGCCAATAACCTGGCATCTTTGTGATCCGTAATATGCCCTGGACCCGAAAGATTGCGTTGTCTGTATTATATCAAATACTCTCGGCGCGGTATAGGAATTATAGTCAATAATATTCGTAAATATAGGTCTGACTTCTGAGATATCTTCCATGATATTGAGAGCTTTTTCTGTCGCATCTGCTTCAAGAGTTAAAAGACTATATGACTCGAAAGTCTTCGCGACTCGATGCTCTCTAAGGACTGGAAAATAGTAGTCAGTATTCGAGACTTGAGAATATACATCTGTCCTATGATTCTTGTTATAGAATACCGTACAGTCTGTCGCGTATAAATCAAGGTTAGAGTCTGCCGGTAGGTTCTGATTTCTAATGTCAATAGCGGTGAGGGTAGTGGTTAAAGCCCTGTTTGAATCATCTACTCTTAGGGTTCTTTTTTCGATATCCTCATATCTGAAACCAAGGTTTGAAGAGGGTTGAAGCATCTCAATCCATTCGACTAATTTCTTAGTAGAGTCCATGTATAGCCCGACATCAGAGAGTTTTGCCTTTTCTGCTACCCATTCAGTTTCATTGTAATTACTCGCATTATAGACAATTCCTAAGACATTAAGATTGAGATCCGCTATAATATCCCCGGGATTCGTTTCTGGTCGCATTACACCGGTTACATAGATTCTTTTTAGTCCAAGTGTAGGGTCTGCACCGTCAGAAGCACACGCGCCATCTAGTAAGTTAAATGTTCCATTTGTTAAAAAGTCATAATCTGTAACACTGGTAATTATTCCGTCTTTTTCTGAATAAACTTGAGTGATCGAGGTTACTTCTGTTCCCCATCGAAACTGGACTGCACCAACTCCGTCAAGAACTGGATAAGCGGGAACCTGTGTTTTAAGTCCGTATCCATCGGGTATAAGTTTCCCATTGGTATCATCAGCTATTCCGGTGAGTCCTGAAAATACCTCTGTCGGGTAGCTTGCTTGTAAGAGCCTTCTTTTATCGCTCGCCTTTACTGTAAACGTGTCTAAAGTTGTAGAATAGTCAACAATTCTCCCTTCCCATACAGTCGTATTTTCTCTTTTCAATCTACAGATCGAACCCGCAAGTTTAGGGTCTGTGTCAAATTCTCCCACAAAATCATCTTCATCATTTTTTAGTGAAAAAGTTCCGTCTGAGTAAGCCATTATTTCATATTGCAAGGGGTCTGAGCTGTCCGAGATTGCCGGAACTGAGACAAGAAGAGGTTTGTAAACTACATCTGAAACATATTCAACTGATTCATCGGTAAAACCAAGAACGCTTCCATATTCAGTAGAAACAGCGAAAGGATTTGTATCGTGTTCATAATGGACATATAACATCTGGTTAGGATTATCCCAATAAAATGACTCTTCTTGCGCTTCGCAGTCTACTATTGAAGTTTGCTTTGCGTATCCTGTGGTATAATTAACAATAACCGAATTTATGACTCTTGAAACCTTATTAGTCAAATCTATCGATACGCCGAAAGTTGTTACCCAATAGGCATCTAGGGTAGTGGTAGTTATTAACGCCCTATAGGTAAAACTCCCATAGGGAACGAGCAAAGAGCTTTCTAGTGTAAATAATTTGTCAATCTCAAATCTGTAATTCATTCTACCTCGTTATAAACCACTGTATATTGGTGCAAGATTAAACCATCTATATATTCAGTATTATCATAAAAAACACCTTGCTCAATAATATCATTATTAGCAACCACTTCAACATTTGCTCTTCTTGGTAAGAACTCATAATAATTTCTTAAACTAGCAATTCCAGAATTTTGATAGCCTATCAGCAAGTTAAACCAGAATAAAAGTATTAATATCATATACACTCCATTAGTACTTACTTAAGTAAAGTGTAGCAGAACCTGAAGTACTCATGGTATACAAATTTAGTCTTGTGTTTGTACCATCAGACATGATTGAAAATTGAGACGACGTTCCAGTTGTGCCCGTAATATTAATACCACTATCTGATAAAGCAACCCATGCACCATTTATATAGGTTTGCACATTGGCAGCAACATTACCAAAAGCTACGACATAAATATTAGCTTGGTAAATACCCGACGGTACTACTAAGGTTGTCACGGATGAAACCGCAATATTTGATGCCGTTAGTGTTTTCGGATTATATCCCCCTGCGCAAAGCTTACCAAAACTTGTTTTTCCACCATCGTCGTCAGCATAAAACTCATATGCATTAGTAGATTCATTATATAAAATATGATCTTGATTTGCTTCATCACTATTAAAGTATAAATCACTAGCGTTTATATAGGGTATTCCATCGCTTCCTATAGCGAAAAAATTGTTCCCATCGGTAGCAGATAGGTTTAATATTTTCCTCTTTACATAACTTGACCCAGCATCGTATATAACGGTATAGGGCATAATTTGAGAAGTGCCATTATATAACCCTTGATAAGAAGTATTCCACGCATAATCGGTCAAATCATCTTCCCATGCAACGGTTAATGATGCGCCGGAAGTAGTAAGTTTTATATAATAATTATCGGCAGCCGATAAGTCCCCTGTCGCTATATCGAAATGAGCGGTATCAACTATATAAAGAACTCCCGCATGTCTGAGATAGACCCCAAGAGCGATCTGGGGAACGGTTGTGGTTGTCCATTCTGTGAGGTGCTGTGATTGGTTTCCCATCTGCTGAATGAAAGCGTTTATATGTGCGTTTTGCGCTTGGTAATCGGTTGCATTTGTAGGACTTGAATTAAATTGCGCGACTTTTGTTATTGCCATTAATTGGCCTCCTCGATGCTAAAATTTACTGTGGTATTCTGCCAATTATCTTTGGTGATCCCCATACCGGATGTTAAGTGTCCGTAAAATGGCTCAAAGCTCGCGTGTGAAGAGTGCCATAAATCCAGCCAGAACGGGTATATCTTTTGTAAATCTTCTTGCATTGACTCAAAGGCTTTTCTTTGTGTAACGGTGAGATCGGGAACGGTAATTGACCCGCTTCTGAGAGTAACCCCAAGTCTTCCGGCAACTTGCCCGCCGATACTTTTTGTCATGTTTGAGGTATCACTTAAAGGAATATCCTGCCCTGCTTCTTTATCGATTTCTATGTACGATCCTACGAATAACCCGCCTAAATATAAGGTACTAGCGGAGGTCATCGTGATAACAATGCTTCTGACCGTGGTTAATTCGGTATCAACATAAAGGTCTGTCTGATAAGTTATCGGAACTGTCCAAGTATCGAGGGTCGCATCTGCTGAGTTCTTTAATACTACTGAACAACCTGATAGATTATGATAAGCTATCCCGATACAGGATACGGAAATATCAGCGCTCCAAGTGATCGTTAAAACTGCGCCTGTATTGGTACTCTGAAATCGTTTCTTTTTCCATTTGTGATATAAGTTTTCAACAGGGTAGTTTGAGTCTTCTGTAGGTGCTGCGATAGTCGCGTTTGTCTTTGCTAGGTTCTGCCATGCTATTCTCATTTAACTATCCTCTTTTCAATCGTACCGAGTCGCCCGCCGTTCGTGTGATTCATTACTATTTTACCTACTTCTACCCCATCGAGGTAGACATTCCCACCTCCGCCGGAAGGGGAAATTGAAACACCTGATTGTCTTGCTTCATTTGCGATTGAAGCGGGTAAAATCATCTCTCCTTTATGTACGGTTGCCGTTTGTGTTTCAGGAATATTAATTGAGCCGACATCGTAAGAGGGTAAGGGTGTCGCGTTGATTGTTGCTAATTGTAAAGCCCCTGACACACCTGCTAATGCCATCAATAAAAGGTTCGGACTTGCCTGCACTATTGCGGAAGCAGTTCCTACTATCGCTTCAAATATAGAGGTCTTTTTTTGTGCTTCTGCTGACTCTCGCATGATTCGCCGTTTTTCTGAGGCGTACTTTTCTTCACCTAATATTTCTTCGTCAAGATTTGCTATTTGTGCGTCTGCCTGCGCGTCTTGGAGTCTGCCAATCCAACCAATGGTGTTGGCGGTAGCGTTTAATGCCTCACCCCAATTAAAGGTTGACTCTATCGTTTCATCTGTAGCATCTTTCATTCTTTTTATTAAAGAAATGCTTGCTTCTTGAATAGGTTCCAACCCTTCAAATATTTCTGTAGTAGTTAACAAAGAATTGGCAAAAGCAACTTGGCTTTCTGTTAATGGTGGCAACGTTTCATCTAATAATTGAAGTGATGTATTATACCCTTTTGCTTCAAATCCGTTTTCTTTAAGTAAATCAATACTGTTTTCTAAGATAGGTTCTAAGCCGTCAAATGCAACGATGGTTTCTTTTGTTCTCGTGGTAAGCCCTTCTAACGTTCTGTTACTTGTTATCGTATAGTCAAGTTTTTTAAATTCTTGCTCTAATCGTCTTACCTTTTCAGCATGTGTTTCTGTTGCTGTTTCTGATTCTTCTACAGCCTCTGTTTCTGTTGTTATCGCATCCCTTAACTCTTTGGTTACAAACTTCAACTTTTCTGATGATATAATCTCTTCATCAATGAGTAATTTTGTAGTTGCGATAGTGCTGTTTCTTGCTGTTTCTATTTCGTTGTTTTGTGCTAAGTAGCCGTTTATTTTATTCTGTTCATCTGCATAAAGAGATACCTGTTGACCAACTTTGTCAAAGGCTTCTGTCTGTTCTAATACATCATCTGTTAGTGTTCCGTTATTGTTAAGATAAGTAAGTAATCCCTCATTTGAGATTCCAAAAGCCTTTGCTGTTGCCTCGAAAGCTTCTACATAGGGTAGTTGTACTATTGTAGCATCTTTTATCTTCCTAGTGTTCTTCTCAACTGTTGTGGTGTTATCTTCCCACCCGTTTGATAAAGCTACAAGTGAGGTTATAACATCAAGTTTTAATAGTTCTCTTTTTGCTTCAAGGTTTGCAAGTTCTGCCGTGGTTAGTTCATTAACAGGAGTATCTAACTGTTTAACTACATCAAAATAATTCCTCGATGCAATATCCAAATCATCGGTTACCTCTGCCAAATCTTTAGCCGGTTGTCTACCGTTAAGAAGATATTCAATAAAAGTGTTCATTGGGTCAAGTAGCGGTGCAATCGCCTCTGTTAAAAGTGCCTTACCTTTCCTTCTAAGCTGATCCATATTATCAGTAAACTTAACTGCTTCATCTATTAATTCATCTTTTAACACTAATCCAAGTTCGTGAGATTTCTGTCTCATCGCCTCGATTGAATCTGCACCCTGATTCATCGCCGGAGCAAGTTCGGTTGCTGATCTCCCAAGTAGTTTACTCGCTGTTGCTGTTCGCTGTGTTTCGTCTTCCATGTTTGAAAGGGCGGCAAAGACTTCATTTAGCAAGCCTTCTTGTGTTTTCATTTTTCCGTTGGTATCTGTGACTGAAATTCCTAACCTATCAAATTCATCTTTATATTCGGCAGTTCCGTCCCTCGCTTCTGATGCTGCGTTTGATAAAGTCTTAACAGACATTTGTAGGCCGTCCACCGAGGCTCCTGATTGACTTAAAATGAAATCCCATTCCTGGAACGCATCTCTTGAAATACCGATTTTCTGACTCATCTTGTCTACACGATCACCGGCTGCAGCTGCATCAGTTGCCATGTTGAAAAGTTTCTTTCCTACTGCAACAATACCTACTGCAACAGCTCCTACAGTTAAGAGCTTTCCAAGTGATCCAAGTTTGCCTGTAAGTCCTGTGGTCTTCTTGTCAGTCCCATCTATAGACTTGTCAAACTGACCTGTATCGCCTGTGATTTTATATGCTAGTTGTTCAATTATTCTAGCCATGACGCCTCTTTGTATAATCGTTCGCTGTAATTTTAATCTTGTCCGATTTCTTTATAATAAATTCGTCCCAAATCTCACGCGAGACAAAAGCCCCTGCATTCTCCAAGTCTGGTAAGTCCATTTCGAACCAGAATTCCTCTTTGCATGAAACAACCTTTGCTTGTCTGCATGCAAAATACAGCCGTTCAAAGTCTATTTCTCCGACTGCTTTGGAATCACTTTTTTTTTAGTAATATCTTTCGCAAGACAGACATAAATAAACTCATTCTGTTCTTCGTAACCAGTATTTTTATCCCACCAATCAGGGTCAAATTTATACCCGTTAGAAGTTAAGAGATTTTCAATACACTCTGTTCTTGATTCAAGAATATTATTAAGTTCAACCTCTTCCAAATCGCTCATTGCTTTTACTTTTTCTTCGTCCGGCAAATCGTTTATTTTGGTGATTTTATCAACCATACTGAAAAGATCGCTTGCTCTTTTCCTCGCGAATACCGATACAAATTTAATCGTGAATAGTTCCTCATTAACTTCAAGCTCAATGGCTTTCCGTCCTATTCCTACTTTCATTCTTTTTCTCCTTTAGTCAGCTATAAATAAATTGAGTAACTGGTAAGAATTCGCGGGGTCTGCTCTTCCCGTGTAACTTACGGTAATCTCGTCAAGTCCATCTTCATTAACTCCCTTAAAATTAAATGTCGCCCCACCGTCTATTGCCGCGTTATAAAAGGTAAACTGCCAATCTACGTTGTCCCAAAAACTTATAACTGTATCGTCTAGTGCGCTATCGGCTGCATCTGTGTCAGCGTATAAGGAAGCGGTTACTATTATGTATAAGTTCCCCGCATCGGTGTAAAAGTTCCCCCTGTTCGCTATCAAATCTCTGTCAGCGTAAGATACTTCTGTCATAGTAGGAATAAATATATACCCGTCTATTTTGGTTGCTGTCGGTCCTAATACAGCGATCAAGTTAAATAGTGGAACAGTGACCATTTGATTATTTGATACATTATCAACCGCGGTGACACTACTCGACATTGTAAATGTTTCTTTATCGTCGGGAAAATAAGTCAATCGTAAAGAGGATCTGGTTACGGTTACTTGATTAGAAGTCCCGGCGTAAGTTACGTCAAATCCTGTAGCCGGAGAAACGGCTGCTGCTGAGGATAAAACCCCAGGTAGACATTTAGCTATAATCTGCGGATCCCAATTTAACAAGGCTGAGGGATTAACCGCAAAAGTCGGATTTTTCATCCTGTCTACTAATCCTTCGTAATTCCCCGCGTCCATATAGAAATTATCCCATCCGAGTGATGCACTTACCCCGCCTGCGAGGATCCCGACATCTTCAAATCCATTACCCACGTCGATTGCGAAATTACAACCATCGGGAATTAGGAAGGCTTTCTGGTTTGTTTGTCTTGGCATTAGATCCCCCTAGGATGCTTTGAATAAGGTAAAGAGTACAAAACTTGAAGCTGGATCAGGTTTGCCTGTGAAGGAAAGAGTGATTTCGTCTAACCCTTCTTCATTCACACCTTTAAAATTAAATGTAGCACCGGCATCTATAACACAATTATGGAGAGTTACTTGCCAATCTATGTACTGATCTGCTTGAGAGGCAAAAGCAACTGTGTAATGGGTCAGTCTAATCTTTGATCGTGTGAGAGTAACCTGATTACTTGTTCCGGCATAAGTGATGTTATTTCCTGCTACCGGAGAAGCCGATGCGTCTGCCGTAGAGAGCACTCCAGGAAAAGCATGAGCAATCGCCGCATGTTCCCAATTAAGGATTGCAGAAGGTGCAATAGCAAAAACAGGATTTTTGGCTTTGTCAATTAATCCCTCGTAATTACCAGCATCGAGATAGTATTGATCCCAATTTAGGGTACAATTTACTCCACCGGCTATAATACCTAAATCGTCCCATGCTGATCCGGTAGTCCCGTCTGTGGATATTTCTATCTTGCAACCATCGGGAAATTGGGTATTCGCTTCATTCGTTTGTCTGGGCATAATAGCCTCCTATTTGTTTTTATAGATTATTTCTCATATATATTTCAACTGGTACATGCCAGCAATTTACTTCTTCAAAAATAGGCGCCTGCATCGTAGCTTGTGCATAATACTTTCCACCTGTTACAGCAGAAAAGGTTCTATTCAAAGCTGTATAGACTAATTCTCCTAGCTCTATCGCTTCAAACTGTTTATCTTGTCTGCACGATACAGTAAACCGCATAGGTCGGATGTCGCCGGGTCCCTTCGGGGTTGTGTAATATACCAAAATAGTATTATTCAAGGTCTGATACTGTTCAGGGATTAAACGCCCCGCAAAGATTGCATAATATTGCGTACCCTCAGAAGTGAAGACATTAAGTTTAGATTGAATCGCCTCTGTGGTAATCGCGGCTATTATTGCCGTTCGTAAAGTATCAACCACGTTTTTTCAACTCCCTCTCCATTGCTATTGCGCCATATTTAACTATTATGTTTTGTGCGGTCTTACCTTCAACTACTACTTCTTTTGCCGGTCTCATAAAAGGCTGTGCGCTCATAAACCTAGTACCGTATTCTTGAAATATCGCATGGTCTGAATTACTGCCCGCGTATACTTCATCATTCTTTAAACCTGATTTAGATAATTCCTCTGCTTTGTCTCCTGATCTATTATTCAGTAATACGGTCTTTTTCAAACTTGTTGCTGAAATTGAATTACGTAATTGTCCAAACTCAACCGGTGCTAATAGTTTCGCTTGTGAGGCGATGCTTGCACCGATCCCTAGGTTACTTTGTGTTCTCGCTTTCCCGGCTGCCTTTTTAGGATCTCCGAATCGGGTTCGTTTCATGCTTGTATCAAACGCCACTTGTTTTCCATCCTACCACACCTGTGGAGTCGCCTATAATGAATCCGCCCTGACCAACGACATAGAATAGCAGTTTAGGCTTTTCAACCCGTGTAGCCCCGATTAAGAATACGCTTGAAGAGAATCCTATGTCATCAGGGAACACTACCGAATACCAAATATTGTTATACATTAAAATCGTCTTTTTATCAGGCTGTGTGTCCATTATGAAAACCATGTCTACATTGTCGAATACTTTATCTCTGATATAACTTTGAATCGCCGCTTTCTGGAATCCGTGAGCCGTTTTCGTAGTATTAAGCTCATATCTGCTTATTAACTTTCCTGTTGCTTGCGTGAAAGTAGATGACTGAGTATACAGAGTCAACGTTATAGTTGGAAAGTCGGCAAATCCATCTAGGAAATTATCAAACATTATCCAACCCTCTGGTATGGAGTCCCGAGATCATCAATAAGAGCTTGCGGATAATCCCATTTCGCGTTGACTTCATCTTTTGCATACGTGATCGAGAGTGGACCCATTGTCTTTGAGTCAACTTTTCCGGTTGGCATATCCGTACTAAGTTTCTGTGTTCTGTACCAGATCATTTTTGAAATCGTTGACCACATGGAAATATTAATATGAGAGTAAATACTTGTTCCGGCATCGTCCGGTGTAGCTGAAAGAGTATAGACCTGTAAAACAGAATCATACCCTGCAATGTAGGTATCATCAGGTAAATTCGTATTATAAACAACTGTTCCTATTGGTAGTGGTAAGCGCGGGGTTTTCACCCCGTAAACTGTGCTTGCTGAGACTTCCATGTCCGTTGCTGTTTCGTCAAAAGAAGCAACCAAGTAATCATCATACTGGTTATTTAAGATCCTTCTGACATCAGCCGAAACTATCGGAATCATGGCGGTCAATGCAGCATCGTAAGTAGTCGCGCTTAACCCGAGATAGGTTTTAACTGTCGCCAATGTGATTAAATTAATAATCATTTTTCGATATACCTGATTTTGTAATAGAATACCGAGGCTGTAGAAGCCCCGATGTTTTCAAACTTAATTGAGTACATCGTGTTTGGTTTTAAAATATGCTCTTCTGTGAGTCCAAATTCTCCATTATTTGTATTACCGCCCGTTGGTGCAGATGTGTAATCTAATACCGTTCCTGCGGTTGTTAAAGTAGCTGCCGAATATGCTTCCACCAAAGAAGTGTTTAACTTATTACGGTTCATATTCTGAGGAACCTTTACCGTTCCTGAACTCATCACCGCGCCCTCGGTAATCGTGACTAAAAGCGTATTAGCAACCGCAAAAGCCGTGATTGGTTTTAGTATTATTGTTCCCTTGACCGGAGTTTTAAACGAGACGCTCTCTGATGCAGCGGCCGCTTTTGATGCGGTGTAAAACGGGATAATATACATCTTGCCATCTTGGATGTAGTAGGCATCTGTTGATTCGGTAGCTTGGCAGTTTTTACGTGTATCAATTAACATTATTTACCTGCCTTTTTTTGAACAAACTTCTTAACCGGTTCTTTAGATTCAACTTTCTTAATAACCTTTACCGGCTTTTTAGGTTCTTCATAAATTCCATCATGCTTGTGGCCTTTCTTCACAAGGTATCCAATTTCTGTTGGGTCTGTCGTTTCATAAAATCCATTGACAAACTTACAGAGACTTTTATTCTTGCGAGTGTCCCATACTGTTCCTTTACCTTCAAAAATCATAAGCTTCCTCCTTAAGATCTTATCTGAAAAGCTCGCATCCAGTGGATAGTACAAGTTTTCGCTGCCGCTGAACCTGTTCTGAACTCGATACTTGGTGTCATTACGGCATCAGGTAAAGTGTCGGTAAATGTCGCAACTAAAGCATTGTCAATATATCCCATTACTTTTGTACCATCGTAATAGATCTCATATACGTGTGCAGCCACATCCATAGTTTGCGCTGCTGCGGTATTTGCTTCTACGGTAGTTCTGTAAGATTTGAAGTGCATCGCGGTTACTGCGTCTAATTTTGTGAATCCAATTCCCCCGGCTGTAATATTTAAAGCATGTGCAGCACTTGCAGCGGTTAAAGTAGTATCAACCCCAAAGAGTCCAACTACTAAGTCAGATTGTGTTGCTTCGTTTATCGTCAGCTTTGCCCCGAAATAACAGGGTTGACCGGCAGTAAACTTGAATCGAGATCCTTTTGCCTGAATATTGTCACCGTTAAAGTCAGAACCGCCGGAAGTTACTAAAGCAATTGCTGATGGAAGAACTGACGCGGTAATTGGACTTGTCCCGGTAGCGGTGATATTAAAGGTATCCAAGTCCCAACTGTTATCAGCCACAACTTTCTCTACATCACCCCAAGCATCAAACCATCTATAATTATATCTTGTGTCAAGGGCAACTTGAGTATTTTTACTCCCCCCGACGTGTGAAAAGGTAAGATTACCCATAAAATATCTCCTATGTTGTAAAGGTCACAATCCAAGTGTCGGTATCTGTTCCACCGCGTAAATTGGTATGTGTCAATGTGAGAGTTGCTGTATCAGAGTCCGCCCATGTTCCCGTAGTTCCGGCAAAAGTAATAACATCACCAATTCCGTTTACTACTGAAGGTGTTGCGTCTACAGGGTCGGCTTCTCCACCCCCAGAAGTTGACTCTGCTGCCGTGGCTGCGATAGTTCCGGTATAAGGAACCATTTCACCGGCTGCGGTTTCAAGGTGGAAAGGCACTTGATATGTCCATGTTCCCGCAACGGGAACTGGAGTAATATTTGCCCTCTCGATTACTACGGTAACATCATCCTGTGAAACCATCTTTGACATACCGATATCAAAATTTCTTTGTTTCGGAGGTATGCCGTTTCTATATTCAAGATCTGTTGAAGTTGCCATATCTTACCCCCTAACTTGTTGAGAGATTGGTTACTGAACCATGCATTTTTTCAGATCCAAAGTCTA
>Ga0075116_10000928_pt1 | contig 13413 bp, 3 predicted proteins | sample AntAceMetag02UKC_FD_69786 | JGI IMG/M metagenome (GOLD analysis project Ga0075116, IMG submission 69786) | Saline lake microbial communities from Ace Lake, Antarctica- Antarctic Ace Lake Metagenome 02UKC | ecosystem: Environmental > Aquatic > Non-marine Saline and Alkaline > Saline | place...
AATAACTTGGAAAGCACCGTTATTATCACGCCATTCATCATCACCATAAATGACTAAGTACACTTCCGAAGAAAGACCCGTCAGGTCACGGCCATAGTCTGTTAGGAGTCCATACAGTGTCTGTTCACCCCTCAAGAGAGGCTTACTGACTCGGGCAGGGTTATTTGTGAATCGTTTCGTACCTGTAGGCTCAGTGTCAATCCAAAAACCATACTCTCCGTTGATATCGAAATCATAACTATTAAGGTCAATCTCGATGATGTCATAGTTCACAAAGACAGCTTCATCATATTGAGTGGCCGCTCGGAAAGACGTGTTAGGAACGTCAATCTGCATCAAACCACCATCATTCAGGATTCCTCCCAAAGCAATGAAAGGGTATTCAAAGGATAAATCTTTCCACGGATACATAGGGCCAACGTGCCTGGCTGCCTTTACAGCATCCAAATTTTCAGGAGCTGGTTCAAAAGCTCGTTCCCCCAAAAAACGAAGCTGAATTGGATGCTGTTGACCATTCTCTGGGTCTACAACAGGATATCCAGACCGCCACATTTCCTTGGGCATCAGGAACCGAACTGCCCTGGTACTTCCATCTCGGAAAGTTCCTCGGGCACCTTCGGTACCATCGTCACCACCGATGTGAAACAAGAGAACGGAACCATTCGAGAAGGATTCTTCATCTGTTAATCCTCCACCTGTATTCAAGAAACCGGACGGACGAAAACCGGGAGCTACGTCCCATTCAACCGTTGCATTGAAAGATTCAACAGTTTGTGGGGTTGAACCTGAAGTTACAGCAGCATTATCCAAAAGAGTCGTCACATTAGGCTGTATTGCAGCAGCATCTGACCAAACTGTACGAACACCATCTGGTCCATCAATTGGGTCAGTGCCATTCGGGTGAGTTGAGTCGTAAGCATAAAGATGATCTACTTCATGAATGACGGGACCTTGAGTACCACCATAAGAAGCACCTTCTCGTTTCCAAGCCGTTCTCATCTTACCTGTTAACAGATCGGTAACACCACGTTCTAACAAGCGTCCAAAGTCCCAATCATTGGCATTGACCCCTCGACGGAGATCTAAGATGTCACAGCTATCAACCTGGTCTGAATACAGGTCATCTGGTCGGGTATTATAGAACTCAATAACTGTGCCAGTAAGATGGCCCGTTAGGGCAGTTCCAAAACGACTACGACCATTCTCAGGGATTCTAATGGTTTGTGCTGTAGTATCCACAGAAGCCACACTGAGAATCTCATCACCAATCTTAATGTATGTATAGGGCCAATTCTGAGCTGCATCATCCAAACCAGACCCAGCCAAGCCTGCAACAGTGATACTGAATTCAACTGAGTTACCATAAGGCATCTGAATTTCAGCAGGAGATGCTGGAACAGCAAATCCTGCAGTACTGAAACCATCAGAAGCTGCAATCCCTGTATGGGCACCTACTCCTACAATAGTAGCCATAGTCAGAGCTTTAGCACCTGTCAACGGGTTAGGCAACAGACCTGTTCCAGGAGTCCTGTTGAAACCACCATTGTGGTTTGGATTCCCCGAGGCTGTCATAGCCACATACACTCGTGAATTTCGTCGAAACACCGCACAAATAGGGATTGCATAGGAAAAACCATCCACAGTTTCCATTCCATTGGTTGGGTTGCCATCACCTGAACGCCACAAGGAAGGGTCACCGAGTTCTTCACGCATATTTTGGAAAGGGTATCCAGCCACCACATCAGAAGCAGCACCTTGCCCGAGGATGTTAGGGTATCCCAATCCGTCGGGATAATTCACCAGATCAGCACTCATGCCTTGACCTGCACCTGAGCCAAACACCCTGATTCTATACTGAATCTGCACACGAGCTGAAGTCTGGTGCCCAATTGCAGGGTCTTCAAGATCATCGGTCAGGTTAGTCCCACCGAATTCAACGTTGCCATATTTCCAGATTTTATCAGCAGCAGGCTTATGAGCTGTTGCTGGATTTGCATCGAGCCGAGTCTGCCAAGCTTCAAGAAACACGAAATCAATCCGTGCATCTGATTCTGGTGGTGGGTTCAAACGAACGATATTAGTAGGTTCACCTTGAGCTGCCAACCAGGTTGAATTAATGTTAGTTCCTGCAACAGGAATCATCCAGCCATTGACATTTGCCCATATAACAGGATTTGATTCAATTGTAGTGGTTGAACCAAGAGTTTGTATGGTTGGATTCCCTAAAATGAACATGTTTGCCCAGGAAGGATTAAATTGGAAATCTTCCAGAGGACGTGTGGGATCCATAACAAAACCGGAAGGCATCATCGCTCGCACGACATCCCTCAGTTCTTCAGAACATATATCATCCTGAAGATTATACTCAGCATCGAGGGGTGGTTTCCCTCTCCGGAACAACACATTAGAAAACTGCCTGTTAACAGCATCGAGTGTCCGAGATATATCAGATCCGTAATTACTCATGTTCTTTACCTTTTACCTGTTTAATATAGGTGTTCAATAGAGATATTTAACCTGTATCTCATAACACCTCTTTAAAAAAGTACTCCATAGTTAGCGATGAAAATTTTACTACTCCCACGATTCAAAAATGCCAACCTGATGCTCGTAGTCTTAGATGTGAACGCAACAGATTCTAGGAACCCAGCTTCACACCAATTAGCCCCATCATCAGGGGAAACATAAACAGATAAGTCATCGGGTTCTGGGTCTGCCTCGAAGATTCGACGTATTGCAGGGGTATTGTTACCCACAACATCGTTCACATAATCCCCTGCCAAATCCTCACTGGTTGTGAAGTCAAATAATTTCCAATACACACAAAACTCATCTGCTCCATCAATACCTGTATATGGAGTCAAATCAATTTCCTTTGTAACCATAACACCTGGGCGGTTCGGCACAACGGTATCATTAAGAGACAGTAATGCCGTGTGGGTCGGATAATTACCAGCATCCGTACCAGATTCTCGTCCTGTTTGAAGCCGAGAGCTATAATAAACAGGAGGATCAGGTGGTGTATTACTGACATCTTTGAAAGTCTTGGAAAAATCAATACCACCCTCAGAATAGGCAAGATTCTGAGCAGTGATAAGAGGATTAAAGAAGATGTGACCATACATTGGAAAAGATGCCAGCAGATGAGCAAAAGCCTGACTGCTAATATCTTCACCATCAATTGGGAGAACGTAAGAATCAGAATCAACTTGAAACTCAACACCATCCACGACAGGAAGGATAAACTGGCCATTGATGGCAGTCCCATCTTCATAGTTGGGAGGGGTTTTTTCCACCTGAGTAATCTTCAAGTTAGCCGAAGACCCATTTGCTATCAAGTCTTTTTGATCTATAAAAACTCTCATTTATACCTCATTAGTCCAATTGATTACCATTCTATATTATGTGCTTCCCAATCAGTATGAACACCTACTGTCGTGTGCCCAAACATTTTCCCCCCAGTGGGAACTGTATTCCCTATAACAGAGGTATAAATTGGAGTAGTGTTTAAAGTTATTTCTCCCGTAATTTTATTACTGACATTATTTGAGGAAATAAGCACTCTCCTCCAGTTGGTTATAGGGGTAGCATTAACATCAATTATGGCAACTTGATTATTGCCTACGACACAATAGTCCTCAAAGATATCAATAGTTCCGAGTACTGTATTACCTGTGATAATGGCATGTGTTGCCTCATCATATGAAACAATGTTCGTAGAAACATAATTATTTAGGATTCGTGTATTAGTTGGGCCTACTAAATCAAATGAATCCCCATTATAAAGAGTAACACAACTATTGCCTTGAACACTACAATAATTAGGACGGTATATAATATTAACATTTCCCGTAAGAGAAATGCTGTTCACTTTATTATTAGAAATAGTGCAATTTGCACTCCCTAATCTAATACTAGAGGCAAGCGTGGGATTTGCTAAATAAATGCCTGTCAAAACACCAACATTAGCATCCACAACAGAGGATCCTGAACCATTTAAGTAAATATGGCCACCACATGAATTACCTCGAATGACACTATAAGAAGAGAAAACAAAAATGGAAGCATCTTCTGAAAGACCTGCAAACCCTGAGTAACTAATGGTGTTATCCTCAAACTTCAAAGCATAACCAAGACCACCCACACACCAATACGAAGTATTATCTCTAGCAGTCAACCAATAGCCAGTCAAGTATATATCAATAGCTTGGAACGTCCAAGTTGGCTTTTCCTCATCACCTGCTGGGCTAAGATAACTTGACGTTGCAATGACATTTTTTTCAACTTCACTATGAAAACCACTTGCATAAATTCCATATTTAATAGGTGGAGTTGCAGCATTGATAAAACTGCCAGTAGGAGGAAAATTTTGTTGGGCAGGCCATTGGAAAGGTTCGTCATCTAGTTGTGTAGCTGTGAACACAGAGTCTAAAACATTATCATTGATTGAGTAATAACCTGCCATCATCCCCATTTGAATCCCAAGGTTTTTTGTATCCTCAATAACATTATTACAAATTCGGGAATTCCATATAATATTGGCAGAAACACCAACATGGAAACCTTGAATGGTATTATGAACAATATCATTATGCATATTGGCTAAAATACTTGCAAATAAGAAATCACTACTCACTGCTCCGTCTGGTAATTCCGTATGAAGTACAATACCACCGGCAGTTGCCCCTGTATTTGGTCCATGGATGAAGTCCACTTCTGTTGCACCAACCAAAAGATACCCAAAAGTGTCTTCGGTGATTTGAATAGGATCTGTACCTGGAAATGTAATAACTGCCCAACCACCTGTACCAGTGGTAGAAGCATAAAAAGCTACCATTTCACCAACAGTAATCTGAAGTTCTGTAGTTGGACCTGGTGTAATAATATCAACAGTCCCAGCACCATCGTTCGTAAGGTTAGCAGTATCACCATTCGTAAGGTCGATATACCCAGGCAAAGTAGGGGGAGCCCCTACTGCAGCTGATCCATCATTATCCCCAATTCTAAGGGTCATCCCACCACCCACAAGAATTGTTGCTGTAGCAGCCCCCATCGTTCGGGTATTATCAGCCATATTACCAATAGTACTAGCTTGGATAAATGTATTATTTTCAATAACACTCCGTTCCAATATACTGGAAGTAACAGCTATAATGCCCTCATCGGCAGCAGGAGCAAGGTCATAATTGGCAAACATACCAGAATCACCAGAACTGAACACAATTGTGCTTGTACCATCATTTAAAGTACCATCCCCTTCAAAGCTTACTTGAGCGGCACTCCCTGCATCATCGGGTTTAACCGAAATACTAGGATAAACACCAGCGGTATCTGTAATTGTCATTGTGCTTATACCTAATACATCAGTATAAGTAATTGTCCCCCCTAATGTGCCTAAAACCATAATATCTACACCATAGGCAACATAAACCACACCAGAGGTAACGGCAATAGTAGTGGTTGTGCCCCCTGCCACCGTCATAGTAATAGGATCGGGTGCTGTGTTAATCAAATAAACACCAAAATCTAATAGGTCTTCACAATAATTATTAGTAATTATGGCATCTTCAAAAGAATTGTCAGTCATTGTAATGAAACCTTGACCACCATGTAAACGGCAATTGTTAATAGTGAGCCGTTTACAAATACCACCAGTGTTGATGAAAGCTGCCCGAAAAGGCTCTATATTAGCCGAGTCTGTACTGAGACTACGGAAATTTAAACCGTCAAAAGTTAAATCCTCATGACCATTCAAATCAATCAGTGCTTTATCATCAGCAGCCCAAGATATAGCTACATCAGCATCAAGGGAAGGATCACTTTCAATAGTTAAACCATCTGTCTTAATCAGAATCGGTAAATCCCCAAGGACTTCCTCGGTATACCCTACAACACGGATTCTTACTCTATAATCAGGACGACCTGCTATTGGGTTTTGAATCTCATTGGCATAGGCTACGGCATCTGCTAATGATGTGAAATGATAACCTGTTAAAGAAGTGTCTGTTCCTGTTTTATGATTACCTACAAAAATATCCAACCGACGGTCAATGTCCAATAATGGATACCGAAGGTCTGTTGTTACCGGTGCAGTACCCATCGTTGACGAATAATACCCTAATAAAACATGGTCAATATCCGGTAGAGGGATAGTAGCACTAACACTATAAGTATAAACACCAAGAGCCGTCACACCATCTATGTAAATATACCCCGAACTGGTTGCTCCAACAACTAATGACCCCAATGGGACAACAATCCTTGAACCTTGGAAAAGAATTGTTGTTGCAGCAATATCAACACTATAAGCAAGTAGTCCATCCCAAACACCTGTGAGGTCACCGCCGTCAAACACCCAAGAAGAAAACAATTCTTCAAAACCTTCACCTGCGGGACCTACAGGACCGGTTGCACCTGTTGCACCTGCCGGACCTGCCGGACCTGGAACACCTGATGCTTCTATTTTTATTGTGATAGAACCATCAAGATTTACAACAGACTCAACTCCGGTAAATCGGAGTGTACCTGCTCGTTTAGCACTTCCATAACTGACATCATTTTGATAAGATACACCAGCCGTACCATACAAGTCATTCGGAGTGTATAATTCTCTTCGTAAAAGAGCTTGGCCTGCAACAGCTATTGTGACCGTATCGGTTCCTACTTCTAGGCCACCGTGAACACCGTGAAGGACAGTATTGCCCCCTGTTTCCACGACCCCATAATAACCGAACAAAGACCCTCTCACTCTCCCTGTTGTGAACACAGGAGTACCAGCGTCGAATAATTCAAAGAAACCTGTGGGAGGCAGTTGGTCTGCCACTAAGCCCGTCAAAACTAGTTGCTGGTCGGTAACCCCAACATCATTATAACATGTAATCGTTTGGGGCACCTCAATATCAAAAGCTGTCCGACTACCGTAAACATCATAAGATTCTCCTTTTTGGAGAACCTCAGTATTGTTAGTTATACGTGGGCCAGCCCCACGTTGTCCAATGTCCTGAGTGTAAGGAACACAAGATGCAAACAACACCATCTCCCCACGAGGATTATCATCTGTACCAAGTGTAAAGATATCTTCCAAAGGAGCTAAATCCCCTGCATTGGGATCAGTGATGGCCAAAGCTTGAGGAGGATGTGATAAACGGACGAGTCCATTGGCATAGTCCACCTCAATATACTGTTTTGCATTTACGGTCGGGTCAATAGACACTTCATTTGAAGTAATTGGACGATTCCAATCAGGAGTGAGAATATCTTCCGTCCCATCTGCTGTCGGGACAGTTTTGATTCGGGCAGGGAATAATACTACCCTGAAACCTAAATTCTGTAAATTTCCAGGGTCTGCATTTGACCCTGATGTCCCACTATTAGAAGAAGCCGTGTCAAAAATAGCTCTATCTGGGCGATAAGGACTCTTACCCATCGGTCGTTCTGTAAGACTAGAGCTAGATATAGCACCATTACGCTCAACCCATCGAGGGTCGATAAGGTTTGTTAGCCGAGTGGAATCCAAAGCATCGGCATCAAACCAGGGATTATTCCAAAGTTCCGTCACAGGTTTGTGAATGGAACATTTTAACTGAATTCCATAAGGGTCCACAAGAAGATTACTAAACATTCTACCAAGACCCCACATAGAGTTCCCTGACTCAGGGTTAACTTCAACATAGCGTCTGACCTCAACATAATAAACTGTACCTGCTGCAAGTGCTACAGTTTTCACTTCAAAGTATCCAAGAAGACTTCCCCAATTTGCAGACCGTCCATTACTGGTTTCCCATAAGTCTTTATCACCAGTATGAACAGCATGTATCTTAATGATGTCGCCTGCTTCAGGAAGAGGGTCACCATTGCTAACATCTGCATCCCAAGCTATCACCATAACAGCCCACGGACCATTTAAAGGCCATACACTTTCATCTGTCAAATAAACATTTTCCCATTCAGCAAAGGGTTTCTGAACGGGCAGACTTGGACCATATTCATAATCAAAAATGTCTTGCCCAACAGTGGCTGCTTCATCCCAAGGATATTCTAAAGCACCTGCAGTGATCCAGTTGGAAGTCAACATCTGAAATTCAGAAGTCAGGGCTCGTCTAGGAGGAGTGAATGCAAATACTTGTTCCCTGCCTTTACCTGCACCTGAGTCAGGAATAGCAGTCAAACGAGTTGCTACAGGTTCAACTAACGTGATGTGTCGAACAACATCCAATCCCCCACCTGAATTAAATTCAAAATAATCCTCAATCCGTTTACCTGAATCTAATGTGAACCCTGTAAGGTAGCCACTCCCACCAATATTCAATGCCGTAACCCTGAACAATTCCGTTTTGCTATTTGAAGTCAGAGGGGTTAAAGGTTCCCGAGGGATCCCTGCATCCTGGACAAGAGCTCCATCACCAATACCACCAGTTACAGGGGTAGTAGGGTCTATTTCTCCAGTGTACCCTGTCTCAGTAATCATCACATAAAGGCCACCATCGAATCGGGTGGCCCATGTAGCAGGAACGATATTATAGAGGGCTTCAATATCCATAGTTACCGGTCGGGTTGTATGAGACCAAGGAGGCCCAGCAGATGTATCCACAATGAGATCATCAAGTTCAAGGGTATCTGCCACAGGTCCTGCAGTTACGACCCATTGCCATACCATGTTCTGACCACCCACTTTGGGGGTCGGACCTACGAACTGAAAGGAGATAGGTTCACCGAGAAGTGCCCCACCTTTGTTACCAAAACGGTTAGTATTATGGCAGTACGGAACGAAATCAATCTCAGGCATTCCTGGACGCCCAAGTTTACTGCATTTCATACTGAAATTAGACGGAGATGTAGATTCAGGCTGATCTGAATTATCGGTCACAGAAGGACCAAACTTATACTGAGCTGCCCAAGAACCAGTCATTCCAGACATAGCCTCTGACGCACGTAACACACTAGCTTCTGCAACAGCAGAAAATCTCTTAAATGCTTCCTGCCAGGGGTCCCTGTCAGAAGCCGTCGGGTTTGTCAAAAGATCAGCCCCGAGATTCACTTTATTTGGGTCATATGCCATATCAACCTCTTATGTTTAAGCCATACTTTCTAACTGGGGTGAACTATAACCATTTCACCGACTCAATTAGGTTGTAGGAGCCGTTTCAACTTGAGTAGGATGGACTATCTTAATAGTAGTAATCCCACGCACCTTAGAAGCATTAAGCCCTTCTCCTCCCAAAGAACCGTCTGAATCTGAAATTAGATCATATTCACCTTCAGCCATATCATTCATTATCACTTTTACACCCACAGGAACTTCATAAATGTCAGGACTTGTGACTGCTCGGATACCTGTTGCTAGATTAGCCATAGGGCCGACATTTACATGAATCTGACTATATACCATACCCGTTTCAGGATTAATACTGTCAAATGTATGCTGACCAAGTACCATACAACCTGCCCCATCAATGTTCGGGTCTTGTTTGCTCGGGCCTGATCCGTCAATTCGACCAATATCCATCCATGTTGTCAATCCTGGTATTTTTACTTGAATCGCAATTGCAGGGAATGTTCCTGAAGCCGTGGTTCCTGGCCCAGGAGCCATATAGGTAAAGTCAGATAGTGTAACACCCTCAATTCGAAGTGTCACAAAAGGTTGCCCCGCAGCCTCAACTGGTGGGGTAGTTGTCCCACCCCAGCGACTAAAAGCGGCATCAAAGAATCTTATATAGTTTTTTAAAGATGCTCCCCAGGTACCCGAATAATCTACTAAAGTTATGCTGGCATCATCGGTAACATTTGGACGATTCGACCCACTTGTATAATCCACTGCTGGATATCTTAATACCCCAGCCGAGGGGAATGGTACTTCAGCCCAATCCAACACAGGTGGGTTTCGTGGAGGAAGACCACAAACTTGAAGTTCTGCTGCTGGGGATGGAGGTATATCTTTTAAAGACCGTGTATACCAGGGTAATTGTGTCCATGAAAGCAGGTTCACGAATTCAATCATTGGATCAGGCCCCATCATTTGAAATGTATCCCAAGGAGCTGGAAAATCTGCAGCACCATGATGTGCCCCAGCTTGAACAGGGATAGGAACAGGTCCTCCATTCCAGGTTGACATTCCTGGACCTACGGTAGCTGCTTTTAAGAAGGCTTCGGTAGCACCTGGAAGGTCATATAAGGATAAATAACGGTAAACTTCATCAAGGAAACGTTCTTCAACATCTTTTTCTTTAGTCAACAAGCTGTCAAATGCAGGATATAAATTAATAGCAAACGAAGTAATTGGTGTTGTAGAAACAAAATTCCCATACCTACCTATTCCTGTGGTCTTATCCGCTATGTCGGTACAAGAGAAATTGGTAGAATGGAATAAAACGGTGTTAAGAGCAGTTAAATCAACACCATGACCCGTTACAACCCCAGAGCCACTCGTTGACCATGAGGGTTGGATAACATCTTCCCAATCACCACCATGAGTTAATGGCCGACGGACATAAAACACAGGTTTAGCATTAGTTGAGAACGAAGGTGTTGTTTCATCTCCCGGTATTTCAACTGGATCTGTATTTAGTAGAATTAAGGGATCCCCTGTAGCCGGACCACTTATGTTGCTGTAAGGACTCAAAAGAGGGTCAAAGAAACCCGTAAATGGGAATTCAATCCTATAATCTTGACGGTATTGTGGGCCAACAGGATAAGAAGCAGGCAATCCAGAGGTATCTGCCATAAAAGGTTTGAGGTTCAGGAAGCCAGGATTTGGGCTATCAAAAACAGCTGGGGCACTACTGGGTACCTCAGCATCTGTCCGATAACAACCCGTCCAAGTATTATCAATACCGACCTCAATACGATTAAACTGGAAAGAAGACGTTCCACCAATGATTTTTCGGGGAGTAAAGTACGCAACACCAGATATATACACTATTCCAGGGTCAGCTACAGAAGAAAGAGGTGCAGACCATGTAAATAGACTACTGGTTACATCAGTTCGTTGTACTTTATGATCATCCTCTGAACCACCAACGAACACTTCATCCCGAAGACCATTATAGAAATTAGCAGAATAACTGAAATCCGGGATCGGACCCATATATTCAGGTTCCATCACCGAATCGGTTTGTTCATTTACAACATTAGAAGAATCCGTCAGGAAATGAATACCATAGAGTTCATCCGGCATAGAGCCATCCAACATCAGAGCTTCAAAATCATGTTCTGATTTAAAATGAAATAGGGCATAAGAACCCAACGGTGTAGGAACACCAGGGTAAGCATCCAACCCCCCATCCATAGCAAAGGTATGACGGTATCGAGCAAGTTGCCACGTCAGGCAATCCTGTTGGAATGGGGGATAATTCCCTCCAACAGAAAGTTCGGTAGACAGTGACCCATAATCGAAAGGGTCTTTTTCAGGGGAAGCAGCACTTTCAGCATAGAAATACCGATAGGTTTCTATTGCACCTGGGTTAACAAAACTTTTCGGAGTGTACTTCATCCCGGAAGTTTCAGAATAATCATCCAGAACAGGCAACCGATACAGGAATTGATTGGTGGTATGGATAACCGACCGACCAATATGTTGCAAATTCACATATGACCCAGCAGGATATGCAGGAATGGCTCCAGAACTCAAATATGTATTCAGAGTTCCACCTAGAACTGGAATTCCCCATGTTAGAATTGTGCCTACATCAGGGTCAGAGCCTAGGCGTACCTGCCCGGCTGCTGGATAGTAATCATCCCCAACTGCCACATACTGTGCCCGTTTAGCTCCTGCACCGGCCCCTTGACCTGTCAAGTTGTCCCACGGGTCTGGGAGTACCCCTACTGAGGGTATTGAAGACTGGCCTGTATGGAGTTCGTCTAAATTATACTGGCCACCTGCCCTGCCAGGGTAAGCAAAGGGGTCGTAATTTCCTTCAGCATCTACCCCAACACTAAAGATACCGCCTGGGCCTCCGTCACAAGGTCCAGAGGAGGCACCAAATTCGATGCAAGCATCACCTAGAACTCCCTGCCCTAACAGTAAAGCTGCAATGCAACGGTCAGTTAAAACACTTTGAGCCAAGAAAGCATCCCGACGTTCATCTGTCCACGGTACATCAGGAGAAGTTGCCGGTGTTTCCAGATGAGGGAAGTGTAGCAAAGCAAGAACACCCCGATCAGCTGGATAGATGGAACCAGAAATTGTAACCAATAATGGCCACATGTCTACTCCATGTTCAAACGGGGTAAGACACATCGTTTTTTGAACAACATCATCAGCCCGAGTAAAACCACCGGCATAACACCGACCGGCACCACCAGATTTTCGAACTGAAGGGTTATCAGCTCCAAGAATGCCTGCATGATTGAAGATTCGGTCAGCCATAATGTCCCCACCATTTGGGAACAAAGTCCCATACTGTCGGGTGTTATATTTAGAGCTAGTGACTTTACCATCATATTCAGGAGTCACCCATGGCTGTTCAGGTAAGAAACCTGGTGAATATTGTTGGGGTGTTTCTGCATCCACGTCCAAGTTCATATCCTCCGACCCAACAACCGTCTGAGGGGCTTTAAGGAAATATGGGAACACGTCACCATAAGCATTTGTATTTATCAAATCATCAAAATCACCGTCACGAAGGAATATAGGAGTATCGTTTAATTTGGCAGCACCCCAATCAGGAACACTATGGAAATCCATGTAATGGGCATACCTTCCAAGCATTGGAGGTTCATAAGGCATACCCCCAGCTACTTCCTGAAACAAACCTTCGACATCATCTGAAATAAAAGGCTGGAATGGTTCAAGGCCAATAGCAGAACCTTCATGGGCATTCTTGGGGTCTTGGATATGGACTTTCAGAGCAGCCAGCACTAGACTGGCATCTCCACCAACTCCACCACCACCTACCACGGCGCCATCTACAAGACTAGCATCAGCACCTCGATCGGGAACAGTTTGACCAGGGCCAATTTTGATATTTTTTGGATTTAGATTCCTCGGCATTCCGATCTCCTTATCTGCCACCCACAGCTAAAAGCAGGTTACGGGTTCGATACACAGCTGCACAAGTTCGATTATTTTCTGCATTAGCTAAACCTTCATTACCTTCGGACGACAACCCCCCAATGAATTGGATATTATTGTCTTCATCAAGTTCTGCAAATCGTGTTAATACTACAAGAACTAACTCATCCTGCCTGAATAATATACCTTCCGTAGCACCTGGCACCGTTTCTTTTATTCTAGCCAGGACAGGAACGAATACTTTATGTCGAGTCGATCCAAACAAAGGCTGAGCCATTACCGTCGGGCGATACCCATCCAGACCCATCACATAGGGATACATAGCCCTAAATTCAGCATCTGTTCTCGGAGAGGCATAATTATCAAGTCCTCCCAACACCCATTCGGGTTGCTGGTCAGCTTGA
>Ga0075116_10000930_pt1 | contig 13404 bp, 5 predicted proteins | sample AntAceMetag02UKC_FD_69786 | JGI IMG/M metagenome (GOLD analysis project Ga0075116, IMG submission 69786) | Saline lake microbial communities from Ace Lake, Antarctica- Antarctic Ace Lake Metagenome 02UKC | ecosystem: Environmental > Aquatic > Non-marine Saline and Alkaline > Saline | place...
CTGTTTCAATCCACCGTAACCCAATGTTACGGTAAGGACCTTCTACTAAGATGTCGGTAAATATAATGTCTTTACCGATAAAAAATTAACTTTTCTATTGTCAATCATCCACAATCAAACATTGTGGAAAACCTAACCGGAGTACAAAGCCTCCGGTTAGGTTACAAAAATCAGGTTCTAGCTACCGAAAACTTTGGACACGTCAGGGGAAGATGCCCACATGTTTTGAAGTTCAAGCATCTCACTGTTGGCAGCAGCTTTGGTCATGTTACCAACCTGCTGAACACCAGCACTCTTTTTACGAGGTTGAGGTCGTTGGACTGCTGCTTTCTTCTTCTTGCCTTCAACTTCTTCTTCGATAACTTCTTCGTCCTCATCGGATTTCTTGGCTTTCTTCTTGCCTTCAACTTCTTCTTCTTCGATAACTTCTTCGTCCTCATCGGATTTCTTGGCTTTCTTCTTGCCTTCAACTTCTTCTTCGATAACTTCTTCGTCATCGTCAGATTTCTTGGCAACCTTACCACCGAAAATTTCTTGAAGTAGAGCATCGTCTTCAGAAGACATAACAGGAGCATTGTCGGACAAACCCATTGGGTCATGAGTCATACCAAACATACCAGCATCGTCTTCAGCGACAATCATAGGTTCTTCGATAATAGGCTCATCCATAAGCTCCAGTTCCATTGGATCATCTTCGAGGACTTCATCTTCGAGGACTTCATCTTCGAGGACTTCATCTTCGAGGATTTCATCAATTGGATCAATTGGATCAATGGACATCTCAGCCAACATAGCCATTTCTTCAGGTTCTAAACCTGCTTCAATGGTAGCAGGAACCTCACCACATGCTGTCATGAGGTCAACACGAGCCAGAATTTGGTCATTGTCAGTATCCAGTGCTGCAAAGACAGTTTTGCTGCCCTTCCATTCATCGATGCCAACGAATCCAGTTTTACCCGTATCATATGAATCGAATTCCTGGACAATAGGGTCGTCGGATGCTTTCACTTTTGGACAAAGAGTAGGACCTTTAGGGTCATTCTGAGTACCTTCTACATCGCCGTCCTCATCGCCGTCCTCATCGTCGTCCTCATCGTCATCTGACCCACTCTTCATAGCTACAACCTCAGCAGTCAGAGCTTCAAGCTTGGCCATGATATTGTCATTGGAAGCAAGGATAGGCTCTTCAAGAGCCATGTCATCCATATCATCCATTGCCAAAAGGTCGTCCATGTCATCCATTGCCAAAAGGTCGTCATCAACTTCCAATTCATCGGCAAGGAAACCACCACCAAAACGTTCCAACATGTTATCAATTTGAGAATCACCTAACTCCATCAAATCCATTGCATGGTCTTCAACTTGAGCTTTGGTCATTTTCTTACCAACCAACTGAATGGTAGCAAGCTTCAAACATTTACTGGCACGTTTCCGTACAGCTGCCGTCAGAGACACACGAGGTGGAGATTCATGTGCAGGATGATCCTGATCTTCGGCATCATAACCAGGAATTGCAGGAGGGTTGCCCTGCGGGTAAGGGGGTTGACGGACATCTTCTGCCCAGCTTGAGGTGTCCCCGTCTTCATACTTATGCATGTCCGGGTCCGGCCCCTGCTTTGCAGGATGGTCTTGGTCTTCCACGTTGTAACCAGGAGTTGCGGGCGGGGCACTCGCCTGATGGCCCACAGCCCACGTCATACGTTCACGCTGCTTTCTTGACATTACTGATCCTCCTTATAGCGACTGCCTGAGTGAGAAGAATTGCAGCCCAAAGACTTTCTCTGGGTCAACAATTTGGAAATTCGTAAAATTGTTTTAGCCTCATAATGATTCGGCACACGTCCTAGAACTCGGCAGCAAGCATCCCAGAACGAATCAACCGAACTATATTTCTTATGGTACCCTACTACTAATGACGCCCTGTAGATGTCCACAGGAATGTCAATACCTATATTCTGATGATACTCAGCTAAGGAATTCACCAGATCAGCATCACTTGCTGTTTTCCAAACAATCGTATTCAAAGCTGCTTTGTACATCCTACCAGCAGAGCCTTCTTTAATAAGGGTGTCATTTGGAGCCATTGAGGATTCCCCACCAATAGCATCATCCACAACTTTATCCTTCATCTTGTCTTTCATTCTTTGAACTACTCGGTTCATTAAATGTTTTTCAAGATCTTCTTCAGCATCCTCTAAAGGACTCTTAGCAGGCTCTCCAGTTGGAGGTGTATCACTGACCTCTTCAGCCCCCTCTTCAGCCCCCTCTTCAGCCCCCTCTTCAACACCCTCATCGTCCCAACCTGCCAGGAAGGGGTCTGCGGAACCATAAATGGCAGCACGTTGAGTTTTGCCAATGGCCCCCACTAAAGCCCCGTCATGACGGATTTGCCCAACATTATCAATTACTTTGGTGTCGAGCACTTCTTCAACGAGGGGCATGAAGCCAGCAACCTTCAAATAGTCAGTCTCCGACCATTGAGGTGGTACTGAAGCCAAAACTTCTTGTACTTTAGCAGTTGTAATAGGAGTAGGCTCCAACACATTCCGTAAAACAGCCCCAGTAAATGCAGGTTGCTCTACCCAAGAGGCTTCAACGAAATGAACGCCACCATGTGGGTCTATTGTACCATGCCCACAAAGTTCGGCTACCCGTGACTGACGCCCCTGGTTATCAAAGAATGTATTCCCCTTCTCGTATTTGATATGTGGGCACATTTCGGTTTCATCAGCTGCCCAATGCCCACACTTACTACAAATAGTCCCGTCGACAGAACAACCCATCGATAAGGTTGACATTTTCCCATTTTCAATTGCTTGAATCAGGTCTGTGTGTTTTCTATCTGTAGCAATAAGGATGTCAACATAGATGGAATCACCAATATCACGAGACACGGCATCAATGATTCGTCCCCGGGATAACTCCTCCACCTGAATATGCTCCACGAAATTATGACCCCCCACGAAAGTCTGATAGGACTTCATGAGGACATCTCGTGACCAGGCATCACTATTATTGTTGATAAATTTATCAGTGGTTGCTGTGATTCTAAAGTCAGGGTACTTACGATTGACCTGGAAGCCATCCACCAGTTGAGAACCAACCTTTGATCCTACTGGAGCAAATGTGTCAACTGAAGCAATAATAGTAGCATGAGTTAAGAGGTACTCACTCGGTTTAAAGTCCTGCTCAAACAAGTCGGAAGCCCGAACAATAAGATTCTTGTCCAAGTTTCCACCAGACCTGGCCACATCCCCTGCCGTCCGAATATTACTCCAAACATTGGCCGATACATGTGGTTGAACAACGGTAGCTGTTGCATACTTCATGAATGCCATTACAACCTCCGTTTCCGATTGGGTGTAATGTCAAACTCAGTATAAGTTGGGTCACCTATAATGTCAGATTTCTTGATAAGGAACAGACAATTTGGGCAACCTAATAAATGCAAGCTTTCACCTGCACGTCGTTTATAGATGGCTTTCCGTAATTCAACCCCAGCACACTTTGGACAATGATAAACACCGTCACCCAATTCAATTTTTCGGGCTCTATACCGTCGGTCACGAGAAGCCCAATAAAGGCCAAGTCTTCGTCGGAATTCAGGTAATTGGGAATTCTGCCATACAGCTTTTTTGATGAAAGCAGCAGTCAACCGAGTTACTTGTTCCTCTTCAGGAATAACAGCTTTTTCCGAAGGACCCGTTGATACAGGGACACTTTCAGCACCACCGGGTACACTACTTTCACCAGGTGCCACTTCAGGGGGTTGATAGAAAGAATCAGGAGATATTTTCTGAATATCTTCAACAGGAAGACGTTCCGACCCGTGAGGCCATTCCACATCTACCATGCCAATGGCTGGCCATACGGCTACAACTCGACCGTTCAAGTCAGAACTGCCGTCCAAAAACGGGTAAACCACATCGCCAACAGCGAACTGTGCTCCCCGGATTTGATAATTGACGATAGCTGCTGTTTTTGCCACGAGATGCTCCTTGTAGATGATTTAGTCAGCGTTCAGAATGAATCCGTGAGAGGCTTTCTTTTTACCTTCCACATCATCATCGTCCTCTTCAGCTTCTGAATCTTCATCAGACTTCTTAGCTGCTTTCTTTTTGCCTTCTACATCATCATCATCATCAAGGTCATCTTCATCTTCACCAGATTTCTTGGCCTTTTTCTTAGCCTTGGCTTCTTCCATCTTCTCAAAGAAAGATTTGCCACTATCGTCCTTCTTGTCGTCCTTCTTGTCGTCCTTCTTGTCGTCCTTCTTGTCGTCCTTCTTGTCGTCCTTCTTGTCGTCCTTCTTGTCGTCATTATCTTCATCTTCTTCCGCTTTTTTTGCGATATGAAGTGCAAGATCAATCATCCTAGCAACTTTAGACTGAGTTTGAGGACTTACAGCAGCAATGTGAGGCATCACAAGTTCGAAAGAATCCATGATTTCAGTGCTTTGAGCAGCAGTCACGATACCGAGAGAGATGCCTACTTGGGTATCCATCACAGCTTGGGCTAGCTTAGTCACACCATCAGCCAAAATGCTTTGGTTAAGTGCAGCTAATTTCAAAGCTGTATTATGCAGAGTGTCATTCATCATACTCATCTTGTTGATGACAGTTTCACGACCCATTTTCTCGAATGCTTGTTTGCCTGCAGGAATGTTTTGTGGGGCAAGAGTAGTACGGTCTGGACCGAGTTTACCACTTTGCTGGTCATAACGAAGTTCACGATTCTCTTGCTGAGTGAACTCACCGTTCATGAAAGGTTCATCTGAATCCACCATTTCAAGGGGACCCGATCTTTCAATCCCGATTTCTTCGGGATTGAATCCTGTTTCTTTTACAGGATCGTATTCTGTCAGAGCTGTACGGTTAATTCCGGCACGTTTCTCAACATGGTCGGAAAGAACATCACAACGGTGAGCAAAATCAGTGGCAATTTTTGGGTCAATCCCAAGGGTTTTGTGGTCATTCTGAAATAAGGTTGCAACCTTATCCAATGTTTCAGTCACTTGCCGTGCGCCCTTTTTAGTCAACGTCATAGTCATCATATGTCCTCCTTGTAAGGTCATCCATACTCAAGTTAAAACGAGGCGCACTATGCCCTCTACTTAGGTATCCTCAAATATAGATGAAAGATTGAAAAAGTTTACTTCTTAAAATAAGTTTCCTAACTTCTCACCCTCTCGGATGTATCTTTTGTCCAACTCTTCAGCATCATAAAGTTTGATTGCTGTTTGAATCTGGACTTTAAAAGGGTCATCTATAGGAAGTTCACCGAAAGTTTCTTCAAAAAACTTTAATCGAGCCTCGGCTAAGCTCAAACGGTAAACATTACATGCGTCCTGCCAAGGATCTTCTGGGCGTAAATCCTCATTATCATTAGCTAATTTATCTAAGGGCACCCTATTCAATTTATCGAGACACTTCTGCTTACGCTCAGGACTCTTAGCCTCTTTCAGACACTCAGCCAACTTAAACCGCTCCTCATCAGTCTCCTTTCGGGCACCATTTTCTATATTGTTAACCAGTTCTTGTGAAGAAGGTGCTCCATCTTCACGGGGACATGTCCAACAATATTCTGTGTCCCCGTGAAGGGTTGAATTTTCAGAGTCCCCTAGGGTTTTAGTTTCTGGTTTTTGGTCTTGAGTTTTTTCAAGGTCTACTAACTGTTGAATTACTTTATCACCCTGCGTTATACGGGCAGTTATCTCATCATGAGAGGAAATACTATCTACCAAACCACCTACTAACATATCCTTAACATATTCCAGTTCCTTAGAAGACAGACCCCCATTCTGCAACAAATCTATAGTAAGTGCATCTGGGCCATTTTCCCCACCACAAGCTTCATACAAATCATCATCAGATAAATCGTCCAAAGCACTTTTGATTTTAAGCTTGGCATCATCTGAACCCAGGCCACCTTTTGAGCTATTTACTATAATATCCAAAATATCCTGGTCTTCACCTTTAGTGGCCAAAACTTGCAAGACACTCCGAAGGCCTGGCCCTGGAGGTGGCCTTAAAGAAGCATTACCACTTCGGGGATCATCGTAATCTCCCTGAACACTAGCAGCATGATGAATACCATCAGCTAACTTATCCAATTCATGACGCTGAGTAGAACCTCCCTCTAACCCCGTAAATAGCTTCTTAGTTTCAGCAATAGCCTCCTGTCGGAGAATCGGAGTTAAGGAACTGTAATAATTTGCAGTTTCCCTGGCTTTTTTTGTTAGATCACGGGAATCAGATACCGTACCTTCAGCATCTAAACCAGAAGACTGACCACCTCTATAAAGAGGATTAGCTATTAATTTCTTGGCTATCATAGCCAATGCCAAAGTCTGACCAACCATTTTGGCATTGGCCATGCCATCACCACCTGGGTTTTCTAATGCATCTGAAGCAGCCTGAATGGTTTCAGGAGAAAGGTTTCCTTTATCTATCTCAGCCCTAATATCGGTAACTTGAGTTTGGAAAGCTGTCATAACTTCCTGTGGGTTATCAAAATCACTAATTTCTTTTAATACGGATTTGAACCGTTTATCTTTCCCCATATCAACAATAAAACCATTATAAACAGCAGCGACCTCATCAAATCGTTTCTGTTTCTTTGACTTCGAGATTTCAGGCTGTTTTGAAATAGCTTCCTCCTTGGAAGCAGGTTCTTCATCTTGAGGAACTTCATCAGCCTTCGCAGCTGCTTCATCAACTTTGGCTTGAGCTTTATCTTCCTCAACTTTGATCAGAGCTTTCTCAACACTGCCAGGTACCTCTTGAGGTTTCTTTTTCCCGCTCGGATCATCCTCGGGTTTCTTCCCACTACGGAATTTCTCCAGTATAATTTTAGCCTTGGCCCCAGAGTCCGTCTGTCGGATAGTGTCATCATCCAATTTAACTGAATAACCTTTGTTCGTTTTCCAGATATCCCCAGGTTTCTTTGCCTCAACAGCGTGTCTCAACCAACGGTCAGCCAGACGGTCTATAGCAACCCTCTTGTAGTTCAGGCTCATGTCCTTATCATTATCAGCCTTATTGCCCCCTGTATCCTTGTCCTTATCCACATTAACCCGTTCGTTTCTAAGATCATACCGTGGAGGGTTCTTCTTAGGGAGAGGTTTTACGAGTTTAGCAGTTTCCTCGTCATCTCTTTCCCCGTGGGTTTTAGTTGCCTTTTTCTGTCTGGCCAAGTTCTCTTTAACAGTCCCATCTTTCAGATAATTATCTTCCAATCCTGGAACTAAATACTGATTCTTCAAGGTGGCAGCCTCATGACCGACAGCTTTTGCTGCCTGTTCGAGGGCAGACTGAAATTCAGCCTTCAACTTCTTCTCTTTTTCCTTTGGATCCGTTGGTAATTTCCCACCGGCAGAACGGATGGATTTAAGAGCCTTCTGGACTTGCCTGTTAGCATGAAGACCCCGGACATCCTTAGCTGTGATGTCAAAGGGCTTCAGATAGGTGTTAATCTTCCCTGAATCCACTGTGAAGCTCTCTGCCTTGAATATAGGGTCAGAACCCGTCTTACCCTCCATTGCTGCTTTCAGGGCACTCACAAGGCCATTATCGGTGGTTGTCTTGGACTGACTCACACCTGATTTGCCGACGTATTTGAAAGTAGCTTTTCCAGGCCCCAAAGTTACATGCTTGGCCTGCCAGCCAGTCACACCAAAATGGCCGTCATTAGCTGAACCTGAGTTACCAACCCGCTCAAATGTATCATTGATAAGCCCAATAGCCAGAGCAGTCATCCAGGTCTGTTCATCTTTGGATTTCAGGTCTTTCTTAATAGACGTATGGAGTTTATCCAGTTTCCCCCGAAGAGCCTCTATTCGTTTGGCTTTGTCCCTGTTCCGATTCTGAATCTGACCTTCACTGTACTCATAGACCGTGGTTGTCCCTTTGCCATCTGCTTTAGGGACTTCTTTTTTCTTCTGAAACTTAGATGCAATGCGATTAATCTGCCTATCAGAGGCCATTTTTGCTTTAGGGGCTGCCCGCTTGAACACATCCCTGACTATTTCGGGAATCGTATTTGGCCCATAAAAGATTGCATGAGAGAAGGTTTCAGCAAATAGTTCCGATGGACTTGTAGCACTGTAAGCCGTTACAGGGTGAAGGAAAACATTAGCTTCCCCTTTACGTGCAATCAACTGATCAAGGCCAGGGGTAATCCCCTTTTTAGGACCATAAGCATTGGAAGGCTCATTAATATCTATTTTATCTGCAACCATTTCAAGCCACATGGTTTGTTCAGGGTCTTTTTTCTTCAAATAAGAGTAATACTGAAACAGATACCGACCGTATTTCTTACCATCCCATCCAGTTGCATTCTTAACATATCTTTCCCAATCGGCAATTAGCTTATCCACATTGGGAGAACCTTGAGAGGCTTCAAAAAACTCCTCCCATGCGGCACGTCCCCGTGACCCCATTTTTTTGAAATAATAACGATGACCTAATTCATGGATTAAATCCAAGAGAGTCCTCTTAACATCTTTCCCTGCACCCAAACTGACCAAATCAGTTGAGGGGTTATACATTGCCATGGTTGAACCACTTCCATGCCCTGATACTGGAACATTACCCGAGGGATAGGCATTTACCCGACCGTAAGACACACCCCCAAACCCCTTAGAGGTAGTCATTTTATCAGCCCTGTCCAAAACCCACTGCAAACGACCAACCTTACCATCATCCCAATCAGCACGGGGAGATGTCCATAATGAGACATTCCACTTACCAACTGAGAAAGAATCAATACGTTCCACATCAAGTGCTTGAATGACACCTAAAGTAAACCGCATGGAGTCCCAAAACTTTTCAAAGTACCCTTTAGTCTTACCACCCCATTTTTGGAGGTATGCCATCATTTCTTCAGGACCTGTTACTTTGGTAAGTGCTAAAAAGAACTTACGAAAATTCTCGATTTTACGATGGGCTTTCTTTTTATAAAGGAAAGCAGCCCGTGTCCCCTCGAAATCAAAGACAAGGGCATCATACAAAGCACGAGCTTTTCGTTGAATATCTTTTACTTGACTTTCCTTTATAGGGGTATTCCTATAAAAACCTCGTGGTAATTCCTCACGAAGATCTGTCATAAGTTTCTCTATCCGTAAAAAGTTATGAGTACCCTTAGCTTTTAAGCTCCTGGATGCAATCCTGTCTACAGCAGTCAATTCAGGATACTCAATCAAAACTTTATCTGGGACATGTTTTCGATGATGGAGAGCTTTACGAATTGCCCGTTTATGTTCAACTCTCAAATAGGCTTTATCATCAGCCCTGCTTAAATCCAAATCTGAACGGGACTCAACTCTATCAACAGTAGTCCCCCATTCCTTATATAATTTATCCTTATACAATTTTTTACGAACTAATGTCTTCAAACGCCCTATTTGCTGAGTTGTCATATTAGGACGCCTAAATACCAACCCACCAATAGCATCTGCTTCCTCAGCTTCTGTTGGAATATCTGATGGGTTAACCCGTTTGGCCTTCAAGAAGTCCTGGAAAGTCTGGACAGCTTTCCATTCAACTCTCTGAACTTTTACAGATTTCCTGAATTCATTAAAAGTCATCTTCCAAGGCTCTTTGACACGAGCTTCGTACTTGATAGCCAGGCGGTCAACAGAGGCACGACGTTCAATGTCCCGATGCCAGATGTTGTACAAACTGATTGCTTTCTCCTGTTTTCTGCCTTTAGGGTCAAGCTCGATGATAACAGTTACAGACTGATTCTTTGAATTTTGCCCGAAACCTTTGATTATGCCCTTTTTATTCTTGTATTTACCGAAGAAAATAGGGTCACCAGCTCTGAAATATGAAGCCCGTTTCTTGAATCCTTTGGCTACCCGCTCAATAGCTTGATCTGTCATTGCAGCAACATCTTTCTGAATGAACGAAAGCTCATCCTCTTTCCCTGTTAAAGATTCTTCTAAAGCCTTAACATGCTCAGGACCTAATTTCCCCAAAGCGTAAAGAGCCATAGCTTCACAGAAATGTTCTTCTGCATCCGTGGCTGCATATCTAGTCGGATATTTTCCAGTTTTCTGTTCCTGCTGCATCCATTTGTATAAAGTCATCTTTTGCACAGCTAAAGGATTACCGGAACGGGCTTCTAAAATATAAACACCAGATTCAATCCCCAGTACTTTTGGTTTTTTTGTTTTATTGACAGAAAATGGGAGAATGTCCCCAACTTCAGGCATATCAACTTTACCTGCCATTGATCCTCCAACAGCATTGTGATGAACATGCCAGCGGGTTTTTACACCATGGGATAAGAATTTTCTCCAATACCGATGAGCTAACTCATGAAGCAAGGACTGAAGATCATCATAATCAACCTTTTTCATAAGCCTCATATAAACAGAATCATCCCCTATCTCATACCAAGCCATCGTATGGGATTTCAGAAGTTTACCAACGACGAAAACATCACCATACAAAGTCTTCTTGTAACCTGTGAGAGCACCACTAGCTTTCTTGACCAAAGAGATTCCTTTTGAAACCAGTGTTTTGATTCCTTCAAGATCCTTATCAGATGCCCCTATAGTATTATGAACATCAAAAGGTCCAATCTTAAACAGCTCATCGCCTTCTTCTTTGTCTTTCCATTTCTTAGCAGCTTCTTCTAGGTACTTGATATGCCTAGTATTCTTTTTCATCCAATTGTCAAACTTCTTTGGGAAACGCAGGGCAGACATAAACAATCGGGCTGCCATCTCAATTTTCTTAGCCTGCCCCGCAGGGATAGCTTTCTGGTCAAGAACTATCCGAGACAATTCGGCACCTGCATTAATAACATATTCCCAATACCGTCGGACACCCCTCTCAAAAGCCAATTGCAACTGTTTTTCACCACCCTTATCACCTAAAGATTCCACATAGACATGGATTATGGCATAATATTTATCCAGTTGTTCAACGGCATCCTCAAACTTTCGTAGAGCTGGAAACAGATCGGCCTCTGTATAAACCTTAGCTGTCTTCCCCATATGTTTACGGGTTTCCCTCTCCAGACGAGCTGGGGTCATAACCATCCGAGGATCTTTTAAGATGGCCTGACGGATAACATCCGTCAATTGCCTGATTTCCTGACCCTTCAACCCAAACTCTGAAATCAGAGCTTTCATATTCACAAGTTTACCAGGCTGCTCCAACGGAGCAATGAGTCTCTCGGTTTCATCGGAAGACATTGGAGCTGTAATATCCCTGAGCTTCACTAAATCAGCTTTACTAAGGAACTTCAACCTACGTCCTGTAGGCATATTATAGTCCATCAGTTCAAACAGGAAATCTATCTTGGCACTTCGATCAGACCAATTTGCCAGAGCTTCCCTAAATGACTTATCTTTAACCGCAATCTCCTGAACTACATCCAAAAGTCCTAATTTTTTCATCTCAACTAAAGCCTTAGAACCATATCCAGGCTCAAAAAACAAATTGACAATCATGTTACTCAAATGCCCAGATGGAATATTCTTCAACTTCGGAGCATTCCGTTTGATAGCAGCTTTCACATCAGGAGCTATCTTGAACCCATACTTAATAAGGAATTTTATGGCACGAATCATTCGTGATGGATCCTCTGTGAACGTCTTATTTGGATTACTGGGACAACGCATCATCCCTTCATCCAAATCTTTCCTGCCACATCCCGTCATATCTAGAATCTCAGCCTTCTCAGGACCGTTGGCTAATTCAGACATCTGCCACAATAATGTGTTAAAAGTAAACTCTCTTCTAACTACATCTTCCTGAATAGTCGAGGGTTCCACCATGTGAGGTTTGTACCCTTTGCCATCTACCCCCCCGTAAGACTCTTTACGGGCATTAGCTATCTCGATAGTTTCACCCTTCAAATTGGAATCCCCGATGAACCAGTCATCTTTGATTGTTATTATGGCAACACCATACTGATTTGTCACCAAGTTGGTTCGGGTGGGAATGGCTTTCTGAAGTTTCTTGGCCAACCAAGCTGAATCTTTCCCTGCCCCAATGGAATCCACAACGATATCTATATCTTTTATAGGCTCTGATATAATGAAATTCCTGACGGCTCCCCCAACTACATAGACATGCCTCCCTGCACCAAGTTTGTTCACAGCATTTGCCAAGAACTTCATCAATTCGATAGATGTCTGGTGTTTTAATGACGCTATGTATTTTGAAGCCATTCTGTCTGTAGGTGTTTGCTGGAATGGAATCACATGGAGCTTTGGAAGTCCCCAAACCTCAATGCTATTGAAAGTCCAACTCCCTGAAGGAACTGTGCCCACATAAGGAGTGTCAAGGCAGCCAATGTATTCAAGTGTTGCATGAGGCTGATAAACCAAAGGAAAACCATCATCTACATGGATACCAACTTCAATCAGGGCATCTCGAAGTTTCCAACGAATTTCATCCATCCGTTGGTTGAAACGGATTTTCATTACTGCAACATGGCGTTCTTTTTCAGGGTGGATGAAATAATCAAGGTAATCCAGAACACCCATCACCGACTTATCCCAACCGGTGAACACCTGAGTCAAAGTATCCAGGAACAATTTTTCTTGGTCTTTATTGACAGCTCCAATATACAGAAATGTACAATGGGAAGGACTCGTATCCGCATCCCCCAAACTAGGGAATTGAGAAGCCAAAGGTTCGGGGAGGGGGATAAAAAGACCTACTCCCGTCCCATCTCCTGTTTTTTTGCCATATGCAGCACCGAAGTATTTTTCAGGTTTCATTAATTTATCCAATACTAAGTTTCAGGACAGACTTGCCGTTCTTAGACAACTCAAACTTATTATCCGTAACTTTATCAACCCCATAAGACTTAGCTAATTTATTAAACTGGGACTGCCCCATGTCAAATAATTTCTGGAGCTGGGTGTCATAGGCATCCTTCTTCACCTTCACCACCAAGGAACCATCCTTAAAATTTATTGAACCCACATGTCCACCGAGCATACCTAACGTAAATCTAGGAGTGAACCTACTGACTTCTTGGGCAGCATTCAGAAGTGCATCTTTTAAAGCACTAGAAAGCCCTGTATTTTGAACCTTTTCTTTTAAAGACTTTTTGATTCTCTCCACTTCATCATCATCAGGGGGTTTTGCCGTGGCAGCTCTCCCCAATTCTTCTAATACATCAAGGCCATCTGGAACCAGACGGAATAGCCCAGGAAGTTTATCTTTAGCATAGAGGCTAAGATTATCGGCAACTCGAATGCCACTACCAACGGGATCTTTATCCCAATCAATCTCATCAGAATCATGGGTCTCAATCAGATGGACAAACTCATCTAAACCATCACCAAACAAATCTTGATAGTTATCCCCCCGCTCACTCTTGAAAATCTTTGACCCATATTCCTTGTGTTTACCTGTATATTTAAGATCTGTTGCA
>Ga0075116_10000936_pt1 | contig 13374 bp, 29 predicted proteins | sample AntAceMetag02UKC_FD_69786 | JGI IMG/M metagenome (GOLD analysis project Ga0075116, IMG submission 69786) | Saline lake microbial communities from Ace Lake, Antarctica- Antarctic Ace Lake Metagenome 02UKC | ecosystem: Environmental > Aquatic > Non-marine Saline and Alkaline > Saline | place...
TAAGGAACATTTATTATTGTTTAAGTCACAACGTTTATTATACAGTGCAGTTGTCATTCGTTACCCATCCGTTGGCGCTTCGGTGTTTTTTGAACCATTAAGTTTTTCTAGCAGTAATTTAAGTACATCTCTATCGAATTTAATTAACAATTCGCCTATAATATGATGGTCATCTATTTCATTATCTGACAACTCTGACGCATAATCAAAATTCTGTATAAATGTACCTGCGTTGTGAATTGCATTTAGCTTACTTTTTGATACTAAATTGCTCATAGTTATATATGAGTTAAGATTATTGTTTTTAACTCCTCGCTCTGCAAAACCTCTTGAATAAAGTTTTCAATTTCATCATAAGAACTTGCTGAATAGTATTTTTCTCTATTAATACCATACACACCAACTGGAAATTCATTACATAGGTTTTTCTTAATACTTATAAGTATTAGGTCGTAGTTTATTTCTGGAAACGTTATGTCTAAACTGTAGTGAACATCTTCACTCAATACATGTTCGTAGAATCTAGGAATAATTTTGTCTCCATATTTTTCTGCTATCACATCTTTCAATTCTTTAAGAATAACTCTAATATTTCTTTTTGTTTCTTGAAATTCCTTACACTCTTCTAGTGTTGGTAATGAATCTATATTATTTTTCATTTTGCAGTTTTTTTCTTAGTGATTTTAGAAATCGAATTCTTAAATGATATTCATCACCCTTCCAAACCGCTGTAGCACTTGCCCCATTAAACTCTTTTCGTTTTCCTTTTCTAGTTCTCATAAGGCCTTTATGCATCTCTGGAAATGTTTCTTTACATATTATAAATGCTCTATCATCAAAACTTGTCACCATTTTCAAAACAACACGCTGATAACGACGTATGTAGGGACAAAGGAACAATCCGCGGTTTGTTACTTCATCTTTTTCCAATTGCTCTAATACAAAGTCAATAAATTCTTTTTTTTGTTCAAAAGTAAATTCCTTTTCCATATCTTAATCTTTTATTGTTAAGACTATTTTTTTTCTCAAAATTCTTAGAAATCGAATTCTTGGGGCTATTTTTTCTCCTTCCCATACGTGGCTGAATCTTGTTAAAGCTCCATTAATTTTATTTCTCCTTGTTGTTTTAAATCCTTTATACATTTCAGGAAAGTGCTTCTCACATATTTCATTGGGAGAGAGCCTAGGACTTGAACTTAAATAATCAGTTAAGTATCTACATAGATAATAATTTCCATTATATTGAATTGGCGCCTCTGCTATCTTAAGTTTCTCAATTGTTGAGTCTATAAAATCTAATTTTTGGTCTTGTGTCATATTATCTTTTTTTTATTGTGAAAAATAAATCTTTTCTAAGGTAGTCAAAGTGAACAGTATCTCCTGGCTCATGATTATAAAGCCATTTGGTATCTATATGGACACCCATTGGTTTTTTACAAGTGTTTATCTCTCTGTATAGAAGCTCTCCTTCGATTGTCTCGAATAAGATAATATTACAGGTTCTTGGAGCGGGATGATTATCACCCATTACACAATCATCAGCATTTATTGATACTATTCGCAAGTCAATATTCGTGTAATGAGTTTCCTCAGTAACATCATCATCGAAAGCTTTACGCGCTACATATACAATCAATAAAATAAACAATGCAAAAAAAGCAAGAACAATTGTAAAGAATGCTCCAAAACCTATAAAAAGTTCATAAATTGCTGCAAAGAAATTGCCTATTGCTCTAAACACTCTCACAAAGAAATTGCTTATTATACTAAAAAAATTTTTCATATATTTTTTATTTTAAATCCATTGAATATTTATTTTCTATGCTACCTTTGGGGATATATATATAATACAAATCTGCGTGACGTCCATTATAAATCCACCACATACTCATCTTACAATATTTCCTATATTTTATAATTCGAGGGATTTTTATATTTTCTTCTTCAAAAATACTAGCCTCTTGTGCGTATATTTTACCATAATGAAAACTTCCATCGTCCTTTTGATAATAGAAATGATATTCCATACGATTTTTAAAAGACCCACAACCTATAAAGAAAGACGCCGATGTAGAATTGCCATCACTCATAGCATGTAATTCGTAAGTATACTCTTTTTCATAAATATAATCTAGATGATTTACTCCACTTCCAATAGCAGATATAATAAGTCCACATATTCCTCCTGCAATAAGTCCAAGTAGCCAACTCCTATAAGCTTGACCTTTAAACATTCTTTTAAGTGGTGTGCCGTCCGCAGATTCAAAAAAAATTCCAACAGCAAATCCAAACAAGATTCCAATTATGATTATATACATATTTTATATTTTTTTATTTAAAATTATAGAATCCAAGTTGTCATCAAAGTACTTTATAAGCTCTTCTATTGGCACTTCTTCCAACGATTTACCTTTAGCAAGTTTTCCTCTGACGACTCTTCCCATATCTACCCACAGCGGGACATTTACTTTAAAGAAACCATCCTGAGTAAGTAAGAATTTGTCGCAGATATATTTTCTACTCTTTGGAGAAAGCATTTCAATAGTTATATTTCTGGCTATCATAAATTCATTTTCCTTGTTAATATGGCCAATCAAAATTTCTTTACTATCTACTATGGCTGTAATTTGTTTTGCCTCTACAAATTCATCACAGCTGCAATATTTGCATCCTACTGCATCCATGCTTTCATAACTATCGAAGTGTCGATGATATGCATGTCCACACTGGCAAATTCTATCATTACCGTATTCGGGATTATATGATTTATCTATAACAACTCTTTTTGTTACAATATAAGGCTTTTCTTTTTTTAATTCCATTTGTTCAAATTTTTAATTTCCTAATATTATCTTATACGATAAAAGAAATTAGGATGTTGCAAATTTTTTATATTATTTTACCTCCACTTGGTTTTAGTTCTATTGTTTCTACTACGTCTTTTTGTTTTTCAAATATTGAAGGTCTATTTAATTTTTGTCTTCTAAAGCGTTTTGTATTATAAAAAAATATTTTATGATTGCCGTGTTCCATAAACTTCGCTACTCCTCCATATGCTAATCCTAAAATAATAGAGGCACCTATAATTCTTGTTAGCGAATGACCTTCTTTTTTTTTATTTAACCAGTTTAACATATCCTCATAGTAATCTAAAGCAATATATATACACCCATTCAATTTGTCTATCACTTTCAATTTAGCTTCCAATTCACTCTCGGCATAGGTGGGACATCTTACTATGATGTTTTTAAAATCTTCCATTTCCATCCAGAAACCACCTTCTACAAATATAAATCCCGTTGTCAAAATATTCACTAAATCTCCATACTCAATATATGCTAAGTCGTATTTTTCCATCTATCCAATTCCTATAATATCTTTTCCTTTTTCATATTCTTCCTCAGTAATCTCTTTCCAATCAATTAAATCCCATTTACTTGAAAAGATATGATAAAATTTCAACCAGTCAAGTGGGTGTTTGTTTGACACGCAGTTAGACTCATGTTTTTTTAAAGCCTGGGATGTTATTGAATATTGTATATAGTAATAGCTCATTTGTTTTCTTTTTATACGAGAAAAGCTCTTTTTTGTTGCAAACATAAAAATGTAAACATTATCTGCAACATTTTCTATTATATTACGTAAGATATAGTAGAGACAGGAAATTAAAAAGAAATATTATGAAAACGACAACAGTAAATACACCGAAAACTTACAAAGAAATAACAGTTCTTGACGAAGCTACAATTAAGACAGGACATCCAATTCTTGATAGAATTCTTTCTAGAAAGCATGGTTTTGTGATTGGTTCAGCTATTTTCCTTACTGGTACATCAGGTGCAGGTAAAACTACATTGATTGCTACCTTACAGAAATTGTTAGAGAACATTAAGTCTTCTTTTTATTCAAGAGAAATGTCGGCTTCTGCTGTTAAAGAACAAACAGATAGATTAAAAATTAACCATGAAAACGCTTTTATTAGTGACGTGGATGATTATGAAAATCTTGACGAGTATATTAAAATGCTTGACATATTGAAACCTAAGGTTGTTATGGTTGATTCTTTACAAGTAATTGTAAATGAAGATTACGGAGGCCAAGGTGACCAAGGTGAATTTGAAGTGATTCAAAAGCTTCGTAAATGGACAGAGAAAAATCAAGCTGTATTGATTGTTATTGGTCATGTTACTAAGGATGGTGAATTTAGAGGAAATAATACAATTATGCAATTGTTTGATGCTCATTTCGAAATGATTCATGATAAGAAGAAAGATTTTAGAACTTTTTCACAAGGACATAAAAACCGTAAGGGTGGTTCTAATGAGACTGCTTACTATGACTTTAGTGATAACGGTATAGTATTTTTTACTCAAGAAGAGTGGGAAGTTCGCAGAGAGAAAAAAACACTTGATGATTTTCTTTTTGAAAGTGTTAGTAATTTTTTAAATGGGATAGATAAGACTCAGTCTAGCTACATTGAATTCAAGAAAGAATTTAATAAGAGATGGAATGAATTTAAGGGAACCAAATCAGAAATGGTTATGTTCTACTTAGAACTTACAAAAGAATTAATTAAGAAGTATAAAATATAATATATTTCTGTTGTCTCTGGAGAAGCGCCGTGGTGGGCGCTTTTCTTTTTTATATAAAATCCAATCTGGGTAGCCACACTACCCATATAAGATTTTATTCATAATGCTTTTTAAAACGTTCTGTTTCCTCTGAGGTCAAACCCTCCCCCATCCAATCTAGGATACCCAGGTCTTTATCAATTTCCCACTGGCGATGTGATGTCAGTTTAAAAAAATTCTTTGGCCTCTGGAACGATTTCTCGTACATTTCTTTTTTACCCATGATTATATTATTTATCAAATATCGATTTAAACATCTTCCTCCACTCTCTAAGAGGTATATCATCTCCAATAGCCTTGTACATACTTTCAGCATAGAAGCCTTTATATACATCCTCTACATACACCTCAAATGTACTTGTATATTTAAGTCTATCTTCAATATGACTTATGAATTTTTTGTAGAATGATTTTCTCCATTCGTAGTCCAAAGTATCATACCAATCAAATGGTTTCCATTCATTTCCACAGTTATTGCAGTGTTTAAACTTCTTGTCTACTGTATATGAATATTTGGATGGCGATTGAAATATAAACATTGGATAGTCTGTGCCCGTTCTTATTTCCTGGGCAATTTTATTCACCATTTCTTTTGAATCGCAATTTGGACACTTAGATTCTGATTCTATATGCGCATCTCTCCCTTTTTCAGTCTCTTTATCGAATTCTTTATCCTGCTTATCAAAAAGTACTTCAATCGATTTAGCTTGCTCATCAATAATTTTCTGCTGAGCTTTGGAGAGTATATTAAATTTCTTTTTGTACCATTTCATATGGCAAAGCTACGAAAAATTTATGAGATATACAATTATTTACTTTCCATCTTTGAAATTATCTTTTTGAGGATATTGATACGGATTATATCTAAATAGAGCCATGTTATATGTCCCACTGAGCGCCTTGTCCCCATTTAAATAAACCGATTATTCCTATTGCAAGACAAATACACACTTGAAGGAAACATATCCAGTCCCAGAGGAGAATGTGATGCTCTTTGTACCATATTCCGTGGAACACACCAAGCATTTGACAAGCGCCTCCCTGTTCCTGTGCGGTTATTTGTTCAATAGCTTTTTGATATTCAAAAGATGTGATATTTATTTCTTGTATTTCATGTAATCTTTGTTGCAGCGTCAATAGAGCTATAAAATTTTCATCAAAGCTATTGTCCATCGTTTTAAATATGATAGCGTCGTGCTTTCTCTCAAACTTTTGCTCTGCCAGAGCATTTACAAAATTATCTATCTGCTCCGTCTTTTTATCTAATGTGGAGGATTTATCCGCCAGATTCCAATAAGATTGAATATCTCTTTCATATTGGTATGCCGCTCTTTTTTCCATAATTATTGTGAAAATAATTAAACCAAACCCTAAAATAGTTAAGGCAATTCCTAAATTTCTTCGTCTGTTGTTATACATATATTTACTTTGTTGGTGACCAAAACTCTCTATCCTTAACGTTTATTACTTCGACAAGGTTGAGTTCTATCAATTGATTCATAATAATAATACTAACTTTTGTACTTCCTATTGGGAGTACTAATTGGTCTTCTAGAATTTCTAGAGATTCTTTTTGTTCGTCTGTTAATTCCATTCGAATTAATTGTTTAAGTGCTGCTAATAAATTTATATTAAAAATTGACTGCTCGTGCATGACAAATTTTGTAGGATTTTTTTTGCTACTTATGTGCACATCAAATTTTTCAATGAGCCACAATCTAGTTTGAATTTGCGTTGGAGCTGTTGTTCTATTGTACCAAACGACATCATCATTAAAATTTTCCTTTGGCGTATTTCTATTTTTCACTTCGTAAAACGTTTTACTCTTAGAATAAAAATCTAAGGCCTTGCCCTCAAATCCTAAATCTTTCAATAGAAATGCGCACTCTGGAGGTATAATATCGTCTACCGTTGCCATAATTTAATTGTTTATTTTTAAAAATTTATTTTTTGGAGTCATCAAAGCGGTAAGCTCTTCATCACTTTCAACATTGAAAAATTTAATAATATTCCTAGAAAGTGTTGCAAGTTGGTCTGACATGCTAACTAAAAAATCTTCTCTTTCTTGAGTCCAGTCTATCAGTCCTGGCATTACCGTTTGCATGCTATCATATTTTGAATAGTCCCAATCTTTATAAGGTTTATAATAAACTTTTCCTACCTTATTGATTATAGAAACAACTCTGGTCACAGTAATAGACAATATTTCTGATTCATTTGAAGTATATGCTTTGGCTATAACTTTCTTAAGTAAGTTTTTTATACCATTTTCACTCCCCACTTCAAGAATATGATTATTGTTAGTCTTTATTTTCAATAAAAGATGTTTCTTTTCAACTCCAGAGGAATTAATCAATTTACTCATTTTGTCGCACGCATCTTTTTTTGTGTAACAATCTTTAAAAATACCTGGATACCCCCACGCGTTATCTTTGATTTCGACTCCTGTTTTCTCCTTAATATCTACTGTTTTAAAATAGAAATTGTCATTATCAACGTGATAATAAAGGTCTATGTCAATTGCATATTGTTCAGAGGTTCGAGTATTTGTCATATACTCTCCATTTTTCTTGTATTTGATTTTTCCTACTTTTGGCATAATTAAATTTTTTAATTTCCTATATTATTATATACGAAAATTTAATTATGATGTTGCAAATATTTACTAATTTATGCTTACATTAAAATACGCGAACACAAGGTCTTTCAATTCCTCAGCTTTTTTAACAACGCAAAGTTTAATATCGTTACCATTAACTTCATCTGCATCATAGAGAGTTTGTTGTCGGTGATTATACAAAATTCTATCTCCATCTAGAGACCATTCTGTTTCAAATTTAGTTAGAGGACTGAATCCCATCATTCTAAGTTCTTCTTTATTTATCATTTTTTATTTTTACGGATTTTCGGAATTCATTAAATCCCATTCCTTGTATATTCATTATTATTTGTGTCATTTGAAGATATTGTTTATTGGTAATAGGATTTAATGTTTTGTCTTTTAGAAGTTGTTTAAGCATAACTAGAGTCTCCTCTCTATTTAATCCAAGACCAGACTTAAAAACATCATATGCCCTATCAAAATATTCAACTTTAAGGACTGGCTCCTTATTTTCAATTACTTTCAATTCTTGCAACTTACACAAGTAGTAACTTACTAGTAAATATTTATCCTCTATTTCTATCTTCTTTTCCATGTTATATCCTACGAAATTTTAATTACAATATTACATTCCATTCTAAATAGAAGTCTCTGCAGCATAGCTTGTCCATTTTTTTCTTTCTTTTGAAAGTTGTCAATTTTCTACCTTCCCAATCCTGCTCTGTAGTAACATCCTCAAGTTTATATTCGTGACCACATTCACATATGATTTTAATTTCATCTATGGGCGGCAATAAATCTGTATAACATGATGATGGACAGCTGGAGAATACTTCTCCAAACGCTTTATACCCTAGATTTTTCCCATCTTTATAGTATAACATATCTTTGAAAATATCTCTTTCTTTATAAGTGATGATAGTTTCCTCTGGGAACATCTCAATCAATAATTTGTGAATTTGACTGTATGAGTTAAATTTTTCTGTATCTCTACCTATTTTCCAACTTCCGCGTCCTTCTTTCTTGTTAAGGTGCAAACATTCTTTTGCGCTTGTTATTTTTCGAGTTAACTCTGTGTTATCAGTACGATTGTGATACGCATAGAAATCATTCTTAATTTCTGTCTCCTCTGTTTTAGTATAGTTGCAATAGTAATGCTCAGCGTCTGCGCATTGTCCGTCAAATGATGTTATGCTTGCTATAATCATAGTTATATTTTTTTATTCAACTGTATGTATCAACTCACTGCAAAAAGTGTAAACTATTCTATTTATTTTGGGATGTTTTTAATTGCATTATTAAATATATCATTAAACTCAGAAACAAGCTCATAATTTTGAGTTGAAAGTGCTATGGAAATTTCTATTTTCAATTTATGTTTGAAGTAGTCGATATCACTTGTATTTGTCACTTTTGGTCTTTTCTTATCATCCCATATATATAGACCATTTCCGAATGATTGTCTCTTTAGACCGCATTTACCACACTGGTAAGCGTCTCCGTGCCCTTGTTCATGGTCAGCTTCTTTGTTACACCTTGGACAGCAAAAAATGTGTTTCACTTTTTGAATATCTTTTTCAAGAAAAATACTTCTCTTGGTATATATAACAGGTTTTAAGAAATCTTTTAAAGTAAAGAATTCAGCTATAGCTGGATATTTAAACCCTTGAAAACCTCCAATTTTTATATCTTCCATGTTATATTTTCTTATAATTTTTAGTGTCAGTTTCAATAGAGGTTAACTCATAATCTCCACTATTCATCATTTTGATTAGGGATGAATTTATCCACTCTCCAAAATTTGCAGATATATATATCTGTCTATCTCTTAGGTAATACAACGCATCAAGAACCTCTAGTGAAAATTCTGTAATATGAACTTCTTTAAATTCAACTGGGTCTTTCAGATTAAGTTTTTTTAGAGATATTCTCTTACCTTTTTCATCATTAAGGATATATCTTGGTCTTATAACTGGTTTGCCATCTTGTTTCTTATCTTTAAAGATGTTCCACTTTACAGATAGTGTGTAGCCATTGTCAAATTTTCCTTTTAATATAAAGAAAGGGTCGCTTTTGAATGTTTCGAAAACATGTGAGTTCATAATGCAATTTTTAATTTCATATATTATATAATACGAAATTACATAAAAAATGTTGCAGATGTTAGTCAGAATATATATTGTTAGTTGTGGTCGACCAAGTGCCTTTGTTATCCACCGATTTAACTTGATTTGGACTAAGGATAATATAAGCTTGAGGGTGTTTTTGGAAGGTGGTTAACGAATTCATGTTATATGGTTCATGAAATACTCCATCGTAATTATGAGCAAGGAGAGTATTGTACAGTTTATTAGGAGAGATTTTATCTATATTAAAAGAATTGAGCATTAGAATTTGTCTTTCTGACATTTTCTCCGTTCCGTTTTTATTCCAATGCCAATCGCCACTTTTATAGATACTTTCAAATTTTTTTCCGAAAAAGTCTTGTAAGAAAGTTTCAAATCTGATAAACTCCTGTTCACTATCTTCTCTATATATCATTTGATTTATATAGAGAGGATTTTCTATTTTGAGATATACCTCGTATGTCTTGGAGTTTTTTTTCTCTCCAGCATATCCGCTGGCATAATCTTTATCAATTGAAAAATGTGAGCCTATGTCCGCTTGTTGTTTAGCTTTAGATTTTGAACCTGATTTGGGTTTGAACTCTATGAATGTTCCTTTAGAAGTTCCGTGATAGCAGATTAGAGGATTACTATTTTCATCAACGACTTTGCTGTTTCCAAACCACGTCCAGAAATTATCATTCAAGGCCTCTCTTACTAGTTTTCTAATCAACTTTTCTCCCATGTGTATAAATATGTTAAAAAAGTTTTACCCCCTAATAAATACCCTAGCATTAAATAAACTTTTTACCTTACCATCGTCTCCCTTTTCAATTTTATCAAATAACATATTCACTGGTTTTTGCATTCTATAAAAGGAATTGACATATTTTCTATTTCCCGCATTGTGTTCTCTTCGATGCTTTTCTTGTATTTTTCTATGTCAAAAAAATACAAGAACACCTTGTTAAATTGTATTTTTTCATCATTTCCCCAGTGGAGCATTCCCATTTTGTTTTTATCCCATCTCCATTGATTTTCAATTTGTTTTCTATCGTAATGTAGATGTACGAACACGTTCTTATTAAACTTGTCTATCGTTTTATTAACAGCTTCATGCAAATCATTGGCGTATATGGGAGCATCTATAATACAATTGAGAAATCCCTCTTTTGTAATTGTTATAGTTTTTGCGTCAAACTCTTTAACCGCGGCAGCGTCAAGTTTGTCAAGTTGCAGGTATGCTAAGTTATACTTTTCCATTTAATTGATTTTTCATAAAATCTTTATGAGCACTTACAGTTGAGAAATATATAGGGATAGGGATTAATTTATTGTGAAGTATAATTTCTTTATCATTTTCTAAGATTTCTCCCTCTTTGCAAATTGCGTTTGTTAACTTAGAAAAATTATCATGAATAGTATGTTTAATACCAGAAAAAATAAAATTTTTTGCAGGCATTTTATAAAACATTTTCAAAAATGCTTCTTGTAAAGTTAGAGCATATATTTCTACATGTACAGTAATTTTTTCAACATCTTCCAAAAGATAAAATTTCCATCCTGGAAGACTTTTATTATCTTTTAAAATGCTAATAAAATCATCATATTCTATATATGCCAAATCAAATCTATTCATCATATCTTTTTACTATGTTTTCTTGCCTTGGTAAATATGATAGCATCTGCACTTTTATATAATAGTAACCGTTTTGACTCGCTCTCCTCGGTGTGAACTAATCTCGCTTTAGTTTCCTCATGCGGGTTAACTTTCCCTGACTGTAACCACTCCTGTAACGTTCCAGTGATAAACATGTTAATAAATATATCCCCATTCAACTTACTTGCTACTTTAACATTCGCTTCTTTTTCTGTATTAGCATATATAGGACAATCAATCACAATACTTTTAAACTTATATGGTTTAATAGTGAATATGTTTGGGTCGTCACCCACCTGCTTTAATAGGAGCATAACATCATCAAAATCAATATAAGATAGGTTAAATTTTTTCATTATTTTTCAATTACAGCCATATCAAGGCAAAATTCACCATTTTGACTATATTCACCTCCAGGAGTAAATACATCAATTTTAATGATTTCATATTTTGACTTGTCTGAGTATTTCAAAATAGCGTTAGCAAGCCCAGTTGAAGTCTTGTAGAATTTTGATAAATGTATTATGTCTTTCATTTTGGTTTAGATTTACTCTTAGGTACAATATAGTTTATATCAAATGGTTCAACAATCAAAAGTCCTTCATCAATAAGCCAATCTTTAAAATCTTTTGAGGATTTTTCGGCGGCATATTTTTTTGACAATGAAACTTTACAACCTTTAAATAGAGCTCCATCTAAGGCGAAAACAAATACATCTTGAACTCTTCCTATAGTTTCCATAATTTTTTCTAATATGTCATTGTCATCTTTCATTATTTTTTTTCTGTAAAATTGACTTGAATAAATTGTTTTACATTCCAATAGGATTGAGCATATGCCTCGTGTGTCGCTGCCTGCTCAAGCAGTCCCCCTTTTCTTAGTGTTTCACCTGTTTTCTCACTTCTATCTATCCATGTTTCTAATTGGTCTAAAATTATTTCTAATGGCTCTTTTTCTACGGGTGTCACGGGTTCAGGCATAGGTTCAAATTCTGCAAATTCTTCACCAAGTAAATGTTTCACTTTTTCAAAGATAGGGTCGTCTGTAAATGCGATAACAGCCCAGTCTACACCAGTTCCAAAAACATTTTGTTTCTCAATAGTTGAAAAATCTTTTATTACAATCATAGCCATCATACCAACTTCTTTCAACAATACTACTCCATATCTATATACTACGAACCAATTGGTCGCACCATTATACTCAACCAAATCACCCAGAAATACCTTATTCCCCTTTTTATCAATTCCAACTTCATGTTTACCATTTTCAAGCATGAAATCAATAATACTAATTTTAAATTTCTTTCTATCTTCTGTTTCCATAATTTTTTTTATCCTGGTACATATTTTTTAATTCTCTCATCAACTTTCTTTTCATCAATAAGCTCTATAAATTTCTTTTTGTTGGTTTGAAATTTTTGAATAAAACCTTTATACTCTTCCTCTGTTATCTTTATTTTTAGCGAACCTGAGGTTATACAAAATCTTGGAGGATGTTCATAACAAGTAAGAGCTATTTCTTGTTTACCGAATACAGTCTTTACGTTTTTACTAAAAAATAACCATACTCTTTTTTTCTTTGTCCTAATATAAGACAAAGGGAATATTTCTTTAACTATCATGTTTTTTTCAAATGAAACTGATATGAAAATAGGCGGAAGGTCTAAAAAAGCTATTTTTAACTCAGAAGAATCATATTCGTAATAACCGCCCTCTGTTAATTTTTTTACTCTATCATAAATCATTTCACGTTGAGTCTTACTAAGATTATTGAGAAAGTGATGTTCATATTTTACAATTAACTTTTCTTTTCGTACACTTCCGCTACTCGTAATTTTTTCTGCGGATTTTTTTATTGCATCACTTGATTTTGAATTATTTGGAAGATATGGATTATAAAATAATTTATCATCCAAACAAGCATTGACCAATTTTATAAGTTTCTGTTTCATTTTGATAATTTTTGTAAAGTTATAAAAAATTTGGCATACGACCAATTATTTCCTTCCTCTTAATTTGGGAGCAATATAAAATTGACGAATAATTACCTCATTTGCAACAATTTTATTTATTTTTTTCTGAATATCTTTCTTTGCTTCCGTCACTCCGAAATAACTATCATAGTAATTAGGTAGTGACTGTTTATTGCTAAAATTTTCTTTAATATAACGTGCCTCTACATCTGTATGGCTATAAAAAGAATGCAGTGATTTAATTCTTCTTTTTTTAATCTCAAGTTGAATGATTTTTATTCCCTGGATGTATCCGTGCTGCGTCTCAATAGTAATTTTTTCACCCTCTTCTCTTCCTTCTTGTATCCCGATATACATTTTCTTCCACTCTATCTTGAGTGTTCTTTTAGGGTCAACAATAT
>Ga0075116_10000940_pt1 | contig 13356 bp, 5 predicted proteins | sample AntAceMetag02UKC_FD_69786 | JGI IMG/M metagenome (GOLD analysis project Ga0075116, IMG submission 69786) | Saline lake microbial communities from Ace Lake, Antarctica- Antarctic Ace Lake Metagenome 02UKC | ecosystem: Environmental > Aquatic > Non-marine Saline and Alkaline > Saline | place...
GCTAAAACTGTTGAAAATTATGGAAAATTAGGATTTGAAAATAAGACAATATTGAGAGACATATCTCAACAAGCTGATTTTGAGGGAATGATAGAAGATTCTACAGCTAGACAATATGAAAATTTACAACTGGTTACTGGTGCTCTTTCTGGAATAATTTCAAGAGAAAAAGCTAGGGCCAGTTTAATGTCTAGTACAGTATCTTTAATGGATAACTATGCTATAGGTGTCGGTGCAAGTGCTAAAGTTCGTATGATGGAGTTTGAGGCTCATGGAAAGGTTGTAGAGAAATTAAAACAAGAAAGAAAATTACAAGAAAAAATTATAGCTGGTAGTTCATCAGGATCTGAAGCTGCTACTAAAGCTCAAACTAAATTGTTAGAGATAGAACAAGAAATACTTTCGGTTCAACAACAGCGTGCAGCTAGCGTAAGGGCATTAAGAGATGGCTGGATAGGTGCCATAAGTGCTATGAATACAGGGGCAGGAAGATTTTCCAAGATTATGTTTGATCAACAAAAGAACACTGGTGCTATGTTGGGAATGTTAGGACAATCAGCGGTTATTTCCTCAAAAACAGGTAAAATGGGTCGAGGTGCAGGATATAAAACATCAGAACAATTTTCTGCATATGGAGGAATAAAGAGAGGTAAAAAGGGTTTTGCTTACAAGACCTGGTTAGATGGCGTTATGGAATCTAGATATCCTGGATATGGAAGTAGGATTTTGGGAGGAATAGAAAAAGGACATAGAGAAGAAATGATGATGGAGACTAGTAGAATGATGCAAACTTCTGGGGATATTGCTGGTAGCAAGGGAGGTACAACCTTGGGATTGATGGGGCATCAATATTTAAAGGGTCCTTATTTAGAAGGAAATACAGGTGCTAATAATATTACAGTTAATAATAATATTGAAGTTAGAAGCGAGGTTAGTCCTGAAAGATTGCAAAGAATAGTAAACCAGGGAACTTCTGAAGCACTTGGGTTATATACTGGACGAAGAGATAATTAATATTAAAATATTTTTTAAAAACATTTCTATAAATGGCAATTAATCAACCAATCGGTTATTTATGTTATAACAATGCAGATCTTGTTAGAGAAGGATATATATATCAATATCTAACTAAAGAATACAATCTTAGTGGGGCATCTTCAGGACAACTTTTTGTTTGGGAAAGAAGACTATCTCGCAAGCCCCCTAAAGGAATTATTTATACTCCTGCTAGAGATGAGAATGGAAAATTAATTCAAGTTCAAGAAAGAAAAAGACAATTACCCGCTGATAAAATAAAAGTAGAAATAAAATTCAGTAAAACAATGAGAAACGCCATTACTCATCCTATAAAACCTGGTTCAATCCCATCAGGTTTTGCATCCGGGATAATAGATCCTTTATTTGGAGGATTGGGTTTTGGAGGTATTACTCAGGGAACTACTGATATAACATATCATCTTTGTGATTCTGATATGTTTGTGAACATGCCAATAATAATAACTGAAGAAATAAAAGAGACAGGAATAGTTAAACTAAACGGATATCCCTTATCGGTTTATGCTGTAGTACGTGAATGGGTAATAGATGAGGAGATCCCACTGCCTAGAGGTTTGCAATTTACCAAAGAACAACTTGAGGTTATAGGAAAATATACGGCAGGTTCATATAATGGTATTCCTAGATTAAAAATAGATGGAACAACTTATCAGAATGGACAATTTCCTTCTAATGTTAATGGAGAAGTTCCTTTATCAGATGTTATATTAGATAATCAAGAAGACATATTTATAGAAGTTCCAAGAGATATCCGTAAGAGGAAATTCAGGGCAGATAATCCAGATCAGCGTATCGTTAGTAATCCAAAAGTTGTATCCAATAGCCTTGATGATATTACAGATAAATATATAAGATTAGATGTAGGAAATGTCAAGGTTGGAGAAACTATTTATGCAACTTTAAATATGGCTTCTGAAAGAAGAAATAGGCAGGTTATTAGTCATATTGGGAAAGTTGGTCAAGGAAATAATTTTGGAGTTCCTTCTTGGACATCTGAAATAGGAAGTACCGTTATCGTTTTTGATTATAATTTATTTGAATGGAAAGTTCCTAAATTAAATCCATCTTTTCCTTTTAATTTCGTTGATGATGACGCCCCTGATAGTAGTTATAAATTAAGTTTTGATCAATATAAAAATGAAGAATTTCCTACTGATACTCTTGAGGGATGGAGAGTTAATGAGATTAGTGCTGAAAGAGTTAAGCATTTTTGGGCTGCAGATTATCGCGGAATATTATTGATAAACGATTTAAGTACTACTATCGTTTATCATAGATCTCAAATAAGAGATCAAGAATGGTTTACTCAATATCTAAAAGACTTAGATTTTACCAAACCCAGTGGAGCTAATGGAACTTATTTAGAATCTGATTTGCAGGTACTGATAGAATGGGACGTAGAGATGGAAGAGACCTTTGGCCTTTCAAAATATGGGGAAATATTTATAAATTTAGAAAATGAACCAGGAATGCTATATGATATTAGCGATATAAACAATACATTATTGTTTGATAATGAAAAAATACCATATTATAGACCGTTTGCTTTAGCTTTAAAAAATGTGACCAAATATGATGAAAGTAATGATAATACTGGAGTAGGCATTTCTAATTTAGACCTTATTGGTAATGATATAAATTTAAATATATCTTCTGGTTATGATTTATCTGAAGCTGAATTTATTGTTTCTGAAGTTAGACCAAGAAAGTTCGATTCTTGTTCAGAGCCTTGGAAACCTAAAGTTCATTATGAATGTCATATTTATAGTCCAGATGATAGGGATCCAGCTTATTATTCTTCTGATTATATAGAAAATCAAGTTAATAATTGGCGTCCTGAAGGGGGTTCTATAGAATCTTATTGGTTATTATCAACTCCTTATTTTTGTGGAGATTTTGTAAGAGATTCTAGAATTTATATAGAATATGTTGGTGGAAACAGTTTAAATAATTTCAGTATGGTTTATGCCGACACTTCTCCGTCTGTTACTTCTAACATTTCTATAGATAACAGTTATTTTTCTGATGAAGCATATTTAGCGTTCAGAGAAGAAAATATTTTCAATTCTTTTGCTTATAATATATTTGATGATGGGGTATTTGAATCTGATTGGAAGAAAGTTAAACAAGATATTAATAAAAATAATACAAAAGAAGAATTTAATCATGACAATTATAAAATTATTGGATATAATAATATGCTTGGAGATTTTCCAAGTTATAGTAATGGAAGATTAATAAGTAATGATTTTTCTGAGATATGTTACAATCCAGATAATACAGAAGAAGATTTTTATTTTGCAGTTAATTTATTAGACACTCAATACGGATTAAATTTTGAAGATGACATTCCAACGGCATCTTTTGATGGAAGATGGTCTTTAATGAATTTGGATATTACATATACATCTAAAGAAAATAAAAATATTCCAGAGAATGAAAGATATATTTCTTTATATTTTGAAGGAAGTAATACGGCTATTAATAATATTTCAATTCCATATTCTAGAGATACCTCTTTAAGGCAATTCATAAGAATAGATTGTGCCTATTACACTAGTTCTCCTCTTCAATTTTTGGGACAAATATGGAAAGAAATAGATATCATAAGTATTAATGGAATTGTTGCTAGAGACAATAGAATAGATAATTATAAGATGCAGGGGGAGCAAAATGCTATTATTATGGATGAACTTGGTAGAATAATTATGCTTTTTGCTGACGAGGAAAAGGGAAACTTGTCTGCTGTTGTTAGTCGAGACGGAGGAAAATCGTGGTATAAGTTTAATGACATAATAAGATTGGTAGAGGGAGAGGTTGCTAGTTATCCTATTATTATTAAAGATAGATTTAATCCTGACTTACATTTATTTTATGTTTTGAATGATAGGTTTTTAATGTATATGAGATTGGATACTAATAATTTAGTGGATTTAGATTATTTTAAGGAATATGATAGATCTGAAGATTATGATGAGAATTCTAACGATTTGGGAGATCCATCTTTAGCAAATTATAGTCAGAAAGGACAATTACTGAGAAGGCAAACTAGTTATTTTATTATGGGAGATGCTAATGATTCTTATTTTATTAGGCAAAAAGAAATAGCAGATGCAATTTGGGAATATAATCAAAATGTTCCTATAGAACAGAGGAAAACAATTAGATTTGATTATACAGAAGAGACCCTTCCCTCTTTAGATAGTTTTTTTTCAGAAAGCGAATCTTATTCTATTTATGTTGATAATAGTGGATTAAAAAGGCTTTTTTATGTTAATGATGGGAAACTTTTTATTAAAAGTAGTAGAAATTTTATTGATTGGGTATATGATGTCAAAGATTTTGTCTTCCATAAAAACTTTCTTGATGATGAACTTAATAAAGGATATTCACAGGATATTAGGAATATACAGATAGTAAGAAGTTATTATGATAATGATATTATTTCTTGTTTATATACTAATAATAATATGTTATTTATGAGAAATTTGCAAAGTAATCTTTTGGAACCAAAGGTTGTTGATGGAGAAAGGGACAATACAAATGTGTTAAAACATCTTGAAGTGACTAGAAATGTTGAACATAAGCCTTTATTTTTGATGGGGCAGATGCCAGATGGTATAAAAGAACAAAAGCAAATAGAATTGCAAGAGCATATTCCTGAATATGATTCTGAGTTGGGAATTTTAATATCTTATCCATCAAATGTGATAGAAAAGTTTGATGAAAATCTTGCCATAGATCCAGATACTCAGCCTTTGGGATATATAACTAGGCAGGGATTATTAAGGATTTTTTATAAGAACAGTCTTAGAGATATAAATAGTATAATTGTAGATGGTTTTTATATTTGTTACCCAGAAATATTTTACGAACCCAAGGATAAATTTAAAAATGAAGGTTAAAATTAATGGTTGATTCATATAGATTTAATGTTGCTGAAATACCTTGGGACAAAGGAACTAGTGTTCCTTATGGACCTGCAATTAATGCTGGAGTTCCTCAGATGAGATGTTTTATAAATAATAAATGTCCATTTTCTAATTTTCCTAAAATAGAAGATGTTCTTATTTTTAATGATATCACTTTGCCAGATGGTCTTAAAGAAAAGTTTCCTAATTATTTTTCTAAAATTATGGCAACAACACCAGGAGTTGAGGGTCTTCATTTCAAATCTAGATATAATTATAGACATAATTATCTATTTAATCAAGATGGTACAGAAATATTTATTGGAGGAGGAGGGGGATTTGCTGTTAATGATGCTCTGTATAAAAATCATCAATCATGGACAATAGAAGAAAGCGTTTTTGATCATCATATGAGAACTCAAGCTGCGGTTAATGGGAACGTTGAGCCTGCTTGTCAGTTTAATGCCAGATGGGTTTATTCTAATACTAAGGCCGATTCTTCATTTAGTCTTATTGATATATCATGGGATTATCCTCAGTTCATAACTGAGGAATATGAAGGCAGCGATGGAACTGTTTTTGATGATACAGTTCAAACTTTAAGGCAACAATCTGCTAGAAATTGTAATGGAGATGGTGTTCATTGGAGACTTTCTAAAAAAACTTCTTTATATGAAGGAGAAGATTTCTTTATTGAATTTTATAGATATTCTAAAGATAAATCTGCGTCTTCAACTGCTTCAGGTAAAAGTGGAATTCCTTTTGGATTAGGAATATATGATGCTTTAGATGTGAATAGTGATGAATCTCAAGAACAAGAAGAATATGATACAGATGCTCCAGACCCTTTAGATTTATTTAATCAAGAATACTATGTTGTTGAATTGGGAAATGGAGACCCTGATTTTAATTATTTTATTATTCTTGCTGAAAGAAGCGATCCTATTTGCGTTAGTATGAGGAATAATGGAGTTAGATCTTCTGCTCGTATAATTAGTCAAAATAAGAAAATAAGTGCCAAATCTTTATTGGCCTCAGAAAAATTTAGAATGACAGTTAGAAACCATCTTGGCAAGTTGGTCATCGAATTCAGCGGAAAGGGAATAAATTATGATCCTTGGATTATAGAAGATAGATTAAATGAGAATCCAGTTGTTAAGGTTCCTAATGGTAGAATGACGATTTGGGGAGGAAATCTATTGGGAGGATTTTGTTTTAGCCCCTTAACTTATCATTATTATCCTATTAGAGAAGTTCTTAAATATAGAACCAGCGGAGGAAGAACAAGGAGAAGTGTTTCAGAAACACTTGGTATTACATTTGAATATCCTCCTGATACTAGTTCAGATCCTAATGTCGTTGTTGCTGATCCAGATGAGATAACTCCTCTTCCTAATTTTATTCAATTAAAAGCCGGAGTAAGGCAATATCTTAAATTAACAGCTAGTGATTCAGAAATTGAAGAATTAATTAAAAACGTTAATGTTCCTAGATATTCTATTAGAGAAAGGGAAGAACTCTTTACTCAAGATTCACAATTTTTTAAAGAGTATTTAAATTCTAATATTACTCCTATAAATAGGGGTTGGTTTTTTTATCAGAATCCTTTAAAAGAGGTTGGAAATATGGGTTCAAATTGGACGGATAACAGTTTTATAGAAATTACAAAGGGAAGAGGTGGAGTAGATGCAATAAACCAGGATGACTATTTTAAAATCATTGTTTATATGAGAGTAGGGCATCATGATTTTGGTGATGGATGGAAATTAATGACATGTAAAACTCCAGTTATGTCATCAATAAGATTAATATCTGAAGAGGGGAATGCTGTGAGATGGGATGATGGAACCACTATAGTAGAAGGGTCTAGACCAGGACCAATAGGGGGAGAAGCTTATTATTTAGATGCAAGTGATCATGTGATGCATTATAGCGATTCTTGGAGCATGAGTACTTTTAATGAAATAGAACACACTGGAACTGTAAAGTTTTTATTAAATGAAAATATAAATGTTCCTCATAATGTATCTGCTCAATTATTATCTTTAAGGAATAAAGCATTTTATATTGAAATGTGGGCGGGATATGATAATTGTAATTATACTTTATTACCAGGATTTTATAAATTATTTACAGGAGTTTGTTTTGGAGGACAAACTGAGATTTTACAAGGTAGAAAGTTTTTAACTTGTAAAATATTTGATTATACTAAAATCTTAAAAGATCAAAGACTTTTTAATTCTCCTTTCTTTGATGGAGTTAGAGATGTTAATGCAGTTTTAGAAATAATGAAAATAGCAGGATTTAGATATAAAGGACTTTTTGATCCTGGTTATTTAACAAATCTTATGGCTAATAGCTCTTTTTCTGTTAGTCAAAATCAACAGGTTCATGTAGATGGTCGTTCTTTTAGAGTTCAGCCCTATGCTTTACCAAGCGAATATGCTAGATTAAATCAGCCTGCTTTTAAGTTTCAAGAGGGAGATACCTTATATTCAGCAATCCAAAAGATAGCAGAGAGAGCTGGTAAGTTATTTTATTTTGATCAGCATGGGATCGCTCATTATGAAGATTATCTTGATGTTGTTGTGAGGGCTGCTCAAGGGGTGGAAGAATTTGACTTGTTGTGGGCTTTTACTTCGAATGCAGAGTTATATCCTGGTCAGGTTATTTATAATAAAGCTGAGTTTTCATATGATGTTGAAAGTGTTCATAATCATCTTAAAATAATGAGTAATACTCCTGATATGACTCCTATTTTTCGGGATGAAATGAATTATAATTCTATAAATAATCCAGGAACAGAGGGTTTTCTTGGTTATAAAAGAACACTATATCAGCAGGAACCGTTTTTTGGTTCGGAACAAAATGTAAATAAAATAATAGATTTTTATAAATTAATGTATCGTCCTCCAGTTGTTTATAATTTTGAGACATATGGGCTCCCCATGAGAGCAGGAGACTTTGTGGTTGTTGATGGGCAATCTGTAAGGGTTGTAAATGTTAATCATACTTTGGATCCAGAAAAGAATGAATGGTGGATGCAGGTTGAATGTGAGAGATTCCAACCTATTAATCAGGCAGTTTAATATAGGAGTTTAAAATGAGAAATGAATATTCGAATATTATTGATAATATTTCAAGTAGATTAGATAAAAAAATTGATAAAAAGATATTGATGGAAACAATACAAAATTATTCTCCTGAAGATAGAGATAGTAAGAAATATAGAAATGGACTATTAAAATTTGGAGCATATCAAATGAAAAACATACAGAATGTTAATTATGCTATGTTTGGTGGTTCAAATGGAAGTAAAGTAGGTCCTTAAACGTAATTAATTTAGAATAGGAAAATATAATGGGACAAACACGCTACTATGGCATTTCCTTTTTTGATTTTGGAGACGACCTTAATACTCCTTTAAATGCACAAAAAGAAATAGATCGATTTGTTTTAATAGATAAACAAATATATGGTTTATATAATGTTTTTGGCAATGGTGTTATTAGCGGGTGGGACGTTCAAGATGGAGGTTATGTTGAAGAAAGTGGCATCTCTATTTCTATTGATCCTGGAATAGGAATTATTAAGTACATAGCTGCACAAATAGATGTAACTAGCGGAGTTTCTTTTTTGCCATCTAATAGTACTGTTGATATATATGCTGTTTTAAGGGATTCTACTACAAGAGATAGAATTGTAGACTTTATAGCTTCTTTAGTTGATTTAAATAATGAAAATGCTATTAAATTAGCTAGAGTTGTTACTGGAGATAATATCATTTTATCTATTGATAATACAGTAAAAACTTTAATAGGTTTTGAAGCAATTATACAGGATGAAATAAATCAACACAAACATACAGGCATTCCAACTAAAATTAATCTTAGGAATGAAGTTAAAAATCAGCTACCAGGATCTAGAATAGAGGGAATAGATGCATCTGATGTTGTTAGCGGAAGATTTGATATAGATAGGATACCCATTGTTGATCATAATGATTTAGAAAATAATGGAATGCTTACTCATGCTGCTTTAGATAGTTTTGTTAGAACTTTAAGTCAAAATAATACAGAATTACTTGGAGAAATAGCCAGTGTTAATCTTTTAAGAAGTTTAATTTTCTTAAAATATATTTATAATAATGTAGATGAGCATTCTATTAATGAATTAATTCTTATTCCTGGAATTTCTTCCAATTCTTATATAGATTTTATTTCTAGCACTTGTAATATCAATTTAGAAGAAGGTTGTTTAAGTGGATATCCTGCCAAAACTGGACTTTTTACTTCTGTTTATTGGCAAGATCAATTATCTTTCTTTAATGCATATTCTAAAAACAATGTTGTTGTTTCTGGAGGAACAGTTTCTCTTTCTAGGACAGGAACCAAGGTTGATATCGTAGAAAATTTTGAAAGTTGTGCAGTAACGACAGAGACAGATTTCTCAAAAGAAATTGTTTTATTGAACAATCATGCAGATGTTGTTTGTGAGTCTGCTGATAGCGATAAAGTAGAGGGTAAATACAGCGGTAAATTTACTTCAAGCACAGATACAAGAGTAATTTATACTAAGAATCTAAAACAGGTTAATGAGAATGGAGAAAGTATAGGAAGGGATTGGACGACTGATTTTGATGAGATGGCTTTATGGGTTAAGACAAATAGTAATAGTCATGATTCTGTTAGTTTTTATTTGGTTAATGGGGATTACTCCGAAAATGAAACCATTTTGCAAAAAGATTTATTAGGTCCATTCGTTCTTATTACAGAAGATTATGCTACTAGTAATGTTGATACTTCAATGAATAATTTTGAAGAAATTCTTATAAATTTAGAAGAGTTAAGAACTATAAATGGTAAGAATATGAATAATATAACAAAATTTGTTATATTTACAGATGAAGTTGATCCTGATTTTTCATTTTTTGTTGATAACGTTTATGTTAGAAGAACAAATTTAGTTTCTCCTCATGGAACTATAAGATTAAGATTTTCATCTGTTTCTGAAGTTGTTTTTCATTCTTTGTTTTATGATGCTGTTGTTCCAGTTGGAACCAATGCTTCAGCTAGGATTAAAATTGCTTCTTCAGAAGACCTTCTTCCTAGATCTGCTTATTCATTTCCTTTGAGTTCAGGAGAGATTTTTGCATTAAATGGAACTGCTGCTGAAATAGAAATAACTTTAACTAGTACTCTAGAAACAGTATCTCCTGTTTTGTCTTCTGTAGAACTTAGAATGTTAGTTGATGCTAATTTTAATGGATTTGTAATAGATAGTGAGACAGAATGGGATAGGGGAGATTTCTCTAATGTTTCAGTTCAGTCAACTTCAGTTGTTAATCAAGATGAGTTGATATTATCAAACCCCATTAATATAGGGGGTTATTATTTTGGAAAGTCTGATTCTGTTAGCGAAAATGATTCTAATAATAAGGCGTTATTAGGCTTTAGCGGAACCACTATGCCAATTTCTCCTATACAATCTATTAATTGGAATAACAATCCTTATAGAAAGTTTGATAATTTAAGTTCTGTTGTTAGGGAGTTTGATAAGAGTTTTTTGATTGCAGACACGTCTAATAATAGAGTATTAAAAGTTGATCAACAAGGCAATTTGATTAAAGGTTTTGGTTCTTCTTTTGTTATTGATACTAAGTTTTATCCATTATCTGCTATTTATAATCCAGATTCTCATGTTTTAACTGTAGTTTTTACTAAGTCTGCTGTTATTGCAGATATTTCTAAAGTAGTTCTTTATGTTGGTTCTTCTAGAATAGATTTATCAGCTACTAAGGAAACTCTTTTGAATAATGGAAAATCAGAAGAAAGAGTTTTAGAAATTTTACTACATGAAGATACATGGGTAAGATTATCTAATGTTCTTGATGATTTGTTTGTCAATTTTGAAACAGGTGCTTTTTCTGAGACAATAGATACATCTAATGGACACAATGATAAGCTTTTTGGTTTATTTGGAATGGAATGTTTTATAGGAGATTTCACATATGTTGATTTCATTAAACATCCTACTTATTTTAACATTTTAGAAAATAATAATTGGATAGTTGCTAATTCTTCTATTATAGATACTACTTCTGTGGAAGATACTTATTCTGAGTTTCCAGACATTGCTAGTATAGTAGAATTTTTACCTTCTACAGAGGGCATAGTTTTTAGTTCTAGCGATATTTTATTCTCAGATTACAGTTCAGGCTCTGTTTTAGAATTTGACAGTAGAACTCTTATTGCTGCTGGCCTTATTGAGGGGACAACGATAACAGGGGGAGTTACTGCAGCAGATGTATTGGCTGGAGAAACAGACCCGTCTGAAAGTCTTTTGTTTAGAGCAAATGCAGTTGACGCACTAAGTTCGTATCGAGGTTATATTATGATAATAGATAAGATAAATAATAATTATAGACTTTTTTATAATTCTCCAGATGGTTTATATCCTTCAGATATAGATATGTATCCTAATGGCAATTTGATAATTTCTGAAAGTTCTTTTGCTGATGCAAGCGGTAGATTAACTCAGTTAGATACCTTTGGAAGTGTTAGGTGGACATATGGTTTTGGAACCTTTTCAAAAATAAATAATACTAAAGTTTTGGATGATGATCATTTAATGATTAGTTTATAATTTTTCGATATTATATAAAATGTAGTGTTGAGAATTATAAAATATGAAGAAAATCAATATTGAATATGTTAGTTTTTTAAATCAGAGCGGCTATGGTGTTGCGGCTCAGGATTTAATTTTATCATTAAATGGTAGTAATAGGTATAATATTAAATTAAAGGTCATAGGGGACAAGCCAGCACGCTTGTCGATGTCAGAAGAGAGATACAGTAAGTTTCTTCCTATGATAAATAGAGAGAGGGATACAAATGCTATTATGATTTATCATTGTATTCCTACTATTCAAAGAAGGGTTAAGAAAAATAAGAAAAATATTGGTTTTGCAGTATATGAATGTTATAATCCTCCAGCTAATTGGATTAATATATTAAACAATAATGATGCCTTGATGGTACCTTCTGATTTTAATTATAGAATGTTTGCTCATTCTACTATACAAAAACCTATATATAAAATACCTCATTGTCTTGATTTTGATATATATAATAAAGATGTTAAACCTTCTAAGAAATTTGATAAATTTACTTTTTTATTCCTGGGAACTTTTAAGGAAAGAAAAGGATATAAGCAACTAATTGAAGCTTGGCTAAGAGAATTTTCAATTAAAGACAATGTTCAGCTTCTTATAAAGACAGATAAGATTAAAAAGTTTCAAATATATGTTGAAAAAATTAGAAAACAGTTGGGAATAACTAAAGGATTTGCCCCTGTTTTGTTTGAATCAGAGGTAATTGATGAAATGAGATTATCTAGGTTTATTAAGTCTTGTGACTGTTTTATTCTCCCGACTCTAGGGGAAGGTTTTAATATTCCCGGTCTTCAATGTATGGCTTTGAAAGTTCCTGTTATAATTACAAATTTTTCAGGCTGTAAAGAATATGCTAATGAGGAAACAGTAACGTTGATACCTTATAGAGGATTTGTTTCTCATAGACAGATGGACGGGATCCCCCAGTTTAAGAATAAAAAATGGGCTTTTATATCTGTTGATGATGTAAGAAGAAGTATGAGATATGCTATAGAAAATATTGAAGAGATAAAAAATAAAGCATCAGTTGGATATGATTATGTTAAAGATAATTTTAATTATGAAAAAATAGAATTTAAATTTTATGAAATGTTAAAAGAATTATATAATGTCTAAAATAAGTATTAATCCTCAATTCGGAAAAGTAGAAAATACTAATCATCTAAAGATAAATATTAATGATATTAGTATTGAAGGAGAAATTAGAGTAAAGATAGAGAATTCAACTCATTTAGTTGATGCGTTTATTGATAAAAGTAATAATTATGTTTTAAAGGATAATTATTTATATTCTTCTTCTACTTCAGTATTAGAATTTTATGTTAATTTAAATATTCCAGAGTATTCATCTCAGTCTATGGTATCTTTATTTGCGAATATTGAGAAGAAGCAAGAAGATGGGAGTTATAGCGTAGAAGAAATTCTTCCTATTATATATCATATTGAAAATATTGAAGTCATTCCTTTTGGAGGAGATATAAATCTTCTTCCTTCTTTTGTCGGAGAAGATGAAGTTTGTCAAATAGGTATTAATTATTCTCCTGAGAGTAGAGTTGTTGTTTCTGTTAATGATAGAAAGTTTAATATTTTAACTAATTCTGAGGGAAAAGGATCTATTCATTTTAAATCTAAAATAATATTTGGAGAAAATGAAAGAACTATTAGAAAATTTCCTGTTTATTTTTATCTTGAAGAAGATAATTTTACAAAAAAATA
>Ga0075116_10000943_pt1 | contig 13330 bp, 12 predicted proteins | sample AntAceMetag02UKC_FD_69786 | JGI IMG/M metagenome (GOLD analysis project Ga0075116, IMG submission 69786) | Saline lake microbial communities from Ace Lake, Antarctica- Antarctic Ace Lake Metagenome 02UKC | ecosystem: Environmental > Aquatic > Non-marine Saline and Alkaline > Saline | place...
TATCAGGTAAGGAGTTTCTGAATTAGATGTGCGGCCCGGTCAGCGGCGCCTGAGGAGCCTAGTTTTTCGCGGACTTTCTTTAGGTTGGATTTTATGGTTTCCTGCTTTTCTCTGCTATTGAGTATAGCAAGGGCCTCGTTTGCTATATTATCTGGATTTACTTCGAACTGAATCAGCTCCGGCACGATTCTTTTTCCTGCCACTACATTTACAAGGCCTATATCAGGGATCTTTATCAGGTTTTTTGCCAGGAACCATGTGATCATGGATGTCTTGTAGATGATTATCATGGGCCTTTCCATGATAGCTGTCTCAAGGGTTGCGCTGCCAGATGAGACTATTACCAGGTCAGAGATTTCCATGACTTCATAAGGCCTATTTTCAACAGAATGAGGCTTGATAGTAGATTTTGCAATTATATTATTGTATATGGATTTATCAAGTTCTTTCCGACGTAAAAGTATAAATTCAGCATCAGGTATTTCCGCTCTTATTTTTTCACAGGCCTTTAGCATGACTGGAAGATGTCTCCGGACCTCTTTTTCCCTTGAGCCTGGTAAAAGCGCTATTTTAGTAGAATGGTGTTTAAGATGCAGATTTTTTATTATCTCTTCTTTTTTCCAGTGAGACTTTACTATATCCAGAAAAGGGTGCCCCACAAAGCTTGTCTTCACGCCTGCTTTTTTGTATAGTTCTTCTTCAAAGCCAAATATCACGATCATCTTATCAACGCATTTTTTGATCTCTTCGATCCTTTCTTTTCCCCATGCCCAGATCTGCGGACTTATGTAATAAATCACAGGGATATTTTTTTCTTTTATGCGTTTTGCTAAACGGAGATTAAAACCGGGATAGTCCACTAATATTACAGCGTCGGGTTTTCGTGTGTCGAGGAGATCCACGAGCTTATTCATGAGTTTTTTGAATGTGCGGATATTTTTTAGGACCTCGACAAAGCCTACGACAGCGATATCTACAATGTCATAGACAATATCTACGCCTTGTTCCTTCATGCTTTTTCCGCCTACGCCGAATATTTCTATGTGGGGGTTGACTTGTTTGATGGATTTTACAAGGTGCGCGGCATGTAGGTCACCGGATGCCTCGCCTGCAATGATCATGAGTCGTTTGTGTTTCATATGATTGATACCCAGGATTATAGTTTTCCGAGGATCTTGTGCGCGACCTCTAGGGCCTTGTATGCCTCTATGCCTGAAACAATGGGTTTTTTTCTATTTCTGACACAGTCCACAAATGCCAGGAGTTCTTTTTCTAAAGGCGCCTCTTTTTTTATATCAATTTTTTGAGATACGATCTTATTTTTTATCTTTCTGGAGATCACTGCCTCCTGCGCCATGTAATCAATGGATATATAACAGTCTTTCTGAAATATCCTGATCTTTCGCATTGAATCACTTGTGACGCGGCTTGCAGTCAGGTCACATACAGTCCCATTTTTAAATCTTATCCTTGCATTTGCAATGTCTTCGTGTTTTGTCAGGATCTTTACGCCAAGTGCCTGTATGTCTTTGATCTTTGATTTGGTAAGTCCCAGGACGATGTCTATATCGTGGATCATGAGGTCTAAAACAACGCCTACATCCTTTACTCTAGGTGTAAAAGGGCCAAGCCTGTGCACCTCTATAAATTTGGGACTTTTGGAGAGCTTTTCTATTGCTTGGATCGCAGAATTAAAGCGCTCTACATGGCCGACCTGGATAATCAGGCGTTTTTTTCTGGCAAGATTTATAAGCTCACGCGCCTCTTTAAGGCTTTTTGTGATAGGTTTTTCTATCAGGACATGGATCTTGTTGCTTAAGAAGAACTTTGCGACTTTATAATGAAGGTATGTGGGCGTGACAATGCTGACCGCGTCTATATTTTCCCTGGCAAGCTTTCTATAATCAGTGCACCATGGTCTTTTAAGAGATTTACCTATTAAAGAGGCCCTGTCTTTATCTATATCGCAGACACATGCAAGCTCGACATTGCTAAATTTTGAATATATAGATGCGTGACGAGACCCTAGGCTACCCGATCCCACCACTCCAATACGCACTTTTTTCATATCTATAATCATAACAAAGACATGGACAAATGTCAATGAGCGTGATAATATATATGACCAAATGCGAGACTATCTCCGTTTTCTAAAATTTGTAAAACCTCACCTCTGGATAATGGTAATTGCAGTATTGTGCATGATCGGCTCATCCAGCATGGGAGGGGTGTCCCTGGGCATGATCATTCCGCTGGTCGATAATATCCTTACGGCAAAGTCGATCTCTATACCTGGTGTTGAAAATCCCCCTGAATTACTTGTCAATCTTATAGATAAGGCAAACAATATCCCGCGACTTTCTCTATTAAACTGGCTGGTACTTTTAATAGCCTTAATATTCCTGCTAAAAGAGGTGTTTTTATTCTTTCAGACCTATTTTATGAGCAAACTTGGCCAGTCTGTGCTAAGGGACACAAGGACTGCTGTCTACCAGAAACTCCTGGACCTATCCAGTGATTTTTATTCAAAGATGCAGACAGGAGAACTTGTCTCAAGGATCACATTTGACGTAGGAACGATAGTAAATGCCATAACAGAGGGCCTTACTGATCTATTGTTTCAACCAATACAGCTTTTGATGTATCTGGGAATGGTCATCTGGATAAAGATATATTTTTCAGTCCCATGGACGCTTGCATTGGTCACCATAGTAGTGTTTCCGTTAGTCGCATACCCAGTCATACTGATAGGTAAAAAGCTCAGAAAGATAAGTACGGCGACACAAGAAAGCATGGCAGACATAAATTCCACGCTTTTTGAGACCATATATGGCATTGGGATAATAAAATCATTCAATGCCCAAGATTATCAGGTAAGTAAGTTCGGGGGCCATAACAATAAATATTACAAAATGCTCTTAAAGTCAGTAAAGCGCATGGCTGCCATAAGCCCTCTTGGTGAATTCGTAGGCGTGGCATGCATGGCGGTTGTGATGTGGCTGGGCGGAAAAGAAGTAGTAGGCGGCGCGCTTTCAGCAGGAGCCTTTATAGCATTTTTAGCAGCTCTCATGTCTCTTATCAAACCATTCAAGAGGCTTTCAAGGCTCTACGGCACTAACCAACAGGCGCTCGCTGCCATAACAAGGGTCCTTGAGGTGCTTGATAAAGAGCCCAGCATAAAAGATAAGCCAGGCGCTATAGAGCTTTCAGAGTTTAGAGAGTCAATAGAATTTAAAGGCGTGGGTTTTTCATATGGTCCTGATACAGAAGTGCTAAAGGACATCAATATTCGTCTATCAAAAGGCAAGATCCTGGCTATAGTAGGCTTAAGCGGCGCCGGGAAGAGCACGCTTGTTAATTTATTGCCGAGATTCTATGACTCTGAGAAGGGCAGGATTTTAATCGATAACAATGACATAAAAGACCTTAAGGTCGTTTCTTTAAGACAAAATATAGGCATAGTGACGCAAGAGACTATACTTTTTAATGACTCTGTCCGCAATAATATAGCTTTTGGCAAGCCTGGCTCAAAAATGGATGATATTATCAATGCGGCAAAGGCGGCAAATGCGCATGATTTTATAATAAAGATGAAAAATGGCTATGACACGTTTATCGGGGACAGGGGCATGAGGTTGTCTGGCGGCGAAAAGCAGCGCATTGCAATAGCAAGGGCGCTTTTTAAAGACCCTCCAATACTTATCCTGGATGAGGCCACGAGCCAGCTGGATACAGAGTCTGAACGCCTGGTGCAGGAGGCAATAGACAGGCTCATGACCAATAGGACTGTTCTTGTGATTGCCCACAGGCTCTCTACCGTGGAGCATGCTGATAAAATAGTAGTGCTTGATGCAGGCAAAATAGTAGAATCAGGCGCACATAGAGAGTTAATAGGCACAGCAGGCCTTTATAAACGGTTCCATGAACTGCAGTTTAAGGCCCCTAGGTCGACGTAAAAATGTCTTGCAAAACAAAGGTTTTGTGTTATAATATTTTACTTAAATTAATAGGGTGAAATCAACTAAAACGGAGGTAACAGAAGTGGATACAGAATTAGTCAAGAAGCTTTTAGAGGCAGGAGCGCATTTTGGCCATAATCGCAGTCGTTGCAACCCCAAGATGAGGAAGTTTATTTTTGGGGAGAGGAGCAAGATCTATATCATAGACCTTGAAAAGACAGTGGAGTTTCTGAATAAGGCCAAGGAGTTTTTAAAGGGTATTGCAATCAATGGCCAGACAGTACTTTTTGTAGGCACGAAGAAGCAGGCGCAGGATGTGATAACTGAAAATGCCAAGCGCTCAGGCATGTTTTTTGTCAAGGATAGATGGCTTGGCGGTACGCTTACAAATTTTAAGACAATAAAAAATAGTATCAAGCGTCTTAAAGATATAGAGGTCATGCAAAACGACGGGACCTTTGAGGCTATTAAAAAGAAGGAAAGGGCTATACTTACAAAGGAGATGGATAAGCTAAAGAAGAATCTCCAGGGCATAGTAGATATGAAAAAAATGCCAGACGCAATGTTTATAGTGGACGCAAAAAAGGAAGACATAGCTGTGAAAGAGGCTAGAAAGCTTTCGATTCCGATCGTGGCAATAATCGACACAAACGCTGACCCTGATATGATCGATTATCCAATACCAGCCAATGACGATGCAATGAGGTCTATAAAGCTCATAACAGACTTTGTTACAGACGGCATCTTAGAGGGCAGCAAGCAGTTTGATCAGTCAGAGGTGGACAGAAAAGATAAAGAGGCAAAAGAAGAAGCGGAAGATACCGACGAGCTTGCTGAGAAATCAGAAAAGCTCGTGGAAGAGGTAAAAAAGGACACACTGAAGGAGAAGAAAGAGGAAAAAAGGACAAAGCCGGCAAAACGAAAGACTTATAAGACTGGTTCAAAATAATAGAAAGGCAAGGTAACGAGATGGTAGTCAGCACGGATCTGATAAGAACGTTAAGGGAGAAGACCAATGCGCCTATGATGGACTGTAAGAAAGCGCTTGTAGAGGCAAACGGCGATATAAAAACAGCCATAGAGATATTAAAGAAGAGGGGACAGATAGTGGCGCTTAAAAAGGCAGGCCGCACAGCAAAAGAAGGTATTGTCGAGTCTTACATACATTCGAATAATAAGATCGGAGTGCTTCTCGAAGTGAACTGCGAGACAGATTTTGTAGGGCGCAATGAAGACTTCAGAAGATTTGTAAAGGATGTATGCATGCAGGTCGCAGCAAGCGCGCCTTCTTATGTCTCCAGAGAAGAAGTGCCCAAAGCCACTACGGAGAGGGAAAAAGAGATATTAAAGGAACAGGTAAAGGGAAAGAAACCGGAAAATGTCATTGAAAAGATAATAAATGGCAAGATCGAGAAGTTTTATTCAGAGGTGTGCCTTTTGGACCAGCCATTTATTAAGGACGACAAACTCACTATCAAGGACTATTTGAATACGCTGATCGGAAAGATCGGCGAGAATATAGTGATCCGAAGATTTGTAAGGTTTCAGGTAGGCGAGGACTTAGGATGAAAAAACCTATTTATAAAAGGGTCGTACTGAAGCTGACTGGCGAGGCGCTTCAGGGCAAAAAAGGCTATGGCATAGATGCATTGGTTACAGAGGCCATAGCCAAGGAAATCAAAGACACGAAAAAGGTCGGTGTCCAGATCGCCATTGTGATCGGCGGCGGCAATATCTATAGAGGTGCTCAGGCCTCTGGCCAGGGCGTGGATAGGATCATTGCTGATTATATGGGTATGCTTGCAACTGTGATAAATGGTTTGGCCTTGCAGGATGCCCTGGAGAAACAAGGTGTTATGACGCGGGTACAGACAGCCATAGACATGCAGGAATTGGCAGAGCCTTACATCAGGCGCCGGGCAATGAGGCATTTGGAAAGAAACAGGGTGGTAATATTTGTTGCCGGGACAGGGAATCCATATTTTTCCACAGATACGGCTGCCAGCCTGCGGGCGATTGAAATAAATGCAGAGGTGATCCTGAAGGCCACAAAGGTCGATGGCGTATACTCGAGCGATCCAATAAAAGATAAATCTGCAAAAAAATTCAAGAGCTTAAAATACATCGAGGTCTTAAACAAAGGCCTTAAATTTATGGATTCAACCGCAGTGAGTCTTTGTATGGACAATAAGCTCCCGATCGTAGTTTTTAATCTTACCAAAAAAGGAAATATTAAGAGAGTCATTTTGGGAGAAAAGATAGGGACAATAGTCAGCTAAAGGAGGCACTTATGCTGCCCCTCCAGAAACATCTTCACGATATCGAAGAAAAGATGAAGAAGTCTTTAGACGCAGCAGTGAGAGAGTTTGCAGAGATCAGGACAGGCAGGGCAAATCCCGCGCTTGTCGAAGGCGTAATGGTAGAATATTACGGGACAAACACCCCTCTTAAACAACTTGCAGGCATAGCTGTCCCGGAGCCGCGGCTTATAACGATTCAACCATGGGACCCTTCGAGCATGCCGGCTATTGAAAAGGCGATTTTAAAATCAAATTTAGGAATAACGCCGAATAACGACGGTAAGATCATAAGGATAGCTATTCCCTCGCTTACAAAAGAGAGATGCGAAGAGCTTACAAAGGTCCTGCATAAGATAGCAGAGCAGGGAAAGGTCAGCTTAAGGACAGTGCGAAGGGATGGCATAGATGGCCTAAAGAAGATGGAAGACTCAAAAGATATCCCGGAGGATGCGCGCTTTAAAGGCCAGGACGAGATCCAGAAGCTGACTGAGAAACACACAAAGAGAATAGACGATTTTTTGAAAGAAAAAGAGAAAGAGTTAACAACAATCTAGTCAATGCGTCATTGAGAGCGAAGCGAAGCAATCTCAAAAATAGATTGCTTCGTCGCTTTGCTCCTCGCAATGACATTTTATTTTTGTGGGCCGCTAGCTCATGTTGGTAGAGCATCGCTCTTTTAAGGCGAGGGTGCCGCGTTCGACTCGCGGGCGGCTCACCAAATTTTGCGAAGCAAAATTTGATCCTGAGCGAGACAAAAATTTGGCGAACAGGAAAATTTTTGGCGAAGCGAAGGACCTTCTTGACACATGATCCCCTACGAAATAATCGAGCATACTGCTGATGTGGGGTTAAAAGTAAATGGTACGACCCTCAAAGAGCTCTTTGAGAATGCAGCATCAGGGATGTTTTATATTGTAGCGCATAAAAAAAGCAGCGCGAACGAGCATAAGAAGATCCAGATCAAAAAAGAAGTCGAGGATTTTGAAGAATTATTAGTAGATTGGCTGAGCGAGCTCCTATATATATTTGACAGCCAAAAGATTTTATTCAGTAATTTTAAAATCCTGGAATTAAATAATAGCGGAGTAATAGGCGAGGCATTTGGAGAAAAGATAGATCCTTCCAAAAATACACTCCAGACAGAGATCAAGGCAGTTACCTTCCACGACCTTAAAATAGAAGAAGACAAAAACGGATTTAGCTGCAAGATTATTTTTGATGTATAATATAAAAAAGATAGACAGTTTTCATTGGGAAATACCTGCCTCTTATAAGCCTGGGATGAAGGTCCCAGGCCTTATCTTTGCAAGCGAAGCCCTCATCGATTCAATATTAAAAGACAAGGCGCCTGAACAGGTGGCAAATGTCGCGTTTTTGCCAGGCATAGTGAAATATTCTCTGGCCATGCCAGATATCCACTGGGGCTATGGATTTTCGATCGGCGGCGTAGCTGCTACCGATCCTGATAAAAATGGTGTAATTTCACCAGGCGGTGTCGGCTATGACATAAATTGCGGAGTGCGGCTTGTGCGGAGTGAATTGACCCTTAAAGACATAAAACCAAAATTACAGGACCTGATAAATTCATTGTTTAATAATATACCTTCTGGCGTTGGCTCAAGCGGTAATATCAGGGTAAGCGACAAGGAAGAAAGCGAGATCTTTGTCAAGGGCGCTGGATGGGCGATAAAAAAAGGTTATGGCGTAAAAGAGGACCTTGAATATACTGAAGACAGGGGAAGCATAGAGGGCGCAGACCCTGACAAGGTTTCAGACAGGGCGTATGAGAGGGGCCGGAAGCAATCCGGCACGCTCGGCTCAGGCAATCATTTCATAGAAGTCCAGGAAATCGATGAGATCTACGACGAACATGCTGCAAATATTTTCAGCCTCTTTAAAGGCCAGATCACTGTCATGATCCATTCTGGTTCTCGCGGTCTTGGTTATCAGGTATGCGATGACTATGTAAAAAGCATGGTAAGATGTTTGAGTAAATATAATATAAGCGTTCCTGATAGACAGCTTGCGTGCGCGCCCATAAATTCAGAAGAGGGGAGATCTTATCTGGCAGCAATGAAATGCGCTGCTAATTACGCATGGGCAAACAGACAATGCCTTATGTATTTGACAAGAGAAGTATTTGAGAATGTTTTTGATAAAAGCTGGAAGGATATAGGCCTTGATCTTGTATATGACGTTGCGCACAATATTGCAAAGATGGAAAGACATCAAGTGGATGGAAAGGAAAAGATCCTTTGCGTCCACAGGAAAGGCGCCACAAGGGCTTTACCGCCGGATCACCCTGATGTACCAGATAAATATAAAGAAACAGGACAGCCAGTAATCATCCCGGGTGACATGGGCACACATTCGTACGTCCTTGCAGGGACTCGGGGCGCAATGAACGAGACCTTTGGAAGTACATGTCATGGCGCAGGCAGGCGTCTCTCCCGTTCTGCAGCAATAAAGAAGTGTAGAGGCAGACAAATAGATAGAGAACTTTTTCAAAAAAGTGGTATAATAGTTAGGGCAAAAGGCAGGTCTACCCTGGCTGAAGAAGCACCAGAGGCATACAAGGACGTGACAAGCGTAGTTGACGTAGTGCATGAAGCTGGTATTTCCAGGAAGGTTGCCAGGATGCGTCCACTCGGAGTGATCAAAGGATAATTAACCTCCACAGCTGCGGAGGTAGAATAAGGAGTACTATGCTAGACATAAAATTCATAAGAGAAAATCCAGATGCTGTTCAAAAAGTAATAAAAGATAGAGGCATGAAGCTTGATATAAAAGAGCTATTAGGCCTTGATGCTGAGAAGCGTAAGATCTTGGTAGAAGCAGAGACCTTAAAGTCAGAAAAGAACAAGGCATCCAAAGGTGGAAGGCCTGGCCCAGAGGTCATAGCTAAGATGAAGGCCATATCCCAGAAAATATCTGATTTTGACTCAAAAGTGGAGCAGGTAGACAAAAAAATCAGTAATTTTATGCTTAATGTCCCAAATATAACCCATAATTCAATACCAGTAGGGAGGCCAAGCGCCAATAAAGAGGTTAGGAAATGGGGAGAAGTAGCTAAATTTGACTTTAAACCTAAGAGCCACATAGAGTTAGGTAAAAATCTTGACATACTTGATTTCCCGCGCTCATCCAAGATATCTGGCTCTGGGTTTTGCCTGTTTAAGGGCCTTGGCGCAAAGCTGGAAAGGGCGCTCTTTAACTTTATGCTGGACCTTCATACAAAAGAGCACGGATATAAGGAGGTCTTTCCGCCGTTTCTGGTTAATAGGGCCAGCATGACTGCTACAGGTCAGCTCCCGAACCTTGAAGAGGACATGTATAAGCTTAAGGATGAGGATATGTTCCTTATCCCTACTGCTGAGGTGCCATTAACAAATATGCACAGGGATGAGATACTGGATGAGGAAGATCTCCCAATTTACTACACTGCCTATACTGCCTGCTTTAGAAAAGAAGCAGGCTCTTACGGCAAAGATACAAAAGGCCTCATAAGGGTCCATCAGTTTGACAAGGTAGAGATGGTAAAGTTTGTAAAGCCAGAGACCTCTTATAATGAACTTGAGTCTTTGTTAGTCAACGCAGAAGAGGTTTTAAAGAGGTTGAAGCTTTCATATCGGGTAATAATGCTCGCGACAGGAGACATAAGCTTTGCTGCGAGTAAATGCTATGATATCGAGTCATGGGCGCCTGGCATAGAAAAGAACCTTGAGGTCTCAAGCTGCAGTAATTTTACAGATTTTCAAGCGCGGCGCGCAAATATCAAATACAGGCCCAACGGTAAAAAGAAGCCAGAATATGTCCATACGCTTAATGGGTCAGGTATAGCTCTTGCGAGGACAGTGATTGCAATCCTTGAGAATTACCAGCAGAAAGACGGGAGCATTGTCATCCCCGAGGTCCTTCGTCCTTATATGGATGGACTGGAAAGGATTACAAAAGAATAGATGCTTACCAGGATATTACGTTTAATATCGAGTATTTTGCTTATCCCTGCGTGCATTGCTGTAACAGCGGCTTTTTATGATGGCATAACATCTATAACAGCTATATCAGAATCAGGTTTAAGGTTTATTTTTGGAGCATTGGCATACTGCATCCTGCACCTACTCATATTCAAGCCTGATTTCTTGTATGTTCTGGGTCATGAATTTACACACGCAGTAGCCACGATCTTTTCTGGGGGGAAGGCAACCAATATCAAGGTTTCAGGTAAAGGAGGGAGCGTAAGATCGACAAAGCCAAATGCCTTCGTGATGCTGGCGCCGTATTTAATTCCCGGGTATGCAGTTTTATTAGCGATCTTATATTTTCTTTTGTCTTTTTTTATAGATGTCGGTAGATTTTCAGATCTTTTTATATTTCTAATCGGGTTTACGCTTATGCTTCACCTTACTTACACATCACAGTCTATGCGGGAGAAGCAATCTGATCTGATTAAGTCGGGATATTTGTTCTCGATATCATTTATCTATATTGCGAACCTTGCAATTGTATTTGGAATAATAAGCCTTTTATTTAAAGACGCAGACTTCCTTGACTTTATATCGTGTACATATGTAAGGTCAGAACAGTTTTACTACGGTTTCTGGAGACAATTGTTTTTGTAATGATTTGCAAAAAATTGGAGAGGTCGCATAGCTTGGCCTAGTGCGCGCGCTTGGAAAGCGCGTAGGCGGGTAACCGCCTCCAGGGTTCGAATCCCTGCCTCTCCGCCAATATTTGTATTAAGTCAAGGTGTTCGTGAGATGTCTCAGGCAAAATGTGTCACAGCTTAAGTTGGTACTTCTGTCAGTCAGGTTGAGGTTTTATTATTAGTTAATCTTGGAGAGGTGGCAGAGCGGTTGAACGCGGCGGTCTTGAAAACCGTTATGGGCGTAAGCTCATCGGGGGTTCGAATCCCTCCCTCTCCGCCAGTATTTTTTAGTTTTTCCAACCCGTTATATTTCAATCAGTTATAGACTTGCTATAATTCTAAAACACCCCTGGTGCCCAAATAGGTGCCCATCCCTTGCCGCCATACCATTCATATGATATACTTATAATTGATAAGATACATTTGAACCATAAGTCTTAATAGAAGGACAAAGGCTATTTTTTTGGGTGGATTATGAGGAAGTTTAGAAAAGAGCTAAAGACAGTTTCTCTTATACTAATGTTTGTTTTATTAGCAAATCAGATTGTTTATTGTTCGCCTGTAGATTCAAAAAGTAAGCATTTAAGAGTTCCAGTCGGTGATTATGGACGCGTTGAAAAACATCTGAATGATAATCAAGATTCCACTGCTGCTGAACAAAGAAAGTTTAAATTTTTAAATAAGATAAAACGTAAGACAAAAATTGCCCTTGCCATTGGCCTAGCGGTTCTGATTATAGGGGGTTTGGCATACAAACTAACATATATCCCCGAAGATAAAAATATTGTTATTGTTTCTCCATATGTCAGTGAGGAAACGGTTACATCCGATACTCTTTATATCAGAGAGCATATATGGGAGGCCGTAGATCAGTATAATTCTCCTTCGCAATGGAGAGCATGTTTTATAAATTACGGAGAAGGTTATTTAGATCTTTCTTCTTTTAGTTCTTTGAAATTTGAATTTATAGGCGAAGGTTATATAGTAGCCCAACTGGTCGATTTTAGTCGCAGGAATGCAGAAAATTGGCAGGGAGGGGTGAGCCGCGTATATAAGATCGAGCCGGGTAAAAAATCTATAGTTATAAATATGAGTGAATTTTTAGAAAGTGATCCTGATTTAGATCTTAGAAAGATAAATAAAATCGTTATAAATGTAGGTAGAGATTTATGGGATGTTAAACTCAATCTGAAGAATACAAATACTTTTCTTGTAAGAGCAAGCCCTTCTATAGATAGTTTACAGGGGAGTTATGGCACGGCGATTAGCCTGCATGATTCAATACATAATGAAATTATCAAGAAAACAATGGCAGAACAGGAAAGAATCCTGAAGGCTGAGGAGAAAAAAATAATAAAATCAGAAGAATTTAAGATTCTTTCAAGCGGTGATTTCAGTGAGAGATTGAATGTGGTGGATAATTTGAAAAACAAACTGTCATTAAATTCTGAAAAAGAGCGCTTGTTTGCCATAGCCATGCTTCGGTTTTCTTTAATGGACAGTTCCCAAAATACCAATCTACGGAGGCATATTTATTATCTTCTAAAAGATATAGCTGGGGTTGAAATAGCGGATGAAACCTTGGAAGATTTTATAACTAATGGACCAAGACTAAAAGAACCTTTTGTAATGGAATTACCTTTGATTTGGTACAGAAATGGTATAGATTATTTTAAATATCCTGATTGGGATGGAAATATTGTCATGAAGCGCTTCACGGGTAATGGAATACAATATGGTACTGAAAGGATTATAACTCATGATTCCATCAGCGATGAATCCAGCTTTACGTGTATTTTAGACCGCAATATAATGAAGCGCCTGGCTTATTGGTCTATTATCATGGGAATAGACCCAATGAAGATCACATACCCTATTGTATATACCGAGACTTTGCTAGGCATGCATCCTGAAAAGACTTACAACATAATGGCTATACATGTTGCTGACTTAAGTTCTGCGTTGGATCCTAGAGGCGTAGATATTAGAAATAAATTATTGGATAAATATGCTAAAAGCAGCGAAGATTTATTTTTGGATAAAATTATCACTACTGGTCTTATTTTGGCTGAACAGGGTTTTAACAGATTTCCTAATAGTGAAGATTTAGCTTTAAGGTTGCAAGGATATAATGGTTATGGAATAAATCCTGCTTGGCGATATATAAAAATGCGGGATGAGCCCATGATAGGCAAGAGGGCAGTTTATGTTGCGGGTAAAATCTCAAAAGGTCCTTTAGTAGACATAGCTAAAGAAGTATCAGAAGAGCTGAAAATAGAAATACCTGAGTTACCAAAAGATGTAGCTGGTTATAGAATAAGAATTACATTTCCTGAAATATTCGATTCTACAAAATTGGGTGGAATCATAAAACAAAAAGTCATGGATACATCTTTATAGTTTAATTTGGTGCCCAAATAGGT
>Ga0075116_10000944_pt1 | contig 13316 bp, 35 predicted proteins | sample AntAceMetag02UKC_FD_69786 | JGI IMG/M metagenome (GOLD analysis project Ga0075116, IMG submission 69786) | Saline lake microbial communities from Ace Lake, Antarctica- Antarctic Ace Lake Metagenome 02UKC | ecosystem: Environmental > Aquatic > Non-marine Saline and Alkaline > Saline | place...
GGCATTGGTGCTTTAATTAAATTAGTAGTGTAAATGGAGGAAACAATGATGGATGATGTGAATGTGATTTGTTACATAGTATCTACTACTTTCAATTACAATTTGAAAAACATTTTTTGTTTCTTTCTTTGTTTTTCTAAAGGGAGTAGGGATTATATATGAAATGTTGTGGTGATTTAATGGTGAATAAGCCGTTTTTTGCGGTACGGTGCTTGTTTTTATACAGGTGTTTGGTGTATACCGATATTATGAGCCTGTTTAATTTAACTTATGAGGAGGTTGGTTGTTATGAATAATAATGTTGGTTTTATTGATGCTGAAGCAAGAGGGAGTAGAGGTGATGAGAAGCTTAGTTTTAGGGAGATTGTGTTATTACATCTAAAAAGAATAGGCGTTTTTGCTAGTGTTGAGATGCGTGGTGGCTTCTGGAATCGTAAGCCTCACCCTGATGTTAATAGGAATGAGACTATTGATGTTTATGTTCCTGATACTAGGGAGGTTTATAGTAATGCTGTTGAGTACTTGTTTGATTTGTTGTACCCTTATTTTGATAAGATGATGATGGATGTTGCTGATGAGTTAGATGCCGAGTTTGATACTCTTTACAGAGACAGCACAATTCTTGTTGAGAGTGATCGAGAGGCAGAAGGGTCTTCAAATAAACAAGGTTTTGAAAGGCGTAAGTTTAATGATGAAAGTTCTAAGATTACTTACCGTAAGGAACGCCTAAAAGTTTGTAGGCGTATGTTCCGGGCTTTGTGTTGTTTCTTGAAGCGTAAGGATTACTTGGGAACTGGAAGTTTTGATGAGGTTGAAACATGACTTTAGTTTCTAGTAATAAGGATGGTAAAGGGTTCTTTAACACTTACATTCTTAGAAGGATTAAGAAGAACAAGAACTTTTTGTGTTGTATTACTGGTGGAACTGGGAGTGGTAAGAGCTATAGTGCGCTTCGGGAATGTAGTGTTTTGGATGCTGACTTTACTGTTGACAATGTGTGCTTTACTCCTACTGAATTGATGAATTTAGTTAATGGGACTACTAAGGTGCTTAAGAAAGGTTCTTGTATTTTGTATGATGAGGTTCAGGTTAGTCATGGTCACTTGGATTACCGTAGTATTCAATCAAAATTACTAAACTTTCTGTTGCAAACTTTTCGGCACCGAAACTTTATTTTGTTCATGACAAGTCCTCATTTCTCTTTCATTAATGCTTCTGCTAGGAAGTTGTTTCATTGCAGGATGGAGACTGAGAGCATTAATGAAAGGCTAAAGTTGTGTAAGCTTAAACCTTTCTTGCTTCAGGTTAATCAGAACACTGGTAAGATTTACCAGAAGTATTTGAGGGTTGTTGTTAAAAGTCAAGGAGTTATTCCTTTGAAGAGTTTGAGCGTTCGGCTTCCTGAGGCTGATTTGCTTAAGGATTATGAGGGTAAGAAGACTAAGTTCACTGATGATCTTAATAAGAGTATTAGCAGAGAGCTTGCTGAGATTGAGAGTGGTAAGAAGAAAGTAAAGCCTATGACTACTAGGCAGAGTGAGATACTGAAAAGTATTGAGGGGGGGTTAACCATTGAAGGTTTGGTTGAGAAGTTTGGTATTGTTGAGCAAACTTTGAAGGATCATATTATGTATTTGAATAAAAAGATAGTTTTTGATGGCAAAAAGATTGTGCCTGTTAAGGATGGGGCTAAGATACTGGTTTATAAAGTGGTTGAGGTGGAACAAGAATGAACTTAAACAGCACCATTCAAGTGGTTGAGGACTGTCTTGGTGAGCTTAATTCTTTGAAGGTTAAGGGTGATAAACGTAAGGATGAAAGGCTGGGTTTGATTGAGGAAAGGCTTGAGAAGATTGAGGCAAGCATGAGTGCTATTGAGAAAAGTATTGTAGGATAATGTTGTGGAAAAAAATGAAATAGTTTTTTTTTGTGTAATGTTTATAATACTTTAACTTTGTAGTTGTTGTTTCCTGGTCTTGTGATGATTACTATGAGCCTGTCCGTTTGCATTTCTTGGAGGAACTCTTTGTGTTTCTTGATTGGTATGGTGTGGCAGAACAAAACTTTCTTTACTACTTTGTAGTTGAGTGTTCTGTCTGTGCTTAAAGGGTTTAGTTTGCTTTCTAGTTTATCTTTTATCTGCTGGTGAAACACACCTGGCTTTTTGAAGAAGGCTTTTACAATAACGTCATCACCTCTGTCTTAACATTAAAAAGTTTTAGCTAAACTGTTTGTTAATATCTTCCCAGTCTACTCCTGGCTGCTCGTTGCCTTCCGTGTACTTTGGTGTTAGGTACTCGTGGCACCCGCTTTCGTTGAAGTACTGGCATGGGCTTGCTAGTACTTCTCGGCATTCTGTTGTGTCGTGTGCGTAACCCCAGGCCATGAGTAGTACTGCTATCATGAAGATTGTGCTTGGCACGTCTGGTACGATCCAGTTTTTCCAGACGGCTTTTCGTTTGCCGTTTTCTTCTTTGAATAGGGGTCTTGGTGTTATGTTTGCTTTGCAGTGTGGGCAGTGCTGAGCCATTTTTATCCTCGTTCTGGCCATACCATTAGGAAGCCTGCTATTACTGGCGCGCTTACTATGGTGGCAAATATTTTTAGTGGTAGACTGATGTTGTTCATTTTGAAGAACATCCATCCTGTTAGTCCCATTCCTGCCGCTACTATCACCCACATTATTGGGTTGCTCCAATCAATTTCCATTTTGTTCTCTCCTCCACTTTTTATTCTTTAATAAATAATAATCCAAACATTGCCGACAATGCTATTATGGCTATCAAAGAGCCAATTGTTTTTGATGGTGGATAAAGTTTTAGGAATATTATAATCAAAATTATTGGTTGGAATTTTTTTAGCACTAAGTAACAAAATTTTGAATACTTAATTAAGATGTTCTCTTTTTTCATTTTCTCTCCTCCATTTTCTGGTTTCTTTTCTTATGAGTCTCAAGTGCTTCCTACATTTAGCACTACAAAACCTTCCTTTCTTCTCGTGAACTTCATTGCAAGTCTTGCATCTCTTTGGTCTGCTCATCGTCTTTTAATCCTTCTATTTTAACATCCTCTTTGAAGATTGGTTTAACACTCTCTTCTATTTCTCGTTGCATTTCTAGTTTTGTGTAGTATTCTCTTCTCATGTTTCGGAACTCTGTCCATTGTAGGTATATCATTCCTATCATGAAGAGCGTGAAGTACCACATGTTTTTGAACCACATTGTTGTTAGGGCTAGGATTAGTCCGAGTGTTCCCCAGAGGTACGCCGTCATTTTTGCGTGGGCGTACTGGACTGGTGAGAGTTCCATCATTCCTTTTTTCCATAGCTTGAAGAAGCCGTCTTGTTTTGGTTTCATGCTATCACTCCCACAAACCTGAGGATGATTCCGATGAAGAATAAGAGTACCACGATGCTTGACATTACTAGAGCAGTTATTGCTAATACTTTGTTTTGGTATTTTGTTAAGTGAACAATGCTGTTAACAAAAACAAAGATCGTGGTCGCTACGAAAGCAAATGAGAGAACAAGATACCCTGTTGTTCCGTAGTTTCGTTCTGGTGTTATTGCGTTGTTGAACCAGAGGAGTAGCATGGTGATGAATCCTATTCTTGTTGTGTGCCATGTGAATCCTTCTCCGTCTTTCTCGTGTGTTTCTTTCATTCTAGTTTCCTCCATTGTTTTTGGGGGCAAAATTTAGGAAAGTTTTAGGAGGTGAAAAAAATGATCTACTCATTAGAATCACACTTTCCTAGAAGTCACTCACCCCATTTCATACTCCTCCCGTCATATTGCTTAAGTTGTACAGTAAAGGATTAACCATCAAGTCAGTATTCCAATTAATGAAAAGCAAGTACCAACCCCAAACCAATAACACCAATAACAAAAAAGTTATTATGTAAGGCAACTTCATAAACAATTTTTTTCTAAAGCTTTCTTTCTTGTCAAAATTATCTCCCTCAGGAACCTTAAAGCTATAGCTCCAAAGTACCGCAATTAAACCAACAGTCGAACAAACAAGAACCCTTAGTAGTGTAGCAGTTACAACAGCGTTAGCGTCTAGCAAGTACAACAAACTATTTAAAAAAATTATTGTAAAGAAAAGTATTGTTGATGTACGAGTAAAAAAAACAATCATTTCAATAATGCCATACTTCACTAATGGCTTCCAGAACTTAACTAAACCAAAAACAATGAGTAGTGCTAGTGGTGTGGTAATAATCACTAGTAATAAATCATTCATTTTATCTTCCTCCTGTTCTGAGCGTAATCCAAAAGCGCATCACGATACGCTATCATCAATGCCATATGCTTCTTTTGCCAACACATTTTTTTTCATTCCTTTGTAACTGGATTAAAGGCTATCCAAGTGTAGTCCCTTCATTTAGCTGTTTTTTGAGTGTTGCTTTAGCCCTACCCTTTCTCTTACGGCAGTTTTTACACTCACAAGTTTTGGGGTGTCTGCCTAAGTGCACTACTCCACAGCTCTTGCAAATAGCTTTTTTATCATTCAATCTTTTGTCCATTCCTGACTTGACTTTGTAGCTTAAGCACTTCGAGTTCCATTCTGCCATTAGGAATGCGATGGCTACTTTGAACCATCCCTCGGGTGTTGTGATGTATACTTCTCCTTCGGCCATGCTTGTTACTGTGCATTTTTCTGATACTTCGTTCATGGTTTTGAGTCCGTCTTCGATTCTTCTGCTCCATCTGGTTAGGTCTTCTACCACTACTCGTTTTATTCGGTTGGCTCTTATTTCTCTGAGCATTTTGCAGAATGATGGTCTGCTGTTGTAGTCTTCTTTGAATGCTGAGATTCCATCGTCTGAGAAGAATGTTGGTTGTTCCCATTCCATGGCTTTGCAGAACGCACTTATTTTTTCTTTTTGTCGGTTTATGTCTTGTCGTCTATCTCCGTCTGATTTGAGTTTTTGGTCGGAGACTCTGATGTATCCTGCTATTAAAGATTTTTTTGTGTTGTTCATCATAAGTTACTTTTTGGTGATAGTCCTAGTAGTTGTTTTAGTGTTTTTTGTGGTAGGTGATTGTTTTTTTGTTTGTAGCTTTGTCTTAGGCAATGAAAGTGCAGGTCTTTGTCGAGTGCTTTCTTTGCGGCTTTTTTGAAGCTGTACTGGAGGGCTCTTACTCCTACTCCTAATGGTAGGTGTTGTATTTGGTTGAGTACCTGGGGGGCTATTGGGAGGTTTCTGTCTTTGCTACCCTTCGCTTCCTTCATCATTATTATCCTTATTGCGCAGTCGATGTTGTCAGAGGTTAGTTTTACTACCTCGCTAACTCTCATTCCCTGATAGAACCCCAGTGAGTATGCTAGTTTATTTTTGTTGTTTTTTGTTTTCAGTATTATTTTTTTGAATTCTTTGTGAGTTATTGTTTCCGGTATTTTTCTTTTAGCCATTATTGGAATCCTCCTCCGTGTTGCTTGTTTTGTTTTCTTAAGAATTGGGAGTTGTCTGGTTCTTCTTTGTGTTGTGGGAAGAGGAGGGTTTTGAGGAAGTAGCCTAGGAGTGTGAATAGGATTAGGATGATTGTGAAGATTGCGATTCTTGCTAGGACGTGCGTGTTTTCGAACATTATTGTCATTGGGGGGTTGCGTGTTTTATAAAACTATTGTTTTTTACGAAAAGTTGTTGTTACTGTCTGGTGTTTGGTATACTGATTTGTATACTGGTTTAGTATGGAAAATAATTAAACCGAAAGGTTTATATACTTACTATGTTATTTAGTTACTTATTGAATTGGAGGTAAGGTTACGATGAAAACATTGAACATTCCCATGGAAGACAAGGAGTATGATGAACTACAGAAAGCTAAAGGGGATAAGAGTTGGAGAGAGTTTGTGCTTGAAAAAAAGAGGTGATTTATTATGAGTTATGGAGTTTGTGAGGAGTATGGTCGGAAGAGTTTTAGTCAGCGTCTTGTTGGTGCTGTTGAGAGGTTAACGATGAGGAAGGAGTTCATGGAGTATAGCACTTTACTGCCACCGTGTGATTGGCGGGAGTTTGATGGGGTAAGATGATAATCAAAGAGCCACTCGGACTAGAAAACCAGTTGGATAAGCGAGCCACTCGCAAAAGAAACCCACCCCACAAAGCGAGCCATCTCGAAAAGAAAACCAAAACAACTAGCGTATTACAGGTGAAAAACAAAATGAAGAAAGAAAAAGAAGTAGTGAATGATGAGGACTTGAAGTACAACCAGTTAAGAATTGAACTAGGAGCGTTAGCGACAGGAATGTTCTACAATGCTCAAGAAGAACGCATCAAAGCATTCAACAGAATAAGACAAATAATGTTTCGTAAGCTGGAAGGCATTGACCTAACAGCAAAGCAAGATAAGAAGAATGAAGAAGAAAAGTATCAAGAGAATTATACTGACGCTAAATTGTTAAAGTACATTAATGCTAACAAAGGAAAACTGAATGAGGAAGAGGAAGGTTACATTGACAAGCTCATGGAGCTTCTCGTTAGTGCAAGACAAAAGGAGAATGAGTTTAAGAAGCTAATGGAGTTTTACATTGAGCAAGAACCGATTTACAAGTGGAGTAAAACCATTAAAGGAATTGGTGTTTTGAACACTGCTAACTTGTTGCAGTACTTTGGTTATTGTGAGAAAGCAAAGCACTGTAGTAGTTTGTGGAAGTATGCTGGGCTTCACGTGATTGAGGGTAAGGCTCCTAAGCTTAGTAAGGAACAAGGACAGCTTGATTGGAATCCTAAGTTGAGGATGTTGATGTACCGTGTCGGGGATTGTTTCATTAAGCAACGCACTCCTAAATACAGGGAGATTTATGACGTGACTAAAGGGAAGGCGTTGAAGCGTGGTGGTTGGGATGAGAAGAAGAAAAAGATGCTTAAGAAAGAGGAAGATGGTGCTCCACAAAGTTTGGGTCACGCTGACAACAGGGCGAGGAGGAAGATGATTAAGGAGTTCCTTAAGGATTATTATTCACAGTGTTTAATGGTTCGGGGTATTGAGGCTGAGCCTCCTTACTCCGCAAGGTTTCACGAGGGAGAATAGTCATGATGGTTAGGAAACCATTGTAAGAAGCGAGCCATCTGTTGAAGAAAACCACGAGTTAAAGCGAGCCAGCCTGCTAAGAGAACCAAGGATTGTAGCGAGCCAAATAATATAGAAATCCAGGAAATAAAGCGAGCCAAAACTACGAGTAAACCATCTGGAAAAGCGAGCCATGTGCATTAGAAAACCAAGGTCGAAAGCGTAAATTTTTGGTATCAAAGGAGATGAAAAAATAATGAAAGAAGAAACAAAAACTTTTTTGTTGGGTATCGCTACAGGTTTGTGTATTGCAGTTATGGTCATTAATCTTTTTGAACTGTTAGGAGTGATATGATAAAAAATGAAAAAGGAAACTAGGGATGAGATTGTTAAACACATAATAATTTTTGTAGCGGTTATTGTAATGATTACTGTAACTGTTGCTTTTGGTTATAGGACTTATTTGGAGTTTTTTGTTTGAGGTTTGGATGATGCAAGACAAAAACAAAATTAAGATTGTGTACCTTATTTCATTTTTGGGAGGTTTGTGTTTGTATTATTTGGGTAAATGGTTATGGAGGTTAATATGAATAAACTGATTGAGTGGTTTACAACTGAAAGAGGACAGGGATTTTGTTATGGCTTTGTTACTGGGGGCTTTTTTACTATTGGATTATTACTATTAGCTTCGAGGTTTGTATGATGAAAAAGGAAATGTTGTATGCGTATGTAGGAATGATATTTGGGTTTGTGGTTGGACTTATGGCTGGTATGGCTTTTGTGTTAACTCATCCTGTTCATCCATAAAAGAAAATGAGGACAAAAATGAGTGCTAAAAAATCAAGTGATAATTGTTTTGTGTGGCATAGAGACATCTGGTTATTTCAGTGGTTAAAACCAATTTTTCAAGTTTACCTTCAGTCATCTAAATTCATGTTCATATCCCTTTTGATAGCTATAGCAGTTCGCTTTTTTTATATTGTTGGGGAGTCAAGGTTTGTTCGTTGGGTTGCTTTGATTTGTGGTTTTGGATGGTTGATTTATGAGATGATTAAAGAACTAGAAGTTTTTGATTTGTTTGATGAAGAGAATAAGGGAGTTGAATGAAAGATGGGTTATGTAGGAGTTTCACTTTGTGATATGTGTGGTAGAAGAACTGAGAACTTTGCAGGCAAACTAAACCTAATGGGGGATTTCAAAATGAAAGATGGCTGGGTGAGTCATAGAACTGTAAGATCTTGGAAGCTTTGTAAAAGGTGTTTGAATAAAGTTACTGGAATGAAAACTTTTGGTGATGAAGTGAAGGAAGAGCTTGAGGTTATGCTTGATCAGATAAGAGTTAATCATAATCGTCCGAAATTGTTGGAGGGTTTAGGAAGTGAAAAAAGCAAACCTAAACTCATAAAAGGGAAAAAATGAGGTAGATGAATATGAAAAAGAAAAGTACATGGATTAATGGTATATCAAATTTGACTGAGAATGTTAAGCCAGAGTTCCTTAATAAAAGATTAAGAAATCATCCTGTTTTTATGTCTATAGAAATACATAAGGATAAGAAGTATGGAGCCATAGCAAAGTTGTATGAGAGAAATAGTTCGCTTGATAGGTTTCATGAAACAATAACTAAGAAAGCGAGAGAAAAACTTTCAAAGGTATTTAAGAAAATTGATGGCGGTAAGAGAGTTGATACTTCTAAATGGGTAAAGCCTGATGAAGAAAGTATTAGGAATGAATTGATTGAGGCTTTATTCTTTTTGATAATATTCAAGGAAGATTATTGTTCGTGGAAAGAATATAAAGGGAGAGCTGAAGTTATTTTTTCAATTTTACATAGTCACTCTCTGAGGAATCCCCAATCATTAACTAACTACTTTTTTGAGCCTTACTTTGAAGCTATCATGAAAGAGCTTAAAGTTCCAGAAGGAATGAAACACTGGTATAACTTATTTGGTAAGAATGGAAAAAAGAAATACAATGAGACAAAGAGTAGAGCGTGGTATAAGAAATGGAAATCAGAATGCTTGAAGAACATGATTATTGTAGACCAAAAACCACCAAAGTTCAAAGACATATTCAAGATATACAAAAAACATTCTTGTAATAGTAAAGGTAACAAAAAGAAAAAATGATTAAGTTTATTATTTTTTGTGAAAGCTCTTGGCACCGTTTTACTGAGCTTAGGCGTTTTCAGCGTTGTCCTTTTTGTTGGTCTGAGGCTTATCACTCGACGAGGGTTGTTGAGAGTTAATGAGGTAGATGAAAATGGTTGATGAAATAAAGTTTAAGAAAACAAAAAAGATTAAATTGTTTATTGATGGAATAGAATTTGATAAACCTAAAGACTTTCAGGGTTTTTTATTTGTTGGGTTATGTGGCGTTTTTATTTTGGTTTCATTGCCTTTGTGGATTTGGTTTTACTTGTTTGGTAAGGTTTTCACAATGGTTGCTAGGAAGGAGGAAGTTGATACTATGATACATTTTTGTCCAATGTGTGGAGATGTGATCAAGTATTATGGAAGCCTTCATAGAATAGAATGTGGGACTTGTGGATGGTCTGGTTATTTGGATTGCATAAGTAAGAAGGATGAGGTAAAATAATTATTATAGTTGAGCAAAGATGACATTTGAATGTATATTCCATGGAACATTTGAAGAACTGGGTTATTGTCCAGAATGTAAATCAATAAATGAAGCAGGAGATGTAAAGAATAATGAAAGAATGTCCAAGTTGTGAACATGATTTTGAAGAATATAAAGATGTAGATGAATGGGAACTTTGTCCTTTTTGTGGAGCATTTTTAAAATGAAAGAAGCAATAGAATACCTAAGAGAATTACATGAGATACAAATAAGAGGTCAAATAATATTAAATAAGTGTGGGAAAGACTTACATCTAAGAGGCGTAAGAGGTAAATGATAAAAATGATATTATACGACGTTTTTTGTTACTACTCCGTTAGTGACACTTTTTGAGAACGTCGTTTAATAATTGGCTTAAAATGGGTAAAAAGCGAAAAGATTATATAGTTTAGGATTAGTAAAATATGAAAACATGGTAAAAAAAAGTGTGGTGATGAACAATGAATAACAGTAAGTTCTTGAAGTGGTTGCTTGAAGTAAGTAACCAAGAGTACAATGGTAATGTTGAAGCTTTCACGAGGAGTGTTAACAATGTTTAACAGTTTGTTCCCTCGTGAAGTGCCTTCAGAGCTTCAGCTTGATTTGGAAGCTCGTAGGCAATATAAAAATTATTGGGGAGGTTGATTGAGAATGTTAGAAAATTTTAGTCCGGAAGGAACAGTTGTTATTGGTGGTATTGCATTGTTAATTTTGCTTAGTATGTTTTCTTGGCTTAACATCACAAGCTACCTAAAGAAGATTGTTAAGAAAATTGATGAAGCAACAAGTGAAGAAGATGAAGTTGGAAGCGTTGAAGAGGAACTAGTAGTTGAGGAGCCGAAAGAAGAACCAAAACCTAAAGAAGAGGTGAAGCAAGATGATGATGAACCGACTAACCAAAATGAAACTCCAAAGGCTGGAGAGAACAGTACAGAAGTTCCTGAAGGGCGAACTGAACATCCACACGGAACTACTTACCGAGCAGGACAGAACGAGACTAAAACTGAAAGAACAACTCCTGAACGAGCTCGTAAAGTTCCTGAACGACACGAGACTAATGATGGCGGAATACCGCTTAAGAACTTCAAAAAGTGAGGAGGAACAAGAAAATGAATGAAACAAAAGTGTTACCACAAAGGGACGGAACTGGACCAGGCGGAAAAGGACCTAATACAGGAAGAGGAAGAGGACCATGCGTGTAAAAGTAAGGAGGCTGGAAAATGAAGTGTGTTTTTAAGGATGAAGCAGGGAACAAGTTGTTTGTCAGTAAAGACTCTTACTTTGCTAAGAACGCTAAGGGAGAGTTAATGTCTAAGCACGGTTTGGAAAGTATGATGCGTGAAAAATCGATTAGTACTAAAGGACGAGAAGAAGTTTACTTAGGCAACAAAAGAAAATAATGGTTAAAGAAAAACAGTTATGCGTACAATGCAAAAAGTACAAAGCCACGATGCAAGGCATGTGCGGTTTTTGTCAGGATAAAAGAAGAGGTGTAAATTCATGGAAGAAAAAGGAGTGATGAATGAGTGCTGTAAAAAAACGGTTAATGACAGTTTGCCAGTGATGCAACGAAACATGGCTTTAAGAATAATTATTGACATTAAGGATTGGGCTCAAACTAACGAGGTGGACTTGGATGCTTTAGCTGAGTTTCTTGATAGTAAGTACATGATCGAGGAAGAGGAAGAATGAGTAAAGCAAAAGTGTTGCGTTGCCCGAAGTGCAAAGCACCACTCGTGAGTTATGACCCTAAGGAGTACTGGTGCACGTTGTGCGATGAGTACCTTGATTGGGATGAGCTTGAAAGTTACATGCCAAGAATTGACTTTAAGAAGCTTAAGGGCACTTACTTTGGAGAAAAAAAGGTGGTGGTGAAAGAATGAGTTACTGGATTCAGTTAATGCGTGACAAAAGTTTTTTGGATTTATTAAATGGAGAGGATGAAGAATGAAGAAATGTTCAGTTAAGGGATGCGCTAACAAAGTTACTCACTCAGACTTAACAAAAAATTATTGTACCTTTCACCGAATTAAAGAAAACAAAGGTGCAGAACTAAAAAGTTACAAGTGCCGTTACTGCGGATTTGCTTTTGAGGAGATGGTTCGTAAAGGACAGGTTGCTGAAGAAGCAGTTAGCACTCAAGTAAAGTGCCGTTGCGGAAACTTTCTGAAAACGTGGGGTGAAGAATAATGGTTGATGAGTACCCTATCAGTAACTTTGTTGGTCAACTTAACGAAGGAGCGTTGAAGTGCGTTTTGATTCAGTTGTTGTGTAATCCTGGAAGTAAGGAGAAATTAATGAAAGTGATTAGTGAGTTTAATGACTTCGGTGAGTTTAAGGGAGGGGTGAATCTTTTATGAGGAGCGGTGTTGATATGTACGTTGAGGCTAAGAGTCAGCTTAATTACCTTGAAGGTAAGAAGGCTCAGATTGAAAGAAAGATTAAGCAAGTTAAGGAGGAAATGAGAAAATGGAATCAGTAGTTAAAATAATTGGAGTAGAATTACAAGAAGGAGAAAAGAACGATAAGCCATGGAGTAAATTCAATTACAAAATGAAAATGAAAGATGGCAAAATAAGATTCTTCAGCACCTTCGACACACAAGAAACAGTGATGATGGGAGTCATAGCTAAAGTCGTTTACGAGGAAAAAGATAATCCCAACAAACCAGAGTTTCCTTACTTGAACATTACAAGTATTGTGAAAGCAGAAAGCTACGAGGCTGACGCTTTTGAAGGACAAATTCCGGTAATGCCTGCAGGGACAAGTGAAGCTCAAAGCGTGGACTTGCTTGGTGGAGTTGCTCCAGCAGCAGCACCAGCCGCAGCTCCAGTAGCGTTACCTCCTAATGAGGGTGAAGCCGCAATAATAACTAATCTTAAACAATTACAACTAAGTGGAAAGGTAGTTGATGAAGGAAGCTTTATTACTACGATGATGGCTCACGCAATGATAAGTAAGGAAAGGGCTCAGGAGCTTTGGCCAGTGTTCCAGAATAGGTAAAACTCAACTTGTTGGGGTATAATGCGAAAGGGGGGTTAAACCCACTATAAGGTTTTCTTTAACGAGAACCTCCTTTTTTATCTATTCCTCCCTTTCGCGAATTATGTAGAAGGTGAATAATGAAACAATGGTAGACTCAATATTTAAACCAAAAAAAAATGTTGAATTATATGTTTTACGTAAAGATGAGTTGGTTTCATATATTAAGAGATTAGAAAAATATATTCAAAGTTGCCATAGAAAACTTAAAACTCCTAAAGTCATTGTTAAGTATCGGTTTAGGACAAGGACAAGGTTTGTTAAATTTTTTAAAAAACATATTTTACCTAATGATCCTTTGATTCCAAAAAAGATAATGGATTTAAGGGATGAACAAGGAAAATCATTTTCAGAGATAAGACAAATTTTTAATATAAGTGGTGTGGATGCAAGAAGATTTTATCAGAGAGAAAAGTACTATCAGTCAAAGAAGATTAGAGGTAAAATAGAATGAATAAAGAACTAGCGTACGTGTGTACATTGCTCATGATCCTCTCATGGGGGTTATGGACTGGTTACAATAGCGGTTGTGCGTGGAGTTTGTTGTATCACGCTGGAACGCTTGTTATTGCTTATATTTGCTTTAAAGTGATGTTCGGGTTGAATCCTAGGGATGAACCGAGAAAACCTCACCAGCAGCC
>Ga0075116_10000948_pt1 | contig 13300 bp, 25 predicted proteins | sample AntAceMetag02UKC_FD_69786 | JGI IMG/M metagenome (GOLD analysis project Ga0075116, IMG submission 69786) | Saline lake microbial communities from Ace Lake, Antarctica- Antarctic Ace Lake Metagenome 02UKC | ecosystem: Environmental > Aquatic > Non-marine Saline and Alkaline > Saline | place...
TCGCGGAAGAAATGCCTTCCGTCATAACGGACAAAATGATAAACCCGCATCCATGCGAAGGATGGAATTCTGATATTGTCCAAGTGTAAAACTTAACCGGCCCCGTCATAACGGCGGGGCGGAATCAAATTGAGGGAGGAACAAAATGCTGGGAACAAAAGAGCACTATGAGCTTTTGGAAAGTTTCGAAAAAGAATTTTCCGATTTACGGCTTGATAAAGAAGAAGATAAAAAACTGTGGGCAAAAGGTATTATTTATGAATCTGGCGGAACGAATTCTATTTATCAGGCATATATTTCTGGTTACGCATTGGGTAAATATTGTGGTAGTGAATAAAAGAAAACTACCCGGCCCCGCTAATCCGGGGCATCCTTGCACTGAAACCCGCAAGGGACAATCTAGTGAAGGGGGAATTGAATAAACCCAGCAGGTGCGATCCCTGCCGGTGCGGCTAAACTTAATTAACGGACGGTGACGAAAGGTACATATTAAAAAAAACGAGGACACCATGCCACCCAGAACCAAAAAACGCAAACCAATAGTCATCCACTACAACGGAAAAGACGTCAACATCTTTTCCAGCGTGGCCAGCCGTTACGGCCTTGAAAATAACCAGACCATCACCGACAGGAAAAAAATGCACAAAATTGTGCATGAAAATATCGTCATCAGCCTGGGACTCACCAACGCTTTCTTAAATCAGAATTAACCCCATAACCAGAGAAAAGCATGACACAAAAACAAAGATGTATTAAATTCTTATTGGCAAATGGATACATTTTGCTAGATCAGGTCGACATCGATTATTATGCCCTGATCGGCGTACCAATGGAGACCAGGCAAATCAGTTGCACCTATAAGTCAGTCTAACCCGCCACAACTGGACGTTTTGCGCTCCTTGCAAAACTCCGAAGCGAACGTTCTTTGTTCGCACCATTACAATACTAATGTTAACACCAAAGGCCGCATCCAGCGGCCCCTTTTTATTATTAATTTCATATCTTAAATCCCCCTTTGAAGGGGGTGGATCCACCGCAGGTGGAGACGGGGGATGTTCTTACCAGCAATTACCCTCCGCTCCTTTACCGCATAAACGTCAACAAATAGCGATAAACCGCACCACCACCCCAGGAAAACGACTCCTTCGTGCTTGCCGTTATCGTCCCGGATCCGTCGGCCCTACCACCAACCCTGTCGTGCAGCTCTTTTAAAATCCGCTCATCCTCGGCATCCTCGGCGGCAATCTGAATCCCCCACCACTCTGCAAGAACTTTCATTTATTTCCTCCAGTACAAATACATTCACCCGCCTTCCGCCCCACACATGGAGTTTTACGCTCTTCAAAACCCCAAAGCGCCTGCCCTTTAGCGCACCGCACCAAGCCCACCCAGACTACCCCAATCCGGCAGCTCGCCCAAATTCCCCCGGGCATGTGTATAATACGCATACCGCCGCGCATCCATCAAGTGGTCACGAAACTTCACCGGTTCATCCAGCACATTCCCATGCCGATCTTCCTTCCACTTGTACGATTCAACCTCCTTCAGCAAATTCACCGACTCCGGGTGAATCGTCGGTCGCATCCGCTTCACATAATCAATCCCATCCTTCACCCGCTTTTGCGCCGGATAAACCAAATACCCGGCATTCTCAATCTCCTGAATCCGGTCCGGTTCCGCCGAATCCGCGTAAATCGGACTCCCCTTATCCACCCCCAGCGCCTCCAACTGACCAATCAAATCCTGATTCGTCAACTTCCGCTCATACAGCAGTTCCCGCTCAAACGGGTGACCGTCATACCAATTAATCTCCACCAACGCCGATTGAACATTAAACCCGAAATCCAGCCCGTAAATCTTCTCATCAAACGTTTCCGGCCACGATTCGCTGGACACATCAAACGTACTGTAAATAATATTCTGCAGCACGCCCCACTCGCCTTCAGCGTACACCTGATAATACGTACTGTCCTGCTCTGCCAGGTAAAGCAGCTCCTGGATGTATTCCTCATCTATGAACAAGTTATCCTTGTACGTCGTCCGCAGAATTTTCGCATTCCGCCGCTCCTTGGCAAAAAACTCCTCATACAGCCAGTTCATCTTCGAAATCGGATTAAACGACATAATAATCTGTTTATAAACATTCCGCCGCCCCCGCAACCGCAAATTCGCCTGCAGGAAATCGTCCCGGCTCAGCTCCGTCGGTTCTTCCAGCCACATCCCCGTGACCCCTTCCACCGACTTCAACTTCTCGCGATCATCCAGCCCGCCGCAAATAATCACCGAGCCGTTCCAGAACGTGAAGGTCATTTCGACCTTATTTTCACGCACCACCAGCGGATGCAGCATCCCCCACGCGGCCAGCCAATACTTCAGCAGCGCATACACCGACTTCCGCGCCGCCGGTTGCGTCTTCCGCAATACCAGAAACTTATGCTTACGCCCCCGCTTCGCATCCGCCAAAATCCGCAACAACACCTTTTGCGCGGCAAAATAGGACTTCCCCGAACCCGCGCCACCGTACAACAGCAAATAACGGCTCTTGTCAAACAATAGCGGAAAATACGCCGGGTTAATCACCTGCCGCATCTTTGAAAAATCAATATTCAAACCCGTACCCCCTACAGGTCATCAAGTGACAGGTCGTCCGGCAGCTTAATGTCAATTTTTATATCAGCCCCGCCAGTGCTGTCACCCAACAACAGCAATTGCAACTTATGCAGTCGCTCCAGCGACCGCGTCAACCGCTCCAAACCCTCCAAATCCGTCACATTCAGCGGTGTTTTTGATTCAGCCAGCTTAGTGATAAGCTCCCGCACCGGCTTCAGCAGCCCGTCAACCTCTGCCAACATCACCGATTTTTTCGCCACCAAATCCGTAGTGTTCTTATTCGCCACCCGCGTGTTGATTTCCCTGTCCCGATCCTCCACCCGCACTTGCCACCCGTACAGCTTACTCCAGCGGTAAACGGTTCGCCCACTCTTGCCGAATTCAGTCGCCACTTTCCTGAGAGCCCGCTCACCCCCCTGGTTATAGTACCACTCAAACGCCTGGGAAATATGTCCCGGCATATCCCTTAACTTCACCTCAACTGACAATCCATGTCCGTTTTTTGGCATTATCCGCCCCCGTTACGTCATCCTAACGTCATAAAAAACAAAAAACCCGCCACTTAATGACGGGTTTGTGCAAAATCCATGCAATTTTCTGACACCCCTCGCCTAAATACGTCAAAAAAGTGTCCCCCCCCGCTCCCAAATTCCCCCTTTGAAGGGGGTGCCTCTGCCGCAGGCAGAGGTGGGGGATGTTCTTATCTGCCCCAAGGGAATGTTCTTATCATTGGGAATATCCTTATCTCAGTCAAAACGGCAAATCATCCACCTCTTCCGCCGGACGATTCACAAGCCGCCGAATGCGCCACACCTCCACCCACGAGCGCACATATTTCCACGGCTTAACCAACAGCCCGGCCCGATTCCACGGCTCCAACCACTGCCTCGCTCCGCAGCGGGTACAGTACATCCAGCCCGATCCATCCGGGTCAAACCGCTCCACATGCCCGAACAGCCAGCACCGCAACCGCACACGGTCTTTTTTATACACTATCGACTCAAAGCCATCTATCACATTCAGCGCTCCCGCCACCAGCTTCAACCCCGAACCACCACCCCTCGAAACCCCGTTTGTCAACGCCAAAACAACCCCTCTCTTTTACATTACCCCGGGAATGCCGACCGGTGGAGTTTTTGTTTTTTAAAACTCCAAGGCGAACGCTCTTTGTTCGCCCCGTATCGGCAATTATCTTTTTCGCCCCACCGCTCCACATCCGCCCATTAAGGCAATTGTTGAATTTTAATATTATTGTCATATCTTTCAAACTCACGTTCAGAACGTCCTTTTATATTATAACCACAATCCCGAACCCAAATAGGCGTAAGCATATTGTGAAGAAATTGAGACAGCGTTTTCAGTGACCGTTTGGTGTATGCGTTTGAATAATTCTGACCATATTTTTCGTTGTACTCACTAACATCAACACCAATAATTTTATAGTTGTATTCCGAGACATAGTCAATCCAACCATCCAGATCGCCCGAATCAAGCTCTTCCATTTCTTTGTTTACGCCCTTTTGTTCGAGGAAAGTACTTAGTCCCTTTTCAAATATTTCCTTATTGGGGTCGGGGTCCCCTTGTAAGAAATAAGGGAGCAGTTCATCGAGATGCTTTATTTGTTCCCGTTGTCTTTTTACTTCCCCTACCGTTAATCCGCCGTGCCCGTGCCATTTTTCGCCAAAAATAACGATTTCCAAGTCGGTAGAAAGAAACGTAATTTGAACAATAAAATCCTTTATTGAAAAACTCCACACCCCAGCCTCTTTATAATTATCGTTTTTTGTTGGGGCCCCAAATCGGTTGTATAAATAAAAGAACGCCGGAAAGTATATGTCTTTTGTGAACCAATTAAACCTGAAATCATCATTGGCTTCATCAAACGCATAACCCAAAGAATCGGCTATGCACCGCCTAATAGGTTCCCGCCCCTGAAATATATTATTCATATAATTTAATCCTTTAACTTTCCCTGGGAATGCCGATCGCCGCATCGGCGGCAATACATCCCCCCCGAGCCATCACCATGATACGACTCTCAGTTAATTAAATCAGTTATTAGTCTCAAAAGACTCCCTATTTCCCACCAGCCGTACCGTAGGCCGCCGGTCCAAATAAACAAACCGATTAAGCCCGTTACTATTAATAACCCATGTTTTTCAACTGCACATATTGTTTCATTAATAGGCTTGCCGTCTTCAAGTTGTTCACCTATAACCGATACCGCTTTTTTAAGATTAGCCTTTTTTAGTTCGCTTTTATACATGCCGAACAATATTCCTATGATTAACGCTATTATAATATACATTTCAATTATCCTTACTCGTTTGTTTAAGGGCATAGCCTGAATTTTATTGTTTCATCTGCGCTTATCAATAATAGCTTTTTCATATTGCCCAAAACTCGCCGGGTACTCTCGCCCGTAAGAAACGCATATTACCTCGTCCTTAGAAGTGTTTTTCAGCTTTTTATACGGAATGTGACTCAAAAGCCGGTCGGTATCCCTTTCGCTCATATACGCCACCACATCAAAACCCTTGTATTTAAATATTTTCGGCACATCCCGGTTCCGAACCTTCAAATGGTTGTGAATAAAAAGTAATGCACCTATAAACGCGAAAACAAGCACATTTGCAACGAGGTTGCCGGGCATTTCCCACATACTAAAAGCAGCCCCGATAAATATTATCGCTATGCCAGCGAAACATGGTGCTAATATAAAAAACATATCTGTACCTCTATCGTTTAATCAACATTAGTTCGGTAAAGTTGTACCAAAATTCCCCCGTTGAAGGGGGTGCCTCTGCCGCCGGCAGAGGTGGGGGATGTTCTTAATCGCCCCAAACACCAATATCAAAGCACCCCGGTTGCCAGCTCTCTCGTCATTTTACAGGTTGCTTTACCCGGCAGCTAACCGGCACCTGTAACGGCGAGTATTGGTCTTGCACCGTCCGCCCGCTCGGCCGTCATAGCGCAGAGCCGGAGCGCTTAAATTTCACGACGCTTCAATCAGTCTTTATCTAATACCACCAGTTTATGTTAAATCTATCTATTAAAACCATAGCTCATACGGCTATTACTGTGATGATAAGCAAGATGTAAATAAACCAGCCTTTTACTTCTTCTATGCAATCTTTTAGTTCTTTATTCATTATTTACATTCCCACTTGAAAATGATACATAAGGAAACACCCGATAAGGAATAAAATGGCTATAGGTGAAAATACCGCTAAATCTTCTTTCGTCGGCATGCCTCCAGTTAACCAAAGAGATGCTACTGCCGCTGGTATTGCTAAATATACCGCGTTCATTACATTAACACCCAGCCCGTCTGATGGATACCAAAGGGTGAATAAGACGGATAAAGCGATAAGCCAGAATAGATAGCCTTTGATTAATTTATCCATCAGTCCGTCCTCCCCCGTCGTGGATTAAATGTTAATGTTGATTTGTCATACGATTTAGGGTCGTCTGGGTCAACCGGATCCGCAGGGTCAACTGATTTGTTTTGGCTGATATTATTAATAGAAAATCTAATCTGACCTATTACGCCGTCAGCGATACCCTTGAATTGTGGAACCTTGAAATAAGCCAGACCGCAAAGAACTATGATAATTATAATTTTATTCTTAGTACTCATTCTCCACCTCCAAACATTGCTCTGAGCAAGAAACAAACACCTAATAGGCCAAAGAATATAGCTGGTATATCAATAGGTCTACCAGGGAATCTCTGAGTAAACCAATGGGAGATAAGGAAACAAAGAACCATTAGGAATAAGGATATAATAGTGGTCCCGATTTCCGCGCGGTGGGCTTCCCGCTTTTCAGCATTGCTTTTTTTCGTATTCCCGCCATACACATACCTATTAATATTCTTCATATCCACCCCATTTCGAGTTGGGTTTATTATTCTGAAGTTGTTTAATTTCATACCGTGTTTTTGAACAATTATGCCCGGTTACATCGCTATAAAAGTAAATATATGTTTCATCCTCGTCATATATTACGCTATCGTCTGCAATCAAATTGCCGCGAGAATCATGCATCGGCCCAAATGCCTGGTCCATCGTTTGCCCGACTAAACCACCGCCGAAACTCACTCCTTCAAATTCACCGCCGAAATAATGAAAAAATAATACGGCAACTATAGCCACCAAAACCCAACCCCAAATTCCGCTGCTTTTCTTTTTTACATCCGTTGATATGTCCATTTTTAATATTTCCTTATAAAAAAAATTAACCCATTCATGCCCGCCCTCTTTCCTGTTTAAACTTAGTCGCTGCCCGCTTCACGTTTGTACTACTCAAATCCGCACCCAAATGCATCGTATCCGCCACCGACATTCCCAGCCAGAACACCAGCCAGACCGGCGCGAACACCTCCGCCAGGCGCACGGTTTCTTCCAATATTACCCGAATCATCCAGAACACAATCTGCCCCGTCAAATGCCCGGCATTTTGCCACAATCCATACAAAAACGCCCCAATCAACACCCACCGCAACAGATACATCAGCCGCCCCAGCGCACCCCAACCCGGCCAGTGACTCGGCCCGCGATGCGACGTATTTTTCGCGTACGGCATCCAGATAATATCCCACGCTTCCGCCGGCCGATAAAAATGCGGCCAGTCAATCGTGCGCCGCTGGTCCCGGTCCGGATCACACAAAAACGTCGCGAACAAATACCCCGGCAAGAGTAACAGCCAATGCAATCCCATCCCAATGCCCGCCGACACCGTGACAACGCCAACGACCAGCGCCACGGCCTTATTCACATCATGGTGACCATCTGCATTCATATCCGCGCTCCTCGACTAATTGCCGCGTTTACGGCAGGATACACATCCACGCGCGGATGGCGCCGGGCTTCCGCTTCCAAAAACCACACCCCCAGCCAGAACAGCCCCTTCACCCACCACTTCCGGCAATAACGCTCCATCAGCGGATACAGATTTCCAAGAACCAACCCCGCCACCAGCCAGACCAACCAACCCTTAATCATCTAAGCCCCCCCAACCGCGATCGGCCTCATCATCCGGATCACCCAGCCACGCCCTGTCTCCCGTAGAGACACATTGCATGTGTCTGATTCGGGCGGAGTCGAGACACGAGCAGACCCGGCGCACACACTTAATTAGCCAGTCCATCCACCCCTCCCTGCCGCACCTGCTGCGACATAATCCGCACCCCGTGCTCCTTCAGCCATTGTTGCACCGCATCCCGGCAATACCCGTGTGGATTTCGTGATAAATTCGTTACCAATATCGCTTCACTCAATCCAATCTGTTTTTCCCGATGCAGCGCCTCAGCCGCCGCTGTTACCGTCTGAAAACTACGCATGCCCTACCTCCTGTTTTACCGGTGCCCGCCGATCGTTTTTAGTCCCGCCAATTGCAATTTTGCGCTTCGTCTGCTTGCGGTCATCCGCGCCATACAGCGCCATCAAAAACCGCTTGCGTAATAATTTTTTCGCCAATATATGCTCATCCCGCAGCTGATGAGTCATGTATTCAAGATTTTTCTTATCCATCTGAGCCATCTCAAAAGCCAGCTCGTCCACCAAAACACAGCGGTCTGTTTCCCGCTTGTGCCGCAACCACTCGGCAAATCCGGCCAATCCAACCACAGCCGCCACCACCATCCGCGCCATCATCGAGCCGTAATCCCCAAAAATCCGCGAAGCCAGCCACGCCGCGCACACCAACGCCAGTATCGGTGCCAGCCATGCCACCACTCGCGATACCCCCGGCAACAACACCTTCCAGGGCCCCCGCAAACCAAGCAGCAGAATAATCACCAACCAACTGCCCGTCAGCATCAACTGATAAAACCTCATCCTCACGCCCTCCCAACAACCCGTGGCCGAAAATTCCGCAAAGATTTGCGGATATGGTTTATACTCACCGGCGCCTGCCCCCTGGCATCCAGCAACAAATTCACCCGATCAGTTAAAAACGCTACCACCGGCTGCCGCTCATACTTCATCGCCTCAGCCAGCACAAACTGCGTTGTTTCCCGCACGATTTTCCGATGACTTACCTGCCGTTGCTGTATCATTTTGCCTCCCGGTTATGTTGTTTCGGATCAAATACTACTTTACCCGGCCGGTGAATCTTAACCTTCTCTATCCCGACACGAAACCAAGACCACGTAATCGCCCGGTGATTCTTCGACCGGCTCATAAACCAGGTCTCTTTCCATGGCAATAATTCTACAGAAATCGAAACCCCGTTCGTTTTGGGCAACCACTCAACCACAACGTCGTCTGACTGACAATAGCGAACGCAACTCTCAAGATGTTCACTCTCAAGACCAACCCCGGAGAAATCCCGCGACACAACCGCATATCCTTTTTGGATAGCCATCTGCTGGCATCGTTATTGTCCTGTTCTTTGATAAAAACAGAGCCGCCTCTGCTCACCCTGAACCACCCCATTAATCGAATAAATGCTCCCCGTACCGACAAACCGATACAGTTCCGGCTTATTCATCCGCCGTTCACAACACACATCATACGGCACTATCGCATCGCCAACTCGCGCCATTCTCTCGATCTTCGATTCTTTTTGTGCTTGAGCTTGATTCATAACCCCTCCCTTATGCGCCCATAATCCGCGGCGTATTCAAATTCATGTCTTTCAGATAATTCCGCACCTGGCGTGGTTTTATGGGACTAATCCCCGTGCCTTCCAACGTTTTCGGCAACTCCCGTGTCACAGCCGGAGCAGTGACCACCCCACCGGCCCGCTCAATATTCCGCGCCGTCAAGGCAATTACCTGCTGCATTACCTCGGACTTGCTCCCCTGGAAGGTCACTACCCGCTCAGTACTGTTTATTTCTCTCAGCGACATCGACAACGGCTGATCCCCCACCGCCTGCTGTACCACCGGATCCGCCGGCAACAAACGCAGCGCCCGCGCCACTTTCGAACCAAAAACCTTCACCACACCCCGCGGTATCAATCCCGTCGTTTCCCGCAGCACCTTCTTGCTCAAATCCCGCTCAGCCCGCCCCAAGTCCACCATCGACGCCGCCCCACAGGACGCAAAGAACAACACCGCAAAAAATGCCGTCAGGAAATCGAAGATCACCGATTGCAGCGCGTTCACTACCAGAAAAACAAAATCCCGCGCCCGCTTAACATCCAGAATCCACGGCCCCAGGATAACCGCCGCCGTCCGCAAAACCGCCTGCTTACGCGGACTACCCAATACATTCAAATCACCTTCCAACTGGGCCAGTGCCACATCCAGCGTTTTCACCATCGTATCAGCCGAGCACATCACCACGTAATTCCGTTTCGCGTTCACCCAATCCCGGGAAGCCGTCAACCGCGAATAATCCGCCGCCGCCGTCTTACGCTGATCCTGCCAGAACGCCTTATCCGTCCGCATTTCCTGCAACCGTGTGTTTTCCGCCACCCGCGCGTCCGCCGCATACTGTTCGCGAATATCCACTGCGAACACCGTCAGCAGCATCGACACCACCACCAGAAATATCTGCAAATAATAATGCCGCCGCGTCTTGCCCTTCGCCTGTGCCAGCGCAAACAACCCGAACGTAATCGCCCAGCCCGCCAACCACGACACCCACGCCGGATACGATTCTTTATAAGTCACCACATTCTGCATCGTGCTCATAATCGCCGCCGCCACCAGCCCGATACCCAAATAAGCCGGCGCCGCATGTCTCGCCAAAAACCGCTGAACGCGATCCCGATCCAACCACCCGGCGCCGTTATTTTTATTTTGTCCAAATTGTCGAATCATATTCCCACTCTTTTTTTAATCCTTCAACCACTCTTCTTGCCCGCCTCACCCCGTCAACATTAGTTCCCTAATGTTATGTCTCTAATTCCCCCTTTGAAGGGGGTGGTTTTTCCCCCGGCAAAAGCAGGGGATGTCTAACCCCCCGCTCCCCCCTGGGAACGTCGTTCTCCCGAACGCCGGCTCTTATCTTTTCTTTTATCGCCCACCCCAAGCATCATTCAAATTCCAGCTTGAGCGGCGCCTGAAAAACAGAATAGACTTTTTTGAGGCAATCACCCTCAAAATCCATCCGTACCGCCATCGTGAAAAACACATGCTCCACCGGAATCCGTTCGGCATCTCTGCCCTGGCCCACCTTTTCAATCTTGTTTCTCACCGTGAAATCATCAATCGACACATTTTCAAAAGAGAAATCACCAGCCGCATTTTCGTAAGGTGAAAAATTTACCGTCAACAGCTTCTTGCGAAACCCGGTAAACAGCTCAGACACCTGCATCGAATTATCAATTTTCGCCTGACCCTTAATTACCAATCGGTCCAGTATCTCTTCCGTTTCTTTATCTTTTTCCTGTTTCGGCTGAAATGCCAAAATCTTCGCATCACTTAATGTACAAGTCATTGTTTCCTCACTTTTCGTCAATTGGTTAAAATTACTTTACCCTTATGCGCCACCGTGTCATGTCGAGCGAAGTCGAGACACGCCCCGCCACGTGAAGTTTTTGCTGTTACGAACGCTTTTTGTTCGCGCAAAAACTTCAATGTGATCGCTCTTTGGTCACCCCAAACGCCTCGCCCGCCCAATTACCAAAATATACCACAAAATCCTCAACCGTTTCCCCCGCCGCCTTTGTCACCACCCGCGCCAGCGCCTGCCGACTCATATCAAAAGAACCCTTACAAACACCAGCGCCATGTGCCGCGAAAAACGCCTTGGCATCATGCCGCCGCCAGCCCATCGGCGTACTAATCATCTGTTTCAGTGCCGCCGTCAACACGTGCAACGCAGTAGCCCGACTGCCCCCTTCCAGACAAAACGTAATCAAATAGCGTTCACCAGACGCGCCATGCAAAATTGCCAGGCGATAATCTATGCCATTTTCACCGGACCGGTCCAGAAACCGCGCCGTCACCGAATAACCAAACTGCAGCGGTTGCCCTATCTGTTTGAAGCCCGCCCGCAAATCACTATGCCCCTGGTCGGCCTCCCGATGCCCCGCCCAGAAATCCGGACGGACACTTGCCGGGGACGGACACTGTCGATTCAACTGCTGGAATTGAGTTACCATGCTGCCCTCCAAAGTATTAAACCAGTTCCAAAGCCCTCTGTAATTTTGACGCCATTTCAAATGCCGCTAAAACGGTTCTATCTTTTTTCGAACCCACCTGGAACTCATGCACCACCGGACCCGTATGACCCAAATACACCAACCGATTCCCATCCACCAGTATCAGCACCGCCCGAAAGGTTTCCGATCGCCACTCACCAACCAGCTCAACCGACACGTGTTGCTTCAAATTTGCCAGCACATCATCCACGTTTCGCGACACCGGTTCCGGTATCCCCGCCGTCAGCAGGCGGTTATTCAGCACATACATGCTAAACGTGACACCCATTCGGCCCTTCTTTGCAAACAACTCTTCATATTCTGCCATGCCGCCCTCCATATAACTTTTTTTTGGCCCCACCCGTCGTCATTCGCCCTAATTTGCGAGTTTTCTATAAAAAAAGAGTTTCCACTTGCTTATTAATTTGTTTTTTGTAATATTCGGTCCAACCCCCCAACTCATCTGGTGTCTTATTATAACCGACTTTGCAGCAGAACATGGAGGCCGCTTGAATCTCAAACACATAACAGCATCCGAAAAGATGGACAGGGTTATTAGTGTTCTAAAAACCGTAAAAACGCTTGATTTCGACACGCCCGTCGGGTCCGGTGTGTTTTTTATTCTCGACGACGCCCAACACGCCCTTGAGAAAATCAACCAACTGATTCTGCAACAGATTGCCGCTTCTCGGCAGTCAGCGTCACCAGTGGCATCCGCCGCATTCGCAGCAGCCGCGCCACAATCCGCCGCCCCAAATTCGGTTCCGCTTCCATCGGGGCCTGATCCATTGTCACAATAGTGCGAAATCCATCCGCACGATTACTGCTGCGCCAATCAAGAACACCATACAGCGCCTCCAAGGCCTGCTTATTCGTTGGCACGCTGATATCGTCCAGCACCAGCAGTTTCGGCAGTAACAGCTCGGCCACCGCGGCATTTCGTTCCTTAAAGTCACCTAACCGGACCGCTGCCTGCCAGGTAGACACGAACGCCATCCCCCGTGTCTGATAATGCCGCACAATACCCGTCCGTATCAAAGCCGCTGCGATATGGGTCTTGCCGGTATTATTTGGCCCGTGCAGTACCAAATCATTTTCATAAGGCCATGTGGAACTGTATTCGATAATTTCATTCCGCGTGGCCTTTGAGGCCCGCCAATCCCGCACCGTCTTCGTGCAATAATCAACCGGAACCAAAGCGTTCCGCATCAACGCATCCACATTCGCCAGCGCGTAATCCTGCCGACGATTCCGAAACACCTCGCGCTTATGAGCCTGACACGCCCTCACGTAAACGTACTGTTCAGGAGTGGCGCAATTCACCAGGTCTTCAGTCGCTCCGCAAATCGCACAAACATCGTTATTATAAAATTTTCGCCACCCCACAAAACACCTCTCAGGTTATTATCAGACCACATCCGGCGTTACCGGATCTGTTTTGGAAAACGTATTCATATCAAATCCGTAATCAAGTTTATAGCTGGGCTCATTCGGCCGCTTCCGGCGAGCCTCCGCCGAAACATTAGCCGCCTCCTGCAAAAACCACTGGTGATATTGACACTGCCGCTCACCCCGCACCCGCTTTTTGGTTT
>Ga0075116_10000949_pt1 | contig 13299 bp, 14 predicted proteins | sample AntAceMetag02UKC_FD_69786 | JGI IMG/M metagenome (GOLD analysis project Ga0075116, IMG submission 69786) | Saline lake microbial communities from Ace Lake, Antarctica- Antarctic Ace Lake Metagenome 02UKC | ecosystem: Environmental > Aquatic > Non-marine Saline and Alkaline > Saline | place...
GGATTCATAAGAGAAAAACGTATTTCTGAATTTAATATTACTGATGAATTTGGATCTAAATTATACTTTCAAAATTTAATAATAAAGATGACCGGACGAGTAAATTCTATTTATCGAATTAACACATGTTTAGAAAATATTCTAGATCCTGTTGCAAAACAAGTACTTATTAATAAACAACTTCCAAGTGAGTTAAATTTAATAATGGAATATATGGCTCGAAAAACAACTACAGGCTTTTCACAAAAAAGAAATGATTTATCAAATCAAAGAATAAGAAATTCTGAAGTCATTATTCATTTATTGCAAAAACAAATGTTATCTACATATACTGAGTATAGAGAACAAAGATTGTCTGGAAACAAGGAAGCAAAATTTGTAATTCCACCGGATAAATTAATGTCTCAATTTGTTAATTTAGATTTAGTAACAAGTATGGAATATTCTAATCCAATTGAAGAGATGGCGACCATTACAAGGATTTCTCCAGTTGGAAAAACATTAGGTGGAATTCCTGATCAACGAGCAATACAAGTTAAAGATAGAGGAGTAAATCCAAGTTATTTTGGAGATGTAGATGTGGTTGATACTCCAGAAGGTGGAACAATAGGAATATCTCAACAACTTACAGTTGATGCATTAATAACATCTTCTCGTGGAATAATAATGACAAAAGATCTTAATGATAAAGAAAAATCTGGAATCTTATCTACTACTACTTCTATGATTCCATTTATAGAATGTAATGATGGGGCGAGAATAATGATGGCAGCAAGTCAAGCGAAACAAATGCTTCCATTAAAAAATCCTACACCTCCAGCAGTTCAGTCTGGTTATGAATCAGTTCTTCCGAATGTTGTATCTGATAATTTTATAAAAAGATCTCCTTGTTCAGGACAAGTGGTAGATATAAAAACGGATAATATTATTATTAAATGTAAGAATGGAATAAATGTAGAAATAGATATAACTCCAGTACATTTGAAATCTGGATCTGGAAAAAATACATTAAGTACTTTTAAAACTAAAGTAATAAAGAATCAAATAGTTAAAGAAAAAGGAATTATTGCTGAAGGTGCATGTATGTCAAATGGTTCAATTTCTATGGGAAGAAGCTTATTGGCAGCTTATATGCCGTATAAAGGATATAATTTTGAAGATGGAACTGTAATAAGTGAAAGTCTTGTGGAAAATGATAAATTGACTTCATTACATGGAATAGTTGAAGAAGGTATGTTATCAAAAAATGATAGATTAATTTCAATAGTTAATATTGGTGATAAAACTAAAAAAGGTGAAACTTTATTTAGTAAAACAATAGGGGAGATAGAAGAATTAATTGGATATGAAGAGATAGAAGAGGATGAAACTTCTTCTATTATATCTGGACAATATATTAAAAAGAGTCCTGGTGGTACTATTGTTGATATTGAAGTATTTTCCAATTTTCCAGAAGATGTTTTTCCTGCATTAACTAATTTAATTAGAAGAACTAATAAAAAATATCATAAACCAAGTAAAGAAAAATATAAAATAAAAGGAATAAGTATAAAAGGAGTATTGATTAAGATAAAGATTGAACAAGAATTAAAAATTAGTGTGGGTGATAAATTAAGTAATAGATATGGGAATAAAGGAATTATTTCTTTAATACAAAAAGATAGTCTGATGCCAAGAACTCCGTGGGGAGATCCAGTTGAAGTTATATTTAATCCTTTGGGTGTTATTAACAGAATGAATTTTGGTCAGATATATGAATTATATGTTGGTTTAATCTCCAAAAATTTGGCAGATTTATCATTGGAATTAAAAGATCAAAAAAGAGTTGTTAATTTATATCGAGCTGTTTTTTCTATTTTAGATACATCTAAAAATAAACAATATAGTACTGCCACAATAAATAGATTATCAAAATTTAGTGGTAGTCAATTTAAATTAATGTTAGATCAAATTAGAGAAAGTGGGTTTGTTCCAATTGTCACACCACCCTTTAAAGCTCCTAAAAATAAGGAGATTGAAGCTGCATTAAAATTATTAAAATTAAAACCTGCATATCATTTATACTTACCAGATTATGGAATAAAAACTAAAAGTCCTGTTCCGGTAGGTTATACTTATATTGCAAAATTAGAACATATTGGAGAAATGAAAGTTAGTTCTCGTAGTACAGGACCAATAATTGCAAAAACACAACAACCAAGTGCAGGTAAAGCCAGGTTGGGAGGACAAAGGATAGGAGAAGGAGATACTTATAGTCTATTATCATATAATTGTCCACATATATTGTCGGAAGAGTTTGGACCACTTAGTGATGATCATGTTACAAAAAATGAAATCATATCTGAAATTATTATGTCAGGAGAAGCTAAATATCGGGAACCAAAAACATCCCCAACATTACAGTTATTAAATAGTTATTTTATATCACTAATGTTAGAGAAAGGAGAGTAATTGTGGATCCAAGTGAGAGAGCATTATTGGGAGGTTCCATTCCTATAATAGGAATCGAAGATGAGGAAGACCAGATTAAAGTTGAAGAAATATCATTGATAAATTATTCTATGTTGTCAGTAATTGAAACTATTGGTAAATCAAATTTTCAATCTGTGTATCTTGTTGAAATAAATAGTATTAAATTAGAATCAATTTCATGGCAGAGAGAATTTTGTAAAAGAATTATAGAAAGAATTGTTGAGGTTTATAGATTTGAAACTTTGAGTTTGTCATTAGATGATAAGACTGATATTAATAATATATATTCTTTTTTAGAATTTTTGGAATTTAATTCTTTGGATTTTATTTCCGATATATGGGTGTTTTTTGATTTTGATTTACGAAAAATAGATATTCCTTCTGTTTGTAATACAGAAGCAAATAGAATTATATCTGAAATTGAGGAACAAATTAATTTACATGTTTTATCAGAGATGACAGAAGAATTTCTAAGAACATATAATAAAGAAGATTTAATTAAATGGTTTGCTTTTCATTCAGAAAAGTTGAAAATAGAAATAACTTTAAAAATTTTAAGAAAAGGGGAAAATGATTATGTCAGATAAAATTAGAATAAAAAAGGGAACAGTTGTTTTAGAAATGGAAAAGAGTGATTTAATATCAGCTGATCAAACTGCTGATGGAGTTGTATTTAATCTAAAAGGGGCTATGCAATTATTGGATGTAGATATGTATATGGACTTAACTACAAAGAATTTAATAATTAATGGGGTAAATATTCCCAAAGGAAATCTTATAATAGATTTAAATAATCATAAACAACCAGCGATGGTTGAGTTGTGAATCACCATTACTCTAAAAGTACATGGCTTCAAAAGTGATTTTGAAGGGTAACTGGTTCACCAGACTTAGTTAGAAGAAATTCTAGCTACGTTATTTTAGTTATCTTACCTGGAAATGCCGCCTCAGTTCCCAGCTCTAAGTGGGCTCTGTAAACAAAGAGGAAACTCTTAGTCAACCCAAAGATGTTTTGACATTTCAAACAAGCTAAAATAACATTGTCGAGAGGAAGTTGCTAATTTTTCAATTGATGAATTTTAGATTGAAAAACAGCCATAACTCAGGAATAGGAGGAAAACTAAATGTTAGTTTTTATTCTAAACAAAGATGGAAAAACTTTTAAAATTAAAAGAAGTTAAAGTTTTAAAAGTAGATCGAATTCATTCAAGGGGTCTAAAGACCCTTTGAATTTCTTCGTAATTTAGAAGAGTTATAAAAGAATACTATATATATAAATTTTTGGTAGGGGTTTTGGTTAAAATTTTGTGAATTTTTTTATATATGAACGGAGGGAATTATAATGATAACGGTACTTGCAGAAAAATTTATTGAGACATTAGATTGTGATGTCTACCCAATTACTTTAATTAAATTTTTGTTGAATAAAAAAAGGATATTGTCATATTTTGCAAAAGCGACAAGTCCAAATTTTACAGATAATCAATTTACATATTCTTTAGATATGGCTAATTGTAAATTTTGTCAGGACAAAGGAAAAGATATGTTATGCAGACAACATACATCTATTGAAAGGGTGTTGAATGCTGACAGAATTGCATATGATTTAGATACAAATACATATTTTTTTAAGAATGAGATCTTCAGGATGGTTGGGGACAAATTAGTAATTGTATATTGTCCACATACTAAATTAATTTCTGGAGAAATTACTAATATGAAAGTTAGAAGAGTACAACCAATAACATTATTTGATGAAAATTTGAAAAAGTTACCAGAATATAAATCAATAAGAAATTTTATTTCTGGAGAGCTTTTGAATCAATATGTAAAATGTTGGTTTAATAAAGAATTTTCTATAATAGCAACACCTTTTGAAGATAGAAATTATTCAAACTGGTGTTTAATACCAAATAAATAAGTTTAGAATTTAACCCCCACTGGATGAAAGATTAAAAATTTAATATTAAAAAAGGAGAGTAAGACTATGAGTAATGAGTTTTCTGTTGATGATTATCAAGAATTAGAAGGAATTGGGTTTGAAAGAGTAACCCCAAAAGCGCCAGAGGAAGAATTTTTTCATTCTGTATATATTTCTGGAGTAGATAGAGAAAATCATATAGGAACTGTAGAAAAGGCAGGAAAGATTCAAGTTCGTGGAGTTGAATATAATTTAGATTCTGTAAATATGATTATAACAACAACTAAACCAGTTCTTGTGAAAGCTCGTAGAAGTCAAGATAATAAAAATGAAGTTATAGAATGTTTTTGTTTTCAAGAAGGGGCTGGACCATGGACATCCACAACAGGAAGAATATGTGGAACAAATAGTGCAGAAAGAGCTGCAGTAGACTTTTGTAAAGATTGTAGAAGTCAGTTAATTGTGACTGGAATTTATTGTACTAAAGAAGGATCACCAATTCTTAGTGAAGATCGTAAACCCGTTTTTATATTTCTTAGAGGTAAAGGAATGAAATATAATAATATTTCCACTTATCTATCTGAATTATATAATATGGAAGTTTCACCATTTTTAGAAGAAAAAGATAGAGAATTTGAGAAGAAGAATCTTAATAATAAACGTGTAGTAACACAGATAACTATTGGTGAAGTACCATCTTCTTTTGGTCCTAAAAAAGTTTTTGAATTAAAGATTGGAGCAGAATTGCCAAAAAGTGTAGTTTTTGATGTATTAAAAATTACAAAAAAGACAACTGAATCTTTTCGGGAGAAGTTTGACCTTTCGAGAAGGAAGAAAAATGTTGGTGCAGCAGCTGATACAGATGACCAAAAATTTCAGCTTCCATCAGATGAAGAGGGGACTCCAGAAAAACAAGGAGAAAATAAAGGAGAAGAAGCAAAAACCCAAGAAAGTGCATTTGATTTTCAAAATCTTGATTTCTAATGAATAACAAATTAAATTTATAAATTCTAATTACGGAGGTTCTAAAGTATGGCGAATGATAGTCCAGCTCAAGTGGAAACCAAATATTTCGAAAAGTTAAATATTTCAGTTCTTACTATAAATGAAATAAAAGAATTGATAAAAACAGATATACAAAATACAATCTTTTCATGGGATAAGGGGCGAGATGTATTGAAGCAATGTTTTCATATAATCGGCCCTGCAGGAATTGGAAAAACTCAGATTTGTCATCAAATGTCAAAAGAATTGGAGGAAATATTACATAAAAAATTTGATATAATAATGATTAAAAGTCCAGTCCTTTCAAAAGATGATTTTATAATACCATTTCCTGTAAAGGATAAAGATGGAGAAATCTCTTCTTATAAGATGTTATATTCAGATTTTATTCCAAGAGATCCAGATTCATATGGACTCTTTGTAATTGATGAATTTGCAAGAGGGGATCATCAATTACAACAATTACTTTGGCAAATTCAAGATGAATATGCAGTGCATACTCTTCCTTTTCCAAAAGGATGGTTTGTTATAACTATTGATAATCCAGATGATTCGGAATATTCAATGGATCTATTAGATGATGCTGCTGGTCTTAGAAGGCAATTACATGTGTATATAGAGGTAAGTGCAAGAGACTTTTTAGTTCATGCTATTAAGGAAAATTATCATCCATTAATTATTGAATTTATTCAATCGCATCCAGATTATGTATATGATTTTAAATCACAAAAGTTGGGGGCGGTTTATTCAAATCCAGCAAGTTATGAAAAGTTATCAGATCATTTATGGAAATTTGATTTAAATGGGGAAATTTTACTTCAACTAAAAAAGATCGAGTCTCTTGCTGCTGGTTTAATAAATGTAAATAAAACTCAATTATTTATAGATTTTATAAAAGATAAAGAAAAACAAATTCAACCTAAAGATATCTTCTTTGAATATGATAAAGTGAGAAAGCGTGTGTTGAAACTTGTAAAGGATGGAGAAAATACAAAACTAAGTAGTATTATGGATGGCTTCTGTACTTATTTGAGTACCAGTATGCCAAAATATAAAAATGTAGAAATATTAAATGTTGCAAATTTTATTGTTGATATGCCAATAGATATGGCGGCAGTATTTACTACATTTGTTGACTCATTAAATAGAGAATCAAAAGCATTTGAATATTTTATAGAAATTAATGGAATTTTAGTTCAGAAGTCAGAAAAATATAGAACAGAATTCTATGAACCCATAGTTGCGTTTGCAGCCGGGAAGGATGCGAAAAATGAATAATGAAACGAGCTCTGAAACTGATTTTAGATTTAAAGAATTAGTTGCTCGAATGATGTTTAATGATAATTACTGGGGATATTTATTCTCCCGTCTGAAAAGACGCCAATTACCAAATCTTGGAGCTATAATGGGAGTTGCTTCAGATCTTAATGGGGTTATAAGTTTAATATATGATCCTGAATATATTAACACAATGAGTGATAATGAGATCACTTTAATGTTAGAACATGAAGGAGGACATCTTCTAAATAAACATATTTCACGTTTGTTTAAGATTTTAGCAGATGAAGTTAATCCGTTTAATCAAAAACAGAAGATGTCAGTATGGAATATAGCAGCTGATTGTTGTGTTAATACACAACATAGTATGCCAAAAAAAGTTACGGCAAAAGGTAAAGATTATCCTCTATGTTTTCCAGATTTTTATAAGTTACCTGAAGGAAAAACAGCTGAGTATTATTTTTACGATTTATTGAAACGACCTAATGGTATCGGAGACGGAGACGGAGACGGAGACGGAGAAGGTGGTATTGGTAATAATAATTCTAATAAAAGTCATAGTAAGTGGGGAAAAATTAAAAATAATACTGATCTAAATTCAGTAGCAAGAAAGATAGATTATTTTATGTCCAGAATTGCAAAAGAAGCTGTAAAGAATGTTAGAAATAAAGGAAATATTCCTGCTTACATAACAGACTTGATAGGAAATTTATTAAAACCCCCAAAGGCTCCGTATTATGATATAATAAATAAATTAATTAGAGGTACAAGAATTACAAAGTCTAAAACCGCTTTTTCTAGAATAAATAGAAAAAGAGCATATTCTTTCTTCTTTGATGATGAAGATGGTATTCCATTGATAAGTCCTTTTCCAGGAAAAAGTAATGATTGGTCTTTCTTTGTTGGAATAGTATTAGATACTTCTAGTAGTATGGAAAGAGACGAAATATTAGAAGGTTTAAGTGGATCAAAAAATCTTTTGGAAAATGATAAAAATACTAAAATTATAATAATGGAGAATGATACAGAAGTTAAGAAAGAGTATGAAGTTAAAAGAGTAAATGATATTCAATTTAATATTAAAGGAAGAGGAGGAACTGTTTTAGCTCCAGCATTAAAAAGGAGTAGAGAATTAGGAACTGATGTTACTCTTGTTTTTACTGATGGGTTTTGTGAGGATATTAATTCTATTACAAGATCTTCTATTCCCAAAAAGATAATTTGGGTAATTGGTCAACAAGGAAAATTTGATTTGGTTGATAAAACTGGAGTAGTTGTCAAAATTTAAACATAGGAAAATATAAATATGAACTCAGAAGAAGCTTATAATTATTGTGAAATTATAAAAGATGATCCAGATATTAGAAAATTTATAACTGATTCTTACTGGTCTTATATTTATTGTAAAGATGTAAAAGATGATCCAGAAATTAGAAAGAATATAACTGACTCTAAATGGTCTTATTTCTATTGTAGATTTATAAAAGATAGACCAGAAATAAGAAAGAATATAGTGGAAGATATATTGATTGCTGAATATAATAAATTTTATAAAGTATGCTGATATAAATAGTTGGTTAAAAGAGGTATACATAATATAAAGGGAAGGTCAGAAATTTTGGGCCTTCCCTTAAAATTAAAGTGGAGTTATTATGGTAGAAAATTATGGAGAGGCACAAATACAAGTTATACCAGAGATTGAACATATAAGATTAAATCCATCTATGTATATAGGGGGAACAACCAATCCAACACATTTAATAGAAGAAGCTTTTGATAATGCTCTTGATGAAGGTCTTGCTGGATATGCAACAATTATTGCAGTTAATATTGATGTAGAAAATAATATTTTTGAGGTCATTGACAATGGTAGAGGGATTCCAATTCAAAATGATACACCTAAAATTATATCCGAGAAAATGTTTTCAGGAGCAAAGTTTCAACATATAAAAACTGCGTATAAAATTGTTGCTGGTCTCCATGGAATAGGATTGGTAGCTATAAATGCACTTAGTGAATTATATAGTGTAGAAATTTATAGAGATGATCTTTATGGAATTTTTAAATTTGAAAATGCTTCAATGAAATTTAAGAAAATTGAAAAATATAAAGGAGATATACCTTTTTCAACAAAGATTCAATTTAGTCCAGATAAAGAAATATTTGAAACATTAGAACCTGATCTAAATAGAGTTAGAAGTAGAATGTTAATTGCCTCTGCTGAATTACCAGATATAACTTTTGTTTTAAATATTGGAAAAAAGAGGGAAGTGATTAAGATAACCAGAGAAGATTATTTTAAGAAGTATTGTATAAATAATGGAGATAATTGTTTAGATAATATTTCAATTAATACTAATAATGATGAAGAAGATTTTAATATAATAATGACTTATTCTACCTCTGGATCTATAACTCCTAATGTAATGACTTCTGTAAATTTATTACCAGTAGTTGCTGGTGGTTCTCATCTTAATGCTTTTTATATAATATTAAAAGAGATATTTACTGCAAGGGGAAAGAAACTTGATTTTCATTTTCAACCACAAGATTGTTTTTGTGGTTTACGAGGATATTTAAGTTTATATCTTATAAAACCAGAATTTCATGGCCAGACAAAAGATAAATTAGTAAATAGAAAATCATATTTAGATAAACTAATAAATAAAATAAGGACTCAATTAAATAATTATTTTGATAAGAATCCAGAACATTTAGAATCAATTTTAAGTCAATTTGAATTGTATAGGAAAAAAATAGATTCAAGAAAATTAAAAGGAGGAAATCACGGAAAAAGAGGATCCACTAAATTTACAAAACTTAGAGATTGTACTTCACCTGATGGAGAACTATTTATTGTGGAAGGACAGTCAGCATCAGGATCGGTAATACAATGTCGAGATCCAAAATTTCATGCAGTTCTTCCTTTGAAAGGAAAGATCCCGAATATATTTAATGCGAAAGATATATTAAAAAATAAAGAAGTTGGAGAATTAATATTAGCTCTTGGAACTGGAGTTGGATCTGATTTTGATATTTCATTATTAAGATATGGAAAGATCGTCTTCGCTTCTGATTCTGATCCAGATGGTGGACATATTACAAGTTTACTTACCATGATATTTGCAGTACTTGTTCCTGATATAATAAGGGATGGAAAATTATTTATGGCAAGAACTCCATTGTTTGCAATAAATGAGAAAAAGACTTTTATTCCATTATGGGGAAATGAAGAAGTTAATAAAGCGAGAGAAGATAAGAGAACTATTAGTAGATTTAAAGGACTAGGAGAATTATCTCCACATCAATTAAAAGTATGTCTTATTGATGAAAAAACAAGAAAATTAATTCCTATATCTTATACAAAAGATTTGTTGAGATTAACAAAATTATTTTCAAGTGTAGATGAGAAAAGAAAACTTTTAAGGGGAGAATTTTAAGGGGGATAATTGAAATGTCAAAGGATGAAAAAAAGTTACGATATTTGCTTTGGTTAAAACATGGATGTCCATCTCATTATTTATACGGTGATGATGGAGAGATGCAATGTAATAATCCAAATTGTATGATAGATTTCAAAAGAGACACTGTGAAACGAATTAGTCAAATATTTGAAAAACAAGAGATAGAGAAAATTAAGAGACAAATTGAATGTATGTCTGGTCCTGAAATGGAATTGGAAATAGGTTTTATTATGGAAAAAGGTTTAGGTTTATAATATGTAACTTGAATTCTAATCCTATGTTTAATTTAAGGAGATTAAGATGAAAAATTTTATAAGTGGGGCACAAGACGAGTCATGGACATTCAATAAACTTAAACCGAAGATATTTTCCGGCAAACCTCAAGAGGTTGAAGCAGAGATTAAGGATTTTATAAATAACAACCCTATTGAGATTAAAAGTGTAACACAATCTAGAGGAGATGATAGACATCCGTTAATAATCACATTATTATATTATTCAAAAGGGAAACCTCAATTTATTGATCAACGATGGACAATTACAATGTTGACAGACTTAATGGAAAAAGAGGTTGAGAAAATTTATGGATTTACTTTTGTTAATATAATGGAAGCTATTTGGGATAAAGAGAAGGAGAAATAAATGTCCAAGTCATTAACAAAAGATTGTCCAGATTGTTCCTTTCTGGTCAATCAAGGAAAAAATCAATCTTGTTCTTGGGGAAATAATAAAAAAGTAAAAAGGTTGCTTCCTAATAGAGTAACAAGGTTGGTAAGATCAAAATGTACATTAAAACATTAATTAAAATTAAGAAATACTTATTGAGAAATGTGAATTTTATTTCTAAATGGAAAAGATTTAAAGAAATTCAAAGAACTGCATCTAAAAGGAGAAAAAATCAATGGTAAATATTCAAAAGATAGAAAAATTTAATAAGAAAATTAAAGAACATAAAAAACAAATATCTTACCACAGAGATAAAATTCGTGAAATAACTGAAGAGTTGTTTGGTTTTCTTGAATCTTTAGATACTGGAATTGAATCTTTAGATAATGGATTTAAAGAAATCCAAGATGGATTGGACTCCATTTCAGAGCATATTTAAATGGTAATAAAGGGGAAATAATTTGGATAATATAGTACCAACATTATATAAAGAGTATGGAGAATATGTAAATTTTTCGAGACAGTTTCCATTAATAAATGATGGATTGAAACCAGTCGAACGAAGAATCTTATTATCTTCATATAAGATTGCAAAAGATAAATTAGTAAAAAGCGCAAGAATTGACGGTCATGTTATTGGTAATTATCATCCTCATGCTTCTGTATATTCCTCTATAGTTCAATTAGTGAGACAGGGATTTCTTGAGGGTCAGGGAAATTTTGGGTGTAATGTTGGAGTAGAACCAGAACCAGCAGCGGCGTCAAGATACACAGAATGTCGATTAGCTTTATTTACTAATAGAATAGCATTTAAATATATAAATCATGTAGATTGGGAAATTAATGATTTAGGAGAAAAAGAGCCAAAATTCTTACCTACCATGCTTCCTTTTTGTTTAATGGGAAAAGAATTCACACAAGGAATTGGATTTGGTTATCGAAGTTATATTCCATGTTACAAACCAGAAGATTTATATAAACGTCTATTATGGCTTTTAGAAATATCAAAGAGAAAACCAACAATTAAACCAATAACGGATTGTACAATTGAAGCTTCTCATTCTGATTTAGAAAAACTGCTTACTGAAGGAAAATCAACAATAGACATTAGTGGAGTTATCAAAGAAGATCCAATACATAATATAGTATCTTTATTATCTTGGCCTCCGGGTAAAAGATTTGAATCTTTATTGAATAAGTTTTCAGAAGAGATAACAAGACAAGATATAGGATTTACAGATCTATCAGTAACGGAAACCAGAATTCAATTTGAAGTGATAAAACAAAGAAATAGAGATAAGATATATGAAAATCTTGTTAAAAAATTAAAGGAATCTATTAAAGGGAGAATATCATTTGAAAATATTTTAGTAAATGAAAATCAAAAAGTTGAGTTGGTATCAGTAGATAAAATGTTATTGACTTCTTTTGATACTTTTTCAAAAACATGTGCTCGAATGTTAAAATTTGAATTAAATCTTAGAATAATAAAAATTGATTCTTTAAATTTATTGGAAAAAATACGACCAGCAATTATAGAGGTTGCAAAAAGTACTAATTTTTCAGTAGATGAAATGGTAGATAAAATATCTACATTATCAAAAGTTGATGTGGATAAGGTAAAAGAATTAATTTCCAGAAACTCAATTAATAAATTATTAAGTTTAAAAATAGATATTACAGAGACTGTAAATCAAAAGAAAGCAATTGAGGAAAAAATAAAGAATATTAAACAATTTGTGTTAGATCAATATAAGGAGATATAAAGTGATATATGATAAAGAGAATAAACCTTTAGATTTTTATGAAGATACAGAAATAAAAAGTAGTTGTAGTTCTTGTGATTTATGTGGGGATGAGAGTACAGAATTTTTTTATAAAGACGGAAATATAAATAATAGAGGAAGAAGTAATTTATTGTTTTTATGTAAAAAATGTTATGATGGTATTAATGATAAACCTCTACAATTGACTGTGTTTCGAGATTTAAGTATTGAGATTGCACATAAACTTCCCGGTCATATTACATGTGGGGTATTACATGGACATACAGTTAATATTACTGTTGGGGTGAGTGGATCTCTAAATTTCGCTACTGGAATGGTTATGGATTTTAATGATTTGAAAACAGTATTGAAAGAAGTTATAGAAGATAAGTTTGACCACGCTTATCTCAATTATACATTTTATATGCCGACATCAGAAATGTTATCTCTCTATATTTTTAATAATTTAAAAAGAAGAGGATATAATATAAAATTAGTTCGAGTTCATGAAACTCAAAAAAATTATGTAGAAATTGGAGTGTAAAGTTATGAGTATGAATATAAATAAATCTTATTTGACTTATTGTTATTTTAGAGATACGGTTGATAAAATAGATGTTAGAAAATATGTAATTGATTCTAAATATGCTTATAATTATTGTCAAGTTGTAGAAGATATGCCAGAGGTTAGACAATTTATAACTGCCTCTGATTGGGCTTATAATTA
>Ga0075116_10000951_pt1 | contig 13294 bp, 26 predicted proteins | sample AntAceMetag02UKC_FD_69786 | JGI IMG/M metagenome (GOLD analysis project Ga0075116, IMG submission 69786) | Saline lake microbial communities from Ace Lake, Antarctica- Antarctic Ace Lake Metagenome 02UKC | ecosystem: Environmental > Aquatic > Non-marine Saline and Alkaline > Saline | place...
TTGAGAGGACTAAGCCATGACAGATGAAATTAAAGTCAAAACATGTTTAACAATACTTATTTTCTGCCCTACATGTAGAAAGAAGCTAACTCATATATTCCCGCCATATGCCCCTTTTCCATATGAGTCAAATTGTAGTGGATGTGAACAAAACTTGTTAGTAACAGAACCAATAAATTTAAAAGATTTATAGAGGACTGAGCCATGACAGATGAAGAGATAAGAAGGGATAATTTTGATTTATGGAATAGAATAAGAAATAGTATAATAAACATTAAAAACGTAAAGAATTTTGAAGAAATAAATCCTATCTGCGACAGTATTGTTAAATGTGCTGCCGTTTATTACGGGGATAAATCAGCATGAGTGACGTTTTTTTTATAGCAGATACACATTTTGGACATAGGAACATTGTGAAGTATAGAACTCAATTCAAATCTTTAGAAGATCACGACAATACTATTATTGATAATTGGAACAGTGTTATTAAGAAAAAAAAAGATATTGTTTGGGTTTTAGGTGATATGTTTTTTACGTGCAAAGATGAATATATTGATGTAGTTATGGAAAGATTAAACGGAACTATCAGAATAATTAGAGGGAACCATGACTGTATACCAAACAAATATGCCGAATTGTTTCAGAATGGATTGTGTAAAAAGTATAAATTTTGGCTTTCTCATGCGCCGATACATGTAAATTCTTTAAGAGCAATTAAAAATATACACGGGCACGTTCATGCCAAAACTATCAATGACGATAATTATATAAACGTGTCATGTGAAAACATAAATTATACACCTATTTCGTTAAGCTATTTAAGAAAAGAATGATATTAATACCTTAGCCCGTAGCAATGTTTGACACCACATTGTTCACGCTATCCCCCCTAATTAAGCGGCGGGCTAAGGTTTTTAAAAAGAAGAAAGGAAACGATAATGTTCAGAAAAGAGTGATGCTATAATGGTGGGAAAAAACATAATTTTGAAGCGAGGTACACAGAGATTTCAAATTTATCTCCTCCGAGAATAAGTCGTTTAGAAAGTTATCACTTTAGAGGCAATATAGAGTATATGCCTGGATATTCGTTAATTTATTTAAGAAGGCTTTACATTTTAAAAAAATATGTAAGAGACGTATGTACGTGGTGTGGCAATACTGTAGAAAGGAACGATAATATATAACGCGAGGAGAAAAAGATGGATATATGCCCTAAATGCGGAAACGAATTAAGTAAAGAATTGGTAGGAGGAATTACGCCAGAGAATGATTATACATATGAACGAATTTGGTGTGAATCTTGCGGATGGGAGGATAAATAGAAATATGGAAGAAAATGAAAATGTCATAATTGAAGAAAAAAAAGACTATGTTAGTAAGTGCCCCGTCTGTGGAATTAAACTAACCGAAGAAAATGCCCCGTATTTTGACGATAGAAAAAAAAATCTTTATATGAAAAAACCTAAAAAAGCGTATAAACAATGTAAAAATAAAAAATGTACAAATCCATTCAAAACTGAAAAAGGCATGTTACCAACCACTATGTTTTATAGGAACAAAGCGAATAATGATGGATTAAGCGGTTGGTGTAAAATGTGTCAAAGAAAGAAAGGCAAAGAGTTTAGACGAAGTTACGGAATAGGTATAAAAATTAATGATAGCTGTGGAATGGAAGAATGGAAAAAGAGTAGTGACGATGGATAAAAAAGACAGAAAAAAAATGACAAGAGAAGACGTTGTTGACGAACTGATAAAGTGTGCTATTGATAAAACAATAAATCAGGACAAAGCGTTGATACATATAGATTTGTATTATATGTTTTACGGTGGATTTGAAGGCTATAATTTTAAAGATAATGTAGATTTGGCGAACATGTATTTTGGAACGTTTAAAGAAAGTGTTGAGGTGATAGATTGAACAAAAAACTTATAGCGATGAACGAAGAACAGTGCTATGCAAAAGTATATGGTTCATTAGTTTTTTCTGTCAAGCATTATTTTAGAAAAGTAAAAATAACAGAAAAAGGTGGGTTTTATATTGAAGAAAAAAATGGAACTGCGTGCATTAATTGCAGCAATGACAGAGGCTATACGCTTGACGATTTATTGTGGAGACATGTATTTTGGGGTAAAGAGTGGGGAAACACAGCGATTATGATAAATAGAACTTGAACAAGCCAACAAATTGTGGTATACTACATTAATAAAATAATAGCTTCTGCGTGACAAAAAACTGTTCTTTTTATTTTTAAAAAACTTATTTATTAATACCGAATAAGAGAATACTTGAAATGTCTATAAGAACTAAAAATTTTAAAAACGTATATTTTTTATGTCCGCAGAAGCTTTAATTATGAAAATTATAAAATTATTTTTAGATAATAGAAGAACAAATAAAATAAAGCAGGAAGAGATTTTATTAAGAGGAGCAGAGGCTAAATACGAAGAATCCGAGAGGATATACGATAACTATTATTCATCTTACGAAGAGAACGCTATAACGAATAATTTAATAGAGAAAATGATACAATCAAAAGAGACAATATCAATGTGTAAAACATTACTTGAACAGTTAAGATTTGAAGATGTCATAAAGAACGTTAAGGTTAAAGAACTAAAGAAAGGCGGGACCGAATGAAGATTATCGAAGGATTGAAAAAATGTAAGGATTTAAGCAGGAAGTTTGACGATTTATGTGAGAAGATAGGTAAGCACAGTGCTTATTTAGATTTTGAAACACCCGTATACGCAGATCAACCAGGACAAGTCAGTGCATGGCTACAAGCAGGAAAGGATATTTTAGCAGAGATACTTAAAATAAAAGTTGCTATTCAAAAAACTAATTTAGCAGTTAATGTTGATATTGAACTCGATAGCGGTGTCGTATCAAAGACAATCGCAGAGTGGATTCATAGACGGAGAGAATTAGCTGGTTTTGAAAAAAAGATGCATTCAAGGTTGACAGACAGAGGATTAAAAGAAGAAGCTGAGATTAAAACGACGAGTGGTGACAAACAAAAAGTTAAGTTGATTAGATGTTACGATCCGGCAACACGAGACAAAAAGATAGAAGAGTTTATTTCAGAACCGACGACGATTGACGCTCGACTTGAAGTAATAAACGCGATAACGGATATCACAGGGCTATGATACGAGGTGCTTTTTTAGATAAGTGGAAGAAATATTTAGGTTATAAACAGTGGAACGAGTGGGGAGACGGCGGGTTCAGAGTATGGGGCCACGGTGCCTTTCCTTTCGTAGCTTCGTTAGTTCCATTACACGTAAACAATATATTAGAATTAGGATGTGCAGACGGATATTTATTGAAGTTGATTAGCGAGAGAGGGCACGTAGCTACAGGAGTTACGTATGCCCGGGGAGAACAAGAGGCATGCGAAAAAAACGGTGTAAAAGCTGTTTTAGCTGATATGCATGATTTGCCATTTGAAGATGAAAGTTTTGACGCTGTTATTTCGAGACAGACGTTAGAGCACGCTATTTCATTGATTATCGTATTAAGAGAATGCGACAGAGTTGTAAAACCAGGTGGTTATTTCATTTTACACGTTCCCGACAGACCAGACGGTTTAGACGATAATCCTGATCATATATACACATTAACTCCTTTTCAATGGAAGAAATGGTTAGAGAAACACACGAGTTTTAAAGTAATAAAAGAAGGCTACGAGAAAGATCAGGATTCGTATTGGTTGGTAGGGAAGAAGGCATGATAACAGTAAACCCGATAGAACGAATGTTAATTGAAGATTTAGCTGTTGTTTTGGAGAAGTACAGAAAGAAAAAAAATATATTAGACTTTAATAATAATGGTTTTTCAGTAGCAAGGTTTGATAAAGACGGCTTTACTTTAAGTTTTGATAAAAAACACGAGTTTGAAGAAATAATAATAGATTATATTATTTCAAATAATTGTTCTTTGAAAAAGTCATAAGCAGAGATAAAAACTGGTAAAAAAAGCGCGAGTTATTCTATTGTCGGCGATATAGATAAATAGATTATTGTATAATCAATACAAATGAAGATATTCGCAATCTTAAATGATTGTAACATAAAGGTTTAAGGCATTAAAGCTTAAAGGTATAAAGGTTCAAGAATGGCAGCGAGATATAATATCTGTGACCTGCTATAATTAAGGTAGTAAGGTAAGAAGGTAGCAAGGTTAATCTTGACAGAGCATGCTCTTGAGAGAATGTCCTGACGTAAGTTAACGTTTACTTTTTTATTTCCAGGAACTTTTCAGGCTTCCTGTTTTGTGGATTTTTTCAAAGATTTTTTATTAGGGAGGCGGTGATGTTTTGTAATGGAAGAATTCAAGAGTGAATCACAGTTTCACGATAAAGAAATAAAAACATGTCGTTTTTGTGGTGGAGAAACAAGAAAGTTGTTTTTACCTATAAGCGACGGAACAAGCAAGAGGGAATATACATGTAATAAATGCGGGAAAATTCAATAGAAGAAACGAGGGGTTAATGAAAGAACGAACGAAGAATGTCCTTAAGAAGATCATTAAGAAGAAATTAGTAAAGAAGAAATCAGCAAAGAAGAAAGAAAGAAAGAGGCGGCAAATAAGTGTAGAGATATTAAAGGCAAAGAGTAGATATTTTAGCACTTTTTTTAAACACCCGAACGTTGTTATTTTAGGACAGAAGGAAAAAAAAGCATTATTTTTAGAGTTTGAAGATGATTGTATGACGGTTGATATGTCGGAAGAAGAAAAGTTAAAGAGTAAAAAAGGTGTTAATTTAGGATTAGAAATTCTTTTTTTACCAGACGAGAAGACATTTTTTAAGGTTGGTTATATAATAGGATAATTAACAACGCAATAGGTGAACTCATGATTAATATTTACGGAGAAATATTTCTAGGCGATATAAACGATTGCTCAAAAGCACCACCAAATTTATATGTCATTCACGCATGTAAACATCCATGTCACCAGGTTGCCGTAGGATATAGCGGTAGACTACCAAAGGAAAGCCCTTACTATTTATTCATGAAGAAGGATAAACATTTATACTTAAACATGGTAGATATGACGTGTACTGTACCGAGTCATGAATTCATGAGTGTTTTATTTAAAGAATCACTTGATTTTTTAAGTGAAATAAAAGGGAAAAAAGTTCTTATACACTGTAACAAAGGTCAGTCGAGATCACCTATGATAGCGTTGTTATATTTATCAAAAATAGAAGGTGTTATTCCTAGCGATACATACGATAATGCAAAAAAAGAGTTTGTTAATAGGATATACAGGGGCTATAACCCAAGCGCCGGAACCGAACAATATATTAAAATGTACTGGGAAAAGCTATAAAACAACTTTTTTTTAGTAATAAACCAATGATTTTTGATAAAAAACAATAAAAAAAGGTAATTAACGTGCAAAAAATCAAAAGAATAATCCCAAATATCCCCCCTACATGGTCCGTATTCAAAGAGGGAACTGACACTAGCGGACAAAAAGCATACAGATTTTTACCTATTCCTGTTATATGTTTAATTGAAGAATCGGACGCGTCAGGAGAAACCACTGTTATTGAACCGCGCGCGAGTGACGACGCGGGGAATTACTTTGATCCGAGACAACATTGTGATTTCGTCGGGTTTGTTTACGATGAATACAGCATGACGAATCGTGATCATTTAGAAAAACTTGAGGAGGACAGAAATGCGAGAAAAGAGTGAGAAAGATTTAAGAGAAGAGCGTGAGTTTGAAGAGCAAAAGATGTTAGAAACAAAATGGGAAGAGATGGGATATATAAACACTAAAGGTAAATTTTTATTTAGAATAGTCCCTAACCGCGAAATGGCAAGTGCTATTTTGAACAGAGCAGTTGAAGAATTACAGAAGATGGTTTTAATACAAAAAGAAGCAATAGAAGATATGAAGAAAAAGGTTGCAGAGTTAAAAAAAGAAGATGTTGGAGTCGTAGATGTTCCGTTGAACGTAGCCATAGAAGAAAAAAAGTTGGAAGAAGTAAAGGAGGAAGAAGTAAAGATTGCAGAAGTAAAGACTGGTGTTGGCGCTATTGCAGAGAAAGAGATTACAGGAAAACCTCTTGATGTACCATTAACAGAATCTCCACAAGGATCAAAAGATGAGTAACGACGATTTCTGGACGAATAAAATTTATAATGAACGGCAAAACATTAATCACGAAAAACTATTAACAATATTGAAAGAGTTACAAGAAAAAGTAGAAAAAATTGATGATATTGTAAAAAAACTTTAAAGGTGGTGTAGGTATATGCCAAAAGTAAAAGAGGGACCAAAAGAACTTAATAGCTTGCTTGAGAGTGTATATAGTCAATGCATGAAAAACAATAAAAATAAATCAATGTGTTTGCGTGTTTCGTGGGAAGCGGCAAAAGATGCCGGATGGCATAAAGATAAAGATGGAAAATGGAAAAAACGTAATAGTGGCGGTATCAAAAAAAGTGTAAGTGCAAAACATGAACATATAAACGGATTTAATGTAATGGCAACAATGTGAGGTAAACATATATGGATGTACAAAAGAGTGAATGGAGAATTTCATTTAATAAACTTGCTGGTGTTAAGGATATAATTTTGATATTAAATACAATGGGTATTGTAACTGATAATAAAAATTTCGTAGAAGAAAACAAAAAAAAGTATGATGGAATAGATTTTGAACTAATTAAAAAAGGAGATTAAAGGAATGATAGTACAGCCAAAACCGTTGAACGGAAGAGTGTTTATTGTACCAATGCCGCGTGACAAAGAAACTAAGGGTGGTCTTGCGATACCAGATGGCGTGAATATATCCCCGCAGGATAATTTAGGATTTGTTTATGATTATGATCGAGAAGATGATCATTCTTTAAACGTTTTCTTAGGAAAGATGGAAAAAGAAAAAAAGATTCCCGGGCTGATTGTTATTTATAATAAACATGCTGCTATAAGACTTGAAGGAACAAAAGTTTCAATGAGTATTAAAGGAAAAGAAAAAAAAGGAGATTTAATCGTTGTAACAAAAGATGGTATTTTAGGGTGTCTACAAATTGAAGAGGACAGTAGGATAATTAGAAAATGAAGAAATGTATACGGCCTCAACAAAAATGTAACTTTAAGTTTAAAGAGCCAACGGGTGAGTATACTTGTACCATAATGGGAAAAAATGATTATTATTGTTTAGACGCGGAGGTTTATATGACAGAGGTTATTGATATGCAGGAAAAAGTAAAGAAGCGCGGTATTAAAGAATCAAAAAACGTTGAAGACGTAATCAAAGTATTAACTAATTATTTAGATTTTTGTCCAGACCCGCATGCGTTAGACAGGCTATCGGATGCTATTAAAGAACTAAGGAAAGCAAGGCTTGCTATAATGAACCACTATGGAGTTGACGTTGAAGATTTAAGATCATAGCAATAACGGAAGGTTGGGATTAATAGAATGCCTGATGATAATGTTCTCAATGAAGAATTTTACGATAAAGTAATACCTCCTAAAAAAAAGGGAGATGATGAATGCGGAATTGATAACGATGATTATGATGGAATAGAAGTTAATGAAAACCACAAATCATTAAAAAAAATATTCAAAGACGGAGACGTATTAAATGATATAAAAATAGAAGCAACTTTAGAAGAAAAAAAAGCGGCAAAAAAATTAGTAGATAGTAATTATATATTTCAAACGTTTAAGCATGATGTATATGATTCTATCTATTATGTATATCGTATATACAAACAACTTATTGAAAATGATTTCCCTGCGTGCCCGGAACTTAACAGTTATTTATTTACTGCTGGCGTGTTAAGACGTTGTCATATACAATATGCAAATTCCCATTCCGTAAGAACCGCTAACGATACCCCCGTAAAAGAAGATCGTGACCTCCTCGACACAATCAACAAACTCCAAAAAGACCTCAACATATTACAAAAATCTTTAGGTGAAATAAGAAAGAGCAGAAAAAGCGGTGAAGACATTCACGATTTACATAGACGTGAAATGGAAGAATGTACTGACTTTATTAAAAAACACATAGGTGAATTTACGTTTAAATGTGAAAAATGTAAAACGATTGTCGAAACAAACGGTCTTCCATTTTGGGCAATAGGAACAGAAAAAAACTCTAAGAACGAAACACAGTATTATATATGGAGCAAAGAAATAGCCTTTTTGGTTGAGAAGGGGTTGTTGCCTGTACACTTAGCAACATTTATTTTAAGAACAAGCCCAGAAGGATTAAAATATACAGCTAATGCACGCGGAGAAGTTATAAAAGATTTTGATATGATATCAGAAGAAAATAAAAACAGAAAGTTGCTTTTAGAATTCCAAGAAAAGAATAAACATGGAAACTAAAAAAGAACTTGAAGAAAAAGAAGAATCAATCAGAATATCAAAAAAAATGTGTTTTTATTTTGTCATGAACAATAGATGGGCTTTCTATAATAAGTACATGCCAAAATGTACTGGTAAATGTTATATTACGAGATATTTTCAATATCCTTCGGCATTAAGTGAAGATTGTGTTATTTTTGGTGGAAGAAGTTTTGGTAAGTCTTGGGAGTTAGAAATATCAATAATTTATTCAATGTTTAAGTATCCGAATGAAGAAGGATTATTGACTGCGTTTAGAAGAATGCATATTAAAGATAGAGAAGAACGCGTTATTGGTTATTTGAATAATGTACCTTATTTCAAATTATTTTTTTTAGGGACCAATCGGACGGTAAGAGAAAGCGTGTCAAGGACCCCGACGTATGAAATAAGATTGAGGAATGGGCACGTACATTACGGGATCTCTGTCGGCGATGACCCTGCCGCAATTGCTATACAGGGCAAGCATCCAGTTTGTCGTTTTGGTGAAGAATTTGCCGCTTATCCACTTGCTGCATGGAAAGAATTCCAATCAACAAAAGATCCAAGAGGATCTGTAGATAGATTTTATGGTTGTGTAGATGGAAGAACTGATAGCCCATTTAGACAACTTGATACTGTTGTGGAAAAATTTAAATATGTTAGATTTCATATTGGCAGAATAATGGAACCTTTTTTTAACCAAGGACAAAAAAAAGAGGCAATTGAAACATTGGGTGGTGAAAATGGTAGTGTATACTTAAATCAGATTTTAGCTGAATGGGGCGCGCCAGTATATGGAACGTGGGATTTAGAAGCTATATCAGGATGTTTAGATAGTACACAGGACCCTAAATATCCTGGCATTTTTATAAACAAGATGAAAATAATTGAAATAACACCACAGATATACGAAAACATGGTCCCGAGTATGGTGTTAAGGGGATTAGATAGATTGCCGGAAGACGGTTTAGACGTGATTTTAGCCATTGATGCTGGATGGAAAGAACCAACCGTTATCCTACCTTTTTTCTATTATAAAAGTAAATGGAACTTAACGACGATAATAGAATTAAGAGATAAAGTTATTCCCGAGAACCAAGCTGAAATAATAGACTATATTGCAGATTTTTATAAAGCGATAGTTATCCCGATTGACACTACTTCATCAGAAGGTAAAGCCCCGGCCTCTGTTTTATGTAATCCTAAAAACAAACAATACGAATTCAAAAAGTATACTGAACGTATTATGTGGGTAGATTTTAAGGAAAAAGTTGTTGTTGGATTCAAAGCTGACGGAACAGAGGTAAAAGACAGGATAAAAAATGCATCCACTAATTTATTAACACAAATGTTTGCAAGAAAAGAATTTTTATTAAACTATCACGAAAAAATGATTGAAGATTTTAACAGAGAAACACAAAAACAGACAAACACTGATATAATAATAATAACCCCTACTAACGTGCATATTCCAGAAGCATTCAGATGTTTCGCATATGCTTACTTGAAAAAGTACCATGAAATAGAAAGGCCAGATGATTATTATGAAGAAACAGAGTTCGACTTTCCGTTTTATGACAATGTCGTTCAGATTTTTGGGCGTTAACATTTTTAAAAGAAAGGATTTAATACAGAAAATCATTGATTTGATCGGTATGAACAATGGCGAGATAATAATAAAAGTTCAAAATAGTAAGTTTGTTTTTATCGAACCGCGATACAAAATAAGAGAAAATGAAGACAATGATTTAGAAAGTTTATAACAGGATTTGACAAATATGTAAAAAGATGCTATAATTTTTTATATATCTATATAGAAAAATTTCTTGGTGGTATACTATTTTTTGTATAAGCCGAGCGTACACACTACGCTCGGCTTTTTTTATTTACTTGGAGGTTTTATGGCAAGAAAGAAAGCAGTTAAAAAAACGAATAAAAGCCAAAAAGAAGAGATGTATGACGATGAAATGGTAACTTCTATGATGGGCAGCAGAGTTGAATATGGCCTTATGTCCCGTTTTGAAGAATCTGAATATATGGAAGACGATAATGACATAAGCAAGACAGAAAGGAAAGATTACGGGCGTGCTATAAACATAAAGATTCCAAGGACTTATCACGCACAGGCAAAAAAATCATGGGAAATGTACTCAACTGACAGATTTTTCATGTATTTAATTAATAGATGTAGTGATTATGGCGCGAATGGTTTTGAATGGGAAGTTTCGTCAAAAAAAGGTGACATAAAATCAGTAAAAAATAATGAAAAAGAAGCAAGAAAACTAACAAAAGAGAATGCCTTTTGGGATGAATGGGCCGCTAAAATAAACAATCGAGTCCCTAACGTAATGCCAGGAATTGACGAAATCAATAAATGGATATTCAAACAATTGCTTTTAGGCGGTATGTCTCCATTAGAATGGGAATGGGGAAAGATGAACATTGACGGTGAAATGTACGAAGTCCCAACAAGACTTACAACACATAATGTTTTATCGACTTTACTCGCAAGAAAATCGAGCATATTTTTAGCAGAACGTGTATTTATAAAACTTTGTCCTACCGATAACGTAACAGCTCAATCGGTAGCGTCACAAGTAAACACGTCAAATATTCCAGTATCGGGAAAGCAATGGCACGAAGTTAAAATACTTGGTGGATTAACAGGAAAGAAGCAACAGGGATTTGTAATAAAATATAACTGGACCCCTGGAGATAACACAAGCACTGCATTTGGATCTAACGTAAGTACTGGACAAGGATTATACCCACAACCACCATTCTACGGATTAAACGAAGTCCTATTAACAAGAAGGCAACTTGCAGCTGCTGATATTGCAATTTTAGACGGAGTTATTAATTATATAATAGATTGGTCAATTGGCGACAATACAACAGATGGTAATGGACGATTAGTAAACCAACCATTACCAGCAAAATACGATAAAGACGGTACAAAAATAAGAAAATCCACGATTGAAACCGTCAAGGAAATGATAACAAAGAGTAATCGCGGTAACGTAATGCAACTTTTCCATCCTTACTACTACAAACTTGATATTAAAATGCCAGATATTAATGTATTAATATCTTCCGAGAAATACATACAAACCATTGTAGAACTTTTAGCCGCATTCGGCATTTTTTTATCTCCTACAGACAGACGCGTTGATTTTACTAGTATAAACACTTCTAATTTTGAACAATTCATAGAAAACATTAGAAAAAATCATATAAAACGATTTTGGGAATTACTTTCTACTGAAATTGTTAAAAGAAACAAAGATAAATTAACGTCTATTCCAAACATGATATTTAATCCATTAAACACACAAGACGATAACTTCAGAACTTCTCTTTTCAATCTTGCGAAGATAGGGCACGCATCGACAGAATCGTTGTTAAAAGCACATGGCCTTGACAAAAACACTGAAGTTTTAAGAATATTAAGAGAAGTCGCTAGTGGAGAAAAAGATTTAATGGACGAAAACGTTCCCACAAGTTTTGTCCAAGAAACCGTTAATCCAAATGGCGATAAAAAAGAATCAAATAGAAGTCCTGATTTAGAAGGCGGCAGACCAAAAGGTAAAACAAACGAGGAGGAATAGCATATGGGATTAATAAAAAACATTAAATACATACTGGTTGGTTTGGTTATTGGTGCTTTATTAGGTATTAATATTACATTTGCAGCATTACCTGCAAATTTTAATGATAGAAAAATGAATCGTTACGTAGAAACAGATGATGGGAATGTAGGAGTTAGAATACAGCTTGTTCAATAGAAAATACATTAAAGTTAGGAACATAAGGAGAAAATAGATGAAAAGAATGATATTTGTTGTAGTGGTTATTTTTAGTTTGCTCTTAACTTTTTATAGTATTTCTTTTGCTACGTTACCGAAAAACATTCGCGACAGAGAATATCAGAGTCATGTAGAAACGGACGACGGAAGTGTCGCTATTAGAGCAAAGGTCGAAGGAGCTATAGAAGTCGGTACCAACTCAATAGAACTCGAAGAGAAAGCGACAGATCCTTCTACTCCAGACGCTAATAAGATTAAAATGTATGCGAAGGATGATGGTGGAACAACCAAAATATATACAATTGATTCAGCTGCAACTGTAAGTGAGTTAGGTTCAGGTGGAGGAGACTTTGCAGACGGTGGAGAAGCCGGAACGGCAGCACGATCGCTAGGAAACACCGATAATTTTGACCTACATTTACTCACAAATAATCTTGATAGATTGCATATAGCAGCTGGTGGCAATGTCGGGATAGGTGATCCAACACCAGGGTATAAACTTGCAGTTGACGGGAGCTTGTCTGCGAGTGGCAATACAGATATAGGGGGATACTTACAGACAACAGGGAATATAGGCATAGGAGCAACGCCGGACTCCATAGAACTGTATGTAGCGGGTGATGTGAGTGTTACAGGCGCAGTAACCGTTACTGGCGGTGTGTTATGCGCTAATATTGATACTGGTGGTGGTGATTTTGAGATAGGACAGAGCAATAGAACGACCGATACAGTGACGTTCAGCGTTATCAATAGCACAGGCATTACGAGCGTAGGAAGCAATCTAACGGTTACAGGCTTTGCAGTAGTAGGCGCAAATAATGATTCAAGTCATCTTGGCACTATTGATTCGGGAGATTTGTTAGTAAAGGATGATTTTGAAGTTGTAGGACTGGCATATTTTGATCAGACTTTACAAGTTGATGGCGATTTAACTGTTGTTGGTAATTTCTTCTTGAACAGTGGAAATATTGTTAACTTTGCAGATTTGAACGTCTCTAATGATGTGACAGTTGAAGGTAATCTTAATAGTGGTCCACAGATACTTTCTCTTAGCGGTAACAATTCACTCACGGGCTATCAATGCACGAACTCAGTAATTTCAGTCGGTGCAGGTACGCAGGAATTACCA
>Ga0075116_10000952_pt1 | contig 13291 bp, 27 predicted proteins | sample AntAceMetag02UKC_FD_69786 | JGI IMG/M metagenome (GOLD analysis project Ga0075116, IMG submission 69786) | Saline lake microbial communities from Ace Lake, Antarctica- Antarctic Ace Lake Metagenome 02UKC | ecosystem: Environmental > Aquatic > Non-marine Saline and Alkaline > Saline | place...
ATCGCCCTAGTTTAGGTTGTACATACCTTATTCCCACAGGTTGGGCAATGCCCACCATATACCTGATGGTTTGCAATCCTGGCTATCCAGCGATTACTCAGTATGTTTCTAGCGCTTAGTACATCGTCCCACTCAGTACTACTCACTACAGGATTGTCTCCATCTGATGTCCAATCAATTGGCACAAACCATCGAGTTCTATCCTGGTTTTGACCTACTGCCGCCAAAGATGAACCCCCAGCTTTCCAATAAAGCCTATACACTCCCAATGGCAACATCGTAAACTCAGACATATAGCACCTCATTTCAAATTATCGTTATGTTACAGCAAACCACCGTTGATGACCTTAATGCGTTTTTGTAATTTTTATCCAGATTCTCTCATCCTTTTGAATGATGTTAGCCGGCACCCTAGCATTAGATATGATATAAGCATAAAGATTATCATATAATGCCAGTTTGTCGCATGTTACCATAACACCCAACAAGACAGATTTGGCCCATTCATGATTAGCTGAGGGCATATAGAACCCAATATATACTGATGCATTCGTATCAGAATCTTGTACCATTATTGGGCCATCACGGGGAATGCTCACTGGTGCGTAATGTTTGAGTGCCTCATCTTTGAATAGGCGGGTCGCTTCATCAAGGACATCAATTTCTTTAGTAATTGTAACTGTGGTTTTCATTTATTTGCCTTTCTTGATACTGTTGGTCTAATCTCCATTGAATTCGATGTGCATAACCGTCAAATACCATCCACAATATCCCACCTAGGTGGTCAGTAAAGTGATATTCTGTGTGCCCATACACATATATAGTTGGGATAGGATACTTTCTAGTGCCTCTACTTATATCATCTGGTTGCCCCAACATATCAACCAAGTCTAGTCTGGTGATATTAGGTTTGCTCATTAGGTTTCCAACACCTCCATAGTACCAGTATCACTATCAAATTCTACACGAATATACTCACTGTATTCAATGAATTTACTCATGTCGGTCGATATGTCTTCTCTTTCGTATTCATCATCAATACCAGCACTATCTAATGCTGTTGTAATAACATCTGGACACTTAAAGGTCAGAACAATCTTCATTCAAATTTCCTCCTATCAAATATTACATGGACATGGAACCCTGCCCCACCTCTTTGTAGTATCGTTATAATACTCAATATATTCTACTAGACCTAGTCACTAAACTTCTCCTTATTATCACAGTAGTATTGCCATGCTAATCGTAACCATGCCCTCAATGGTTTAATAGTGCCCCCCTCAGCCAAATGATATGGAGGTTTTTCTTCATGGGACAATGCTATATCACAGGGTGCCCCCCTGACCATACTCAATGGACAGAAACTACACAAACGAGCATCTGTGCCCGATACTCTCTTAGTAGACCATTTACATAACGCACAACTTGCCAGATACTTAGCATCTTCATGGTCTAAATGATAGCGAGCAAGAATAGAGGGTTTCATACCTTTCCATCTAAGCATTGCTGATTTCAGCGCTTTTTCACAGGTTTCCATATCTGCCAATTTGTGCCCACCATATTTGGCGACCCATTCATCTTCACCCATGGTTTTACCTACATATAAAGATAGACTCATCTTACATGCTCCTCCATATTATCTTTGTAGTATTGTAGTGCCAATTCCAGCCATGCCCGCAATGGTTTGACATCATTAATATCAGCATCATGACATGCTAAAGTATATGGTGCCCACAATTCATACTTTGTAGCGGTATCGCAAGAACATCCCCCTCTAGCTTTATACAAAGGACAAGGGACACATGCGCCCTCATCTGTCAATTTACTTTGATTATTAGACCACTCACACAAAGCGCAATCTGTTGCGCCTTTAGCTTCATCGAAGTCTACGTCATGTGCCCTTAGACAAGATGGCCTAAGACCTTTCCACCTTCTAATGGCTGCTTTTAATGCCTTCTTACATGTGCTACTATCATCTTCTCTGTCGCCATACTTTTTAAGCCATTCGTTCCATTTATTCATGATTTAACTCCTAGAAGACTTGACAAATAGGACCATACTTTTCCGGGGGTCCACATTAGAGTAAGAAAAACGACCATCATAACGGCATCAAAGGGTTTGTATTGAAGGTTGTGTAACAAACCACACAAACAATAGCCTAATCCAAACAAAGCGGTTCCCAATCTATAGAATTTAGGGGTTTTGGATTCATTATTAGGCATTTAATTGACCTTATTAAGAGGATTTTAATTAGTAATGATTTTAGGTGATTGAATCTGGCTATTAGGGAGGTAGATAGAGTGGGTAGGATGGTAACATATCACTCAAACCTCTTGTTTTATAGGCTTATTCTAACAACCAACAACAAAACAAACACATAGAGAAGAGACCCAACCTTAGACGTTTTTCCCTATTCTGGCAGACGGCCACTTAAAAAGTAGGTCATTTCGCCTAATTACCACTTTTATGGGCCAAAAAAACCCGAAAAAGTGTGAAAAATTACCGATTCTTGGTGAAATTTTCTAGTTTTTCCAGTTGATGCAGGGAAAATGTCATCATCTCCCCGCATTTTGTCTCCCCCCTTGTGTCAAAACCTGACCTAAAAGTTGCCTTTTACACCTCACAACGCAAAGCTAAGAGGTCTCTAGACATTTTTTCCCGTACTTCTTGGATAGTACCAAGGTCCACACAATTCTTTAGGTATACGCAATCTAGTAGGGGTCTATGGAGTCCATCAGCATACATGATACCCTCCGCTGTTTTGAGGAGGACCAAGCCAGTAGCCACATTCATGAAATAATGGTTCGTTTCGATATTTGCGACAGCTACACCTTCTTGTGTGACCGTCACCGTATCACCATAGCTGAATAGTTGAGACTGTCCATCATCGTCAAGCCCCACACCCATTAGACCCATACCCTTGGAGGTCCGCTGCTTCTTTGTGAAGGGTTGACCATCCTCTGCCAGAAACCTAGCATTGTGAGGCAAGCTACCAAATTCTACTTCTTTCCTAATCATGTTCGCACCACCTTTTTGTCCTGGTTAACTAATATCTTACATTCGTTTGTCGCTATCTGGTACAAGTCCTCTCGTGAGCAAAACACTAGCTCATCGTCAGCCGCTCTTAGGGCAATTTCAAAGAACAGGGCAAGAGTAATAGATTCATTCCGGAGTAATTTAGAGTGGCGGCTTTCTTTTGTATGGCGTCGTGCCAAGTGCCTTAATATGGCCCTCATAATTACACGAGTGCCAAATTGCAAACACATTAGCGATACAGTTGAATCTACAAATCTTTTCATAAAAACCTATCTCCCATACTTGGCGAACATTGTGAAGCCGGTCCTTGTGTACATATCGACATTATAACACAAATTCTTGAGTTGTCAAGCCCCTTTTTTGGATTTTCCCCTCAGAACTTCAGCAATCTGCCGGAGTAATTTAGAGCGGCGGCTTTCTTTTGTGTTGTTTGTGTTGTGTGTTTTTTTAACTGGCATGTCATTCTTCCTTTCTAAAAGTAGACGTTTGCTGTAGTATTATACACTTTTTTCAACTATTTTGGACTAAATTTGTCCTACCTAAGAGATTTCGTTAAAACTCGTCGAAAAAAGCTGTATATTAAAGTGAAAGCTTTGACTTTAACCTGTTAACCTTTAATGGCACTGATAATTTCCCCCAGTTAGTAAAGCCTTTCTTCACTACTTATTGATGCAGGGAAAAGTTCACCTTTTTTGGGGGCCGATTATTTTCCCCACTTCAAACCTAAAAGTCCTATGGATTACTATAAGAATTTCTTAATCTGCTACTTTATGGGACAGTAGGAATATACAATTATGTTGCGGCTTCTGACACATTCGTGGGGCCCCAAGAAGGAGAATAAAAAACTTTGTGGGTGTTGCGCCCCATATAGGATACATTTCTCCTGCACCAAAACTTTGCTTTCTTAGAAAAAAAACTCCTGATTTCGCTTGACAATGCCGATATTAAGTGTATAATACCTTCAGTGACGAGAGGGAACGGACGTAACAATTAACACCTGCTATGAAAGGAGGGTTAGTTTTACTAGGGTTTCTTGAGTTGATATGGTGCACCGAGAGTGGGAATGGTGTGGCGACACCTATGAAAACGCAAATAGTGTAAGATATATTAATTAAAAACGGTATCCGAATCTGGCCCCTCCATAATCCTTGATTCGGACGCATATTGGAGGGGCCATGGCCTCACCTAGGGACTAGGCATTGGGTCTTCTAAACCCGACTGCGAAAGTTCGACTCTTTCTGGGGCTACTTATTTGGTGAGCGGTGTCGGTACACAAGCGTGTTTTATAAGCACTCTCGGGCCTGATTAGCCTGCTAGACGGGGTTCAACTCCCTGGCTCACTACTTGTGGTTGGCAAAGAGAAAATAATTAATTCTCTAGCTGGAACGACCGTAGCAGTCGATTTAGTTCCCTGCTCATAATGGGGCTTTTGGCTCGTGTACAAGATGTTGATTGAATGAGATAAGCTCTTGTAAAAGCTACAACCACAAAGCTTAGATTCCTCGGCAGCGTACACTCTATTTGTTAGGTACATGTAAGTCCGAGATAACACATCGTGTAAATGGTGTGCCAGTGGCAAGACTCTCTAATATCTTTTGTAGGGTGAGGATGTGAGAGTATCGTTAAGGGCGGGATTGGGGCCGCTTAACGCTGTATGGGTGGTTAGCATAATGGTAATGCGCCTGGAACGGAAGTCCTGGGAGATGGTGTGTCGAGGCATCGCCACCCGCTTGATTGGGGATATGGTGGAATTGGTTTACACACGAAACTTAAAATTTCGCGCCTCTTTATGGCATGTGGGTTCGAGTCCCACTATCCCCACTTTATTTAATAAAACAGCCCAAAGGGCTGACTGGACTCGCCTTATGGGGCATCAGGAAAGGTTAGATGAGACAAAGACTAAGATGATGACATTTTTCCTGCACCAACCCTGGCAGCCAATGTCGCTGACTAGCTGACTACTACTACTACTGACGGATGAGCCTGGATTAGGTAAGACAGACGCCCTCATAGTGAGTACTCATAGAGAGGGGTGTGTTCGTAAGTCCTTGCCACGTAAGCACTTACATCAATTATACCACCAATCGACGTAAAGTCAAGGGGTGTAAGGGTTTACGTCGCCGTGCGCCCCCGGTGTCGTAACCTGTTGCAGTGCAACAGGTTACGTCGAATACCTTATTCGGGTGGGTGGTCGATAATTGGACACAACAGCTTGGCACTCTCATAATCAGTAATCTTAGGTTCATCCTTGCAACCTACCATTACAAAGGTAGCTGTTCCAAGTCCAAAGTTATTCTTAAGCTTGCGACAGGACGCACACTTCCAGCAAAATGGTACCTCTAGCATTAAACCACCTCTATGTATGGATGGCCGGGTTCTAGTATATCGCCCAAAGTAGGGCAACCTTTTTCTACTTCACTTATGTCACACTCGTAAAAGTCGCCAAATACGCAAATAGAAACCTTGCAATCTAATGTCCCCTCATTTTTGATTCTGTTTAGGTAATCTCTCAATTCCCTCCAGGTCATTGCTTTATCGGGCATAACTACCCTTCCCAGCCTTACGCAAGACTTGCAATGCTTTTGATGCGGTAGTTCCCGCTGGTTGCGTACCATGCAAGTATAGGGCGAAGTGGCCGCCGGGAGTTGCGGCGTGACTATCATCGTGGTCGATAGGCAAGCCGTTAGCTGCACTTTCACTATAGACTACACTTGCGGTTCTAATCATCATTTTGTGAATCAGGTGGTCGAACTTGCCCCCGTAACTACCCGTTGCCAGAAAGTTAGGATAAATGATACCTTTTGACAGGTCGTCTGTTTCTAGCTTATCGAGTAGGTGTAGTGACTTTGTATAACAGTAAAAGAGAATCTCCCGACGATAATAGGCAAGGTTGGCTATAGCCCATAGGTAGTCCATTTTGTAGAAGTCCCCTCCCACATGCAACCTAATGATGCCAGCATCACTTGGCAGACTATTGGCCAATAGGGCTATAATATCCCGATGGCTTTTACACTTATTCAGTAGGCCAAGATTATGATAGCGTGCCCTACGTACCGCCGGAAAGACAACCTCTTGACTTGCCGCGAAACAGCGAAACCGACAATAAGGGCCATCCTTGATTCGCCAGCCATCGGGAGTTTCTACTACCATAGACTTGCAATCTTTTGCCCCCGGACAGGTCTTGCCAGACGGTAGGTCTAGGCTATAGATTCTACGCTTGCCGTCCAAATATTGCTGGAGGGCTGGCACTTTAGCCAAGTTGCGGGTTTTCGCGTTTTGCGGACTAAATTTTAGCATACGGTTTTCTCCGGTGCGTTGTTGTCTTCCATGCCCCCATTATACTATATATCGACCGTTTGTCAAGGGGGTATTTAGAGAAAATAAAAATTGGTCGTAAGTCCTTGCTATGTAAGGGGTTATGTGCTTTCGTCGTAAGTCGTTGCAGTGCAACAGGTTATGGCATCGTGTGCCCACGGCACAAAAAACCCCCCTTTCGGGGGGCGGGGTTATTCTGTATAATGGGCTAGTCCCCATATAAAGACACCCATCATACAAAGCCAAGTGAGCAAATCAAGCATTGCGAGGACGCATAGGCAAATCCCTTTCATTAAGCAAGAGAAAAAAGAGCCCCCTCCGAAGAGGGGGCGTTGGACTTACTCCGCTTCCAGAAGTGCGGCAGCCGCAGCGGCTTCCCGGCGAGCGGTGCGAACCTTCTTTTTCTCGGCCAGCACGGCGGCCTCTGCCTGAATCTGCTCCACCGTCATGCCCCGCAACTCAGCGAGATACGCGGTGGCCTTGTCAACCTGCAAGCGAGCCCCGCCGCCACGCGGCATGGTCTTGAGCGGGATAGCTTGTCGTGTGACTTCGCCATCCTCATCAATCTCGGCAGAACGATACTTCGACGCCCGTGCCTGAACCGACGTTTCCTTCAACCCGGTCTTTTCGCAGACTTCCTTGACCGACTGCGAGCTTTCCCACGCGGCGATGAAATCAAACATGCCAACGTGGACTCTCTTGGTGGCTTCTGCCATAACTCGAATCTCCTCAAAAAAGTGAAAAAGTAAACTTCAACTGACATGCCTCTATTATACCACAAATCCCGCTTGTGTCAACCCCCTTTTGTCTTATCTTTCCCAAAAAACTGAAACCCCTTCAAAATCCACTGCCACGTTGCCGCCCCCTGTTTTTGGTAGGCTACCAGCTTGCCCGATGGCATTGTGATGGCCAGGCCCCCCGAGGGGAGGGTGTGCTTACAGGTCTCGTGACTGCGACACAAATTCGTATTTAACTTCATCAGATTGTCGCTCCCGTGTTAGGTGTCGTTTTCTCTCACACCCCCATTATACTATACTTATCGGCATTGTCAAGGGGGTATCTCCAATATTTTTTGGTTTACGTAAGTGCTTACTGTATAAGGGGTTACGGTTTCGTGTGCCCCCGATGCCGCAACCCGTTGCAGTGCAACAGGTTACGTCAAATGGTTGAGCTCGCTCGCATCCAGCTACATTAGCTAAGAAAAATCAATACAGATTAGCTGCCCATTCTTCAATCCCCAGTTACTTGGGAATGAATCCTTGAAATCCCACCCGATTGTCGTGTCAAGCTCCGCTTTTAGCTCATCCGCTTCCTCTTGCCATTTGTCGATGAGTGCTACCCTTTGGGTGTGGGCCTCACTACTTTCGCCCCCACCCGGAGCTACCTGATAGAAATAACATCCTTGGTATACTGTTTCAACCACCTCAGTGGTATATACAAAGTAGTCTTTCTCGTTTACCTTAACATCAAAAGCCGGGCCGGTTTCTGGTCCTAATCCATGCACTGCCGCTCGTGTTTGATGAAGGTGGGCATCATCACGCTGGTCCTTTCTCAAGTAGACCTTGAGCCCCCAGCCATCGCTCAGTTTAATGAAGGAACAATGTCGACCACGGGGTAGCTCTTTGGTGAATAGCTTGTCGCCATTCTTTTCGACTGCCTGAACAGACTCAGCGACACTGAACATACTACACCCCCTTGAAAGCCTTGCCGATACCGTTACGGTACTTCGACGCCTGACGGGTGGTTGGCTTAATTTCGACCGTCTCACAAGCAGCCCGAAACCTATCGTTAGTCTTAGCATACTCATGGTTGCTTTGACCATTGAGACTTACCAAACCAGCCTCTCTGCCAGCCTTTAGGGCATCGGCACGATAATCAGGGGACTTGTTACGCCACTTTGTTCCACCAGAAAGAGATTTAGCAATCTTGGCCATACGGTTGCTCCTTTCAGAAGCTCGACTATGGTGATAGTAAGTAAAACAGATAATAGAAATAGTGGGCCCGATACCATGTAAGATACCGAATTGACTGGCTAAGTCCGAACGATTTGTGAGGGGGGAGCCACCCTTGTCCTTTTTGTCGTTCCTAATACCCCACTACCATGCACTAGAGAGAATTAAACTCTCGCTACAGGTTTCGTCAAACCTGCATCCTCGCCAGAGAATAGTGCCACAAGTTAGTTTATAGCGAAGTTTTCCCAGCCACAGTGACGACACCAGCGATAACCGTTGTTACCATAACTGACTTGTTGTCCACAGTCCGGGCATTCTTCGTGCATTATTCCACCCTGACAGTTAAGTGACTAATCGGATAATCCAGTAGTTTGTTAGACCTAAGGAATCGGATACGGGCATCATCCCCAATTAGTCTGATGATGTATGCTTCACATCCGCCCTTGGTTACAACAGTTTTATCTTGTGCCAATGCGTTTTTTGCTTGTCTAATCGTCATTGGCTCGTTTCCTTGTGGCGTTGTGTCCTCTTCATGCCCCCATTATACTCTATATATCGTCATTGTCAACCCCTAAACTTGAAAGAAAACCATTTGATGTAAGTTGTTGCAGGACAAGGAGTTACGTCATCCGGGTGCCCATGATGCCGTAAACCCTTGCGGTGCAAGGGGTTACGTTGAATGGTTAGCGTTGTCTCACAGAGAGTATGCCAATACTCCAGCTTTTTGTTTAGCTTGCCATGTATATCTACAGCAAATACGTTTAGCTCGAACACCTGTTGCATCTTGGTAGCGTTGACATTGTGTTTCGGCTTGTCTCTTTGCAGACCAACTATCATTGTTTTTTACTTCAATTATGAGAATTGGCAAGTGCGTGATTTGTGAGTATATCAGTAGGTCCACACTACCCATCCTACGATGGAACGATACCTCATGCCGAACTCGAAAACCCATCTGTAAAAATACCGAAGCCACCGCTAGGCAAATATCTCCTTCGGTATCATGTTGGACAAAACCGTGTTTATCTAGCTCACGGATTAGTCCATTTCGCCATTTGGACAAAACACTTGCACAACTATTGCAAATCATAAAGTTATCAATATAAGTACCTTGTCTATTAAAAGTTGGTAGAGACTTTTTGTTTTTTGTTACCCAAGCAGTCAGTCTATTAATCTGGGTGTTGCCCTTGCCCCAACGTTTAAGGTAAAACATTGCGGCTTCCGATACAGATGTAAATTTCATCGAGTTCCCCAGAGTGTTAAGAGTGGGTGTGTCTTACTCTCCCCATTATACTCTATATCGGCACATTGTCAACCCCACCTTTAGGATTTACTTACATTTGATGTAACTCCTTATGTACTAACAACTTACGTCATCGGGTGCCCACGATGCTGTAACCTCTTGCAGTGCAAGGGGTTACGTGGTTTTATTCTGTTCCTTCCATTTCCTCTAAATGGGCTTGTACCTGATTATGGCGGGTTCTTTGTCGTTTTGTGCGGCGGTCCTGATGTTGTCCGCTGCCGCTTTGATGTTCCGTGTGTCCTTTCTTCCCGTTCCATGGCTCGTGTACGTCAAGCTTGATTGTGCTTTTATTTGTTTGTCGTCGGCGGCTCATCATTTCTCCAACCATACATGGTAAACCCCAACACCAATATGCTTATGACATACTTTGGTATGATGTATGGTTCCCTGATTAATGATTGTATGTTCACCACCCGTATGTAGTAAAATCTGTTTGAGGACTTCTCTTTCGTATGTTTTATGTCCCCCTACATCTTTTAGGGTATTATTAGGGCGGTCAATAATAAGAGCCCTAAGATAACCCAGAATTCTATCAACGTCATACTTAATTTTTGCCATTTCCCTAGTCCTTAATGTGAGCAACTTCAAATTGCCCCATTCCCTTATGCAACCACACCCCATCAAAAGGACGTAGCCAATTCTGGATGTTTTCAACGGTATCCTCTAAAAGATACACATTGCCACTGACACGTTCTGGCATAACGGTTTCGCATCCAAAATCCTGAATAATGATTGCGGTTGCAGGAATCGGAAGCATCTTTTTTTCAACCAAGAGAGAGAGTTGCATTGTCTTAAATCCAGTGTCTGAGGGTTTCGTGGAGCCATTCGTCCGCTTCGTCAACCGTGTGGTCGCCCATGTCCTTATGCCACGTACTCATTATAGCATTTTTTCCAACTTTGTCAAGCCCTGATTTTGCCCCGTCGTTGTCTTTAATGGAAATGGTCAGTTGATGGTAAGTAAGTTGATTAAACCAGTGAACAAATTGCCGCGAGGGTGTTGCAGTGAGAATAGCACATGCCCTAAACCCACACTGAATACATCTAATAGCGTCAAAGATACCCTCACAGACTAGCAGGGGCTTTTGGCTGACTGTACTATGGTTGGCGCATCCGGCGGGATTAGGTAAGACATACTCCATACCCCAAAAAGCAAGAGGCTTATATTCCTCAGTAATCCAGGTAAAATACTTACCTATATTAGACCGTCGCTTAGGTTCATTCCATACATACCTTTGATAACCAACTAACTTACCATTAGCGGTCCAAAGGGGGAACGTTACTACCTCGCCCGCCCCAATCAATCCAGGACCGAACTCTATCGGCACCTCGACGGCGGATATGTTGTATGAACTTTTCCTGCATCACAGTATTATACCATATATATCGTCATTGTCAAGGGGTATTCTTGAGTTTATTTGGTCGTGTGCCCCCGATGCCGTAACTCGTTGCACTGCAACGAGTTACGTCGAAGGGGTTACGAAAAAACCCCTCCCCCTATCGGATAACCAGTAGGGGGAGGGGCCACAAGGATTTATTGGTATTCCTTAAACGTACTCAAGAGGATGTTTTCATAATGATATGAGGTACTCCCCTTGATTCTCACATGAATCGTGCCATCGGGGTTGACGGCGAGAACCACATATTCCAGAGCATTGCGAAGGCCCGTGACCACATCCCCCACCTTTGGGGTAGCCACCTTTGGGGGAGCGGGCTTGTGGGCTCGCTTTGGCCCCATGTTGTATTTGGGCCGCTTGACCATGATAAACTTGTCGCCTACCATATCCATGGTGTCCAGCTTACCCCCGTTGGGATTAGGGGCCACAATCAGCACACCAGTGTGGGCAAGCTCGTGGACTTCTCCCTTGCTGCGACACCTACGTCCGTAGGTGTGGACTGCCTTGATTCGTTGTCCATTGTGAACGTCGCCGGCCTTCAAGTTGGCTGCCCGAACTCTAACTGTACGCATTGTCGTGTCTCCCTTGTGTTAGATGTGCTTCCCGTCTCTTATGCCTTCATTATACTCTATATATCGGCTATGTCAACCCCCTCGCTTGAGGTTTTCTGAGATTTTATGGCATTCGTCATAACCCCTTGCAGCGCAACACCTTACGTCGTCGTGTGCCCCCGATAGCGTAAACCCTTGCAGTGCAAGAGCTTACGTCAAATGAATTACTTCATGGGGCATCCCCTTTCGTGCCTAATGTACATTAGGTTTCATTCATGGTGAGTCCAAAAGCCTTAAACAGCTCTCTGGTTTCATAGGCCGCCTTTTCAAGCCCCATTTCATACCCAGAGCCATATGCATTATACCCAGTCAATTCAACGTGGTTCTCCCACGCATTCACCAGCACAGCCAGTCTCTTCATCAGTTCTTCGTTCATTTTCATTCTCCATAGCACCGACTGCTTTGTCAATGAAAAACGTAATAAAAGCGGCAATCACAAATACGCTGGCAGTCTCGAACATATCACTACCCCTTTTTGATGCGGCACTTATGAACGGGTTCTTCGTATTTTGGGCACTTTACGGTGGGTTCGCCCCATTTAGACTTTTGTGTTTTACGTACAGCCGCCATGTCCTTTTCCATACATTCCATGTGGAAATGCTTAGCTCGGGGGTCACCTTTGCAGACATGCTTTCCACAAAGCCCACAATTCACGTTGACTTTCTCGGGTTTCATTTTGTCAACCCCTACAGGCTTCCGGCAGTTCACACTTGCCATTAATCCAATCTTCGATTCTCTCTTTATGGTGCGAAATAGCTTCCATTGCCACCCCATAATGTTCGTTGGGCACGGCAATCTTATAGACTCCCGGTGTGTCGCAATCGCCTAGTCTAACACAACCGCCGCTACCCGTTCCCGTTGGATGTAGTAAAATCGCCGTGGTTCTCAGGCGGATATATTCGATTCCAGCGGCTTGTAACACCATACCAATTTCACGCTGGTGTCTCATTCCGTGGTAATCCCAGGGGGTGTTGCTTGAGCATGGATGGTAGGCGTCCACGACTATCATGCTATCTGGCACAATCTGTTCATGGTAACGTACCCCACGCGATTCATACGACTTCGTTTCAATATTCATGGTTTCTCCTTTGTCACCATTATACCATAAGAAATCGGTTTGTCAACCCCCCCGACTGGCTGACTGTAGCCCTATCGTGCTGCCCGTAGGGGTCTAGGTTAGCGTGGACATTCGTGTCCCCTGCCTTGCACATTCATTATATCATATATATCGACATTTACAACCCCTCTCTTGAGGTTATTTTGGATTTGTCGTAAGTCGTTTCATAGTAAGTACTTACGTCATCGGGGGCGCACGATACCGTAAGTCGTTGTGCTGCAACAACTTACGTCGAATACCCTATTAGAGGTAGGCGTACATTGCTCGGTGGGTAAAGCCCTCCTCCAATCGGGTTTTGTGCCATTTCAGCATTGCACGCCATTGGCCCGACTGAATATAAGCCGGTTTGGTTGACGAAGATTGGATATATGTCAGGAAGCGTTTGAGTCGCATAATTAGGAGACTTCCAAATTAACTGACAAAATTGACGAATCTGACTGACGAAAGCTGACCATGTATCCCCCAGGCCCCCTATAGTCACACCCCCCATCCTTACGGTTAATGCCAATCATCACACCCTTGGAGTCATCGGTGACCTCTCGAATTAGAGTTTGCAGCGTGTCCCA
>Ga0075116_10000953_pt1 | contig 13287 bp, 28 predicted proteins | sample AntAceMetag02UKC_FD_69786 | JGI IMG/M metagenome (GOLD analysis project Ga0075116, IMG submission 69786) | Saline lake microbial communities from Ace Lake, Antarctica- Antarctic Ace Lake Metagenome 02UKC | ecosystem: Environmental > Aquatic > Non-marine Saline and Alkaline > Saline | place...
TCACAAACTAACCAATAAGTATTCCACATCTCTTCTCCATCTCTTAGTTTTGGCTCACCATTACAATCCTTAGCAATTCTTTCATAAAAATATCTTCCAATTTTAATTACGTTTCCCATAGTATTATTAATACATAACGCTTTATAAAGGTTTCTATTAACAATCACCTTTCTTTCCGCCTGTCTTTTTGCCTGTTCCTTTCCCAGTTGCCTTTCTGCCTTTTCCCTTTCCTCTTCCGTCTCGTGGTCCAGTAGAATTACTGTTTGGTCCAGTGCCATCTCTTTGTGCCATTATTTTTTACCTCCATTTTCATTTAAAAACTCAATTGTCCCCTATTTACAAATACCCTTCTATTTTCATGTGGGAATGTTATTTTTGGGTCTAACCATAAATCAACCCCAGCCTCTTTAAGTTTTTCACAAAAATATACGTCGCTCCCCATCTCATCTAACACGTTACCCTCTTCCTCGGTACCAACATATCTTCTTATATAATATGGAAACTTTAACTTGAATAACGCGTCTACCTTAATAAGCATGCCAACGGGACCGCTTGCTTCTATTGTATATAATTCATCATCTGGTAACGGATTAGCGGCATTAGACTTCTCTCTTAAATTCTTTTGTAATTTTTTAAATTGGGTTTGTCCGTATGGGTATGCTCGGCGAGATGTGCATCCGGTTACAATCTCCTTATCATGCTTTAATAAATCAATTATAAATCTAGGATGGTATCTATGGTCTACATCTAGCTGGACTAAGTAGTCATGCTTTTCTAGTTTGTCACCAAACCCAATATCTTTAAGTCCCATTGCAAATCTACAAGCATGATTTCTCATATTCTCAACACTATTGGCCTCTATCATTCTAAGAATAGTATTCGGGTATTCACTAATTGTCTCATGATATAAATTAATCACATCCATACCAAAATAAGAGGGCCACGTTCCAGTGTTATTAATAACAAATATTACAATTTTTGTGTTTTTATCTACTATTTAAACACCTCTACTTTTTTCCCATTGAATATAAATGTTTTTTTATGTTCGCTATCGGCTTTAATGAATTTTAATTCAAATTTCTTATTTATTTTTTTTACTCTTTCCGCTTCTTTTTCCACTCTCTTTATCTCTTTTTCCACTCTTTTCTTCTCTGCCATTTCTTTTTTTAATTTTAATTGTTTTTCTACTTTTTCTTTTTTTAATTTTAATTGTTTTTCTGTCGCGCCATTGAATATGTCTATTTTTTTTCCCTTAAACCAAAAATGTGATTTCTTTCCACTAACCGCCTTAATCATTGCCTTAGCATATTTCTCTTTTTCTTTCTTCTCTTTTTCTATTTCTTCATTCATCTTCTCTATACTTTTTGCAAATCTCTTTTGATTTGGCTTATCTAGTCCCCAACATCCATCATTTCTCATATATTTTCTTTCCTTAAACATTTCTTCTAGATATTCTGTTTTTTGTATCCTAATTCTAAGTGCCATTATTTTTTCGTCACCAGTTAGGTGTTCTTCTTTTTTGGCTTTATGCTCTTGATGTATAATTGGCATATTTAAATTAATCATTCTCAATCCACTTAACCCACCTCTTTCAAAAACATCATTATCCATACCACCCCAATAAATTAATGATTCATCTACCCCACCAATTTCAGTTATCCATCTTTTTGGGTATATTTGAATGCCCCCATTTGCATTATGTACTATAGAACGTCTAGTCTGCACACCATGCCATGGACTGCTCTTTTCTAACATAGCCCTAAAATCGTCAGAAACGTCCTTCTGTGCAACCCTATTCACATTAAGGGTATATATGAATGATTTATTATTTATATGCTCGTCTACGCCCCTAAAGAAATCAATGGGGATTATCATATCGCAATCAACAGTACCAATATAATCATATTTAGCGGCCCTTATGCCTAGGTTTATTGCATGCGCTTTATTCCATATCGGGTTTTTATTATATCTTATAACTTTTGCTCCCTCTATCCCACTTATAGAGCTCTTAGAACCGTAGTCTACTATAATTATTTCTCCCGCATGGTTTCCACGTAAAGAATTAACACAATTTTGAATCCTTTCAATATCCCTATCCCTAACTGGAATTATAAAACTAATTAAACCTTGCATCTTAAATGGCCACCCTTCTAAAATCTAATTTTTGTAATTCTTTTTCTTCTTCCTTACTCATAGTTTCAAACCCATTGGCTTTCAATATATTTAATGATTCCCTGTTTAAATCATTTTCATATATATCGTATGCAGGTAAATAAATCTTTTCTAACATAGAAACATCAACGTCATTAAGATATTCTAATTCAGCCACCTTCTTTCCGCTCATCTTCAATCCATACATTAAGCTAGTAGCCATCTTAGGTGGATTTTTATTTATCGCATATAATGATTCCCCATTTGTAAAGGCCTCTACACCACGCAATAGGTTTTTCCTAAAACACTTATAGCATGCATTACACTGTTTTCCGTATTCTCCCCTTAGACATGAGAAGGCCAACCCAGCATATTTTGAATTATCTACAAGCTTAGTTGTTATTACTTCGCTACATCCAACTGTAGCATAATACCCAGTAAGACCTGCTGACTTCAATATATTTTGTCTGTCAATATAGTCACGAGTATAGTCACGGAATGTTCCAGTCGGGAAATATTGGTCATCTAAAACCTTCCCATAAGATATATATCCCAATCCAAGATAGTCTGCCAATAAAATAGTCGGGACACCCATTCCGATAGCAGTAGAGTATCCAATCATTTTACCATGATTTGTTCTTATCAACTCAAAGTTAGTTTTAACCCTTATAACACCCCTATCCATTTTTTCAATCATTCTTATGGCGTTCTCCTGTTTAAGTATGACGCCATCAATTCCATCTCTTTCTACGTATATTAGATGGGCCCGGGGTTGCAATATCATCGCTGCGGTAGAATCAACACCAGCACTAAAGCTTAGCCCGGTTTCATTTCCAGGCTTTCTGGTAAATTTATAATCTCCCAATACATCATACCATGGGCTAAACATTAAATATTCAGATAATTTCAACAAATCAGGATGTGTTTTAGATAAATCATAATCATCAGGCATTATAAAATATATATTAACACCCTTATATTCAAAGTAAACTTTATTACCTTTTTGTTTCCATTCTATAGTGATTTTAGAATCCATAGTTCATCTCCCCTTAAGTTTTTCAACATTTTATAGCCCATCTCTTCTAGTAATGGCTCTGGGGTAGTAGCTCCATCATAACATTTGAATGTTCCGCCACCAGCCTCTAAAAATATCATCTTTGGGCGTAATTTACCAAGCCCAATTAATGCCTCATACTCTGCAGATTGCAAATCCATATGAATAACATCTATTTCCCCAATTTGATTTTTGTTGCAGAAGGTATCTAATCTTGTACAGTTAACTGTTTCTGGGATAATCTCTATGTGTTCCCTCAACACCATAAGATTTTCATTCGGGGTGTGTATTGAACCAGACCCATTTAAGTCCCCAGTTGTATCATTGAATATTATTACTCCAGCTTTGTCGCAAACAGCTAAATGGTGCATCTCAATATCCTCCTTAACAAATCTTACCATTCTTTCATAATTTATAGAGCTTGCCTCAAAAGCAATAACCCTACATGACGGGTATGCTTTTTTAAATATTCTTGAATCATTCGCATTATAACTTCCGACATCTAAAATTGCCCGGGGTATAATTCCCAAATATTCTTTTATCCAATCAATTTCAAAATCACTCATCTTTTTCACCACACATAAATTCCATTAATCTTTCAGTCAAACAAGTCCTGAGGCTTTCATATTTCCCGGTAGCACCAGTTCTAAACTCTCTAGCAGCTTTAATAATATTATCATATTCTTCCTGTGTCATCTCTCTTAAGAATTTTCCAAGTGCATCAGTATCGAATGTCATCGACTCACCATCAAACCATTGTCTCAAATCTACAAAGCAAGTAGTCGGTATAAATTCCTCTATGTTCGGTGCTCCAAGATAAAGTGTTACTTTGTCACAAGCAATCCCATCCCATATCTTTTCAGTTACATATCCTGGATAAGCTGTATTTTCTAGAGCCAATACGAAGTCTATCTCTTTATTTTTAATTTGTTCATGTTTGTCTGAACGCCATTTATCTACTTTTTTCGTTTGGTTCCCCCATCCTCTTCCTATTATTTTACTTCCTTCAAAATTATCTCTAAAATATTCACCCAAAACAGTCCTCATTGGGGTCAAATTAATAGCAAATGTATTAGCATTCTCATAGAAACCACGCATACCCGCAAAGAAAACGCCACGCTTGGTCATTGTAGTATCTTCTCTTGTTGTATATGGATACGCATTTGCGTATGTTTGGTAAAAATGGTCTTCTTTATTTAGGGTAAATGGTATTTGATTGGGCTTGGAATAATCACAATTATGACTTACAACTAACTTAAATTCATCAAATCTATTATAACACCATACTCTATGCACTGCCAGTGGGGCCTCTGCTGCCACATAAATAGTTTTATTAAGTAAGTCTGGTCTATTTATTGTAGATTGTGCTAAAATGAAATCTGCCGCATCTTGGTCTTTTATGATTTCAAATCTTTCATCTTCTTCAATCATCTTCACATTTAAGTTATTTCTATATGGAATAGCTACTTTAATCATTTTTAACAAAAATTAAGTTACAGGATATTTCTTTACGTAAACTATAGCCCTTACTTTCTCCAAGTTTAATTAGGGAATCTTTGCTTGAACCCCTTGGCGCTGTTCCGTCATCAATAAAATCTTCTTTTCTACGTGGCTGATATTCTATAATAACAATCTTGGGGGAGTATTTTTTAAGACTATCCCATATTTGGTAATCTATACTATCAATATCTATGTTAAGAATTTCAAACTCTTTTGGTAGAGTAGTTTTCTCTAACAATAATTCTAATTTATTTTTATCCAAATCAACATAAGAATTAATAGGTATAATTGACGGATACTGTTCTGCAGTTACCAATAGTTTTTTAAACCGACCCTTATCCCCCTCAATATCAACTGCTTGGAAGTTACCATCCACTATAAGTGAGAATACATTAGAAAAGCATTTACCATCCCAAGCACCACATTCAACTATCCACCCACCGTCTATTCCTAATTCTTCCACAAGGTCTCTTATAATTATCTGTTCTCCGTGTTGGCTATAGTCCTTCATTTAGTACCAACTCCTATAATTCGCCATATTTATAATCCATTTATTTACCAGATAGAGCTAAAAAAACTTCGTTCTCGTCTGTATAGGGAGCAACCGTCTTTTCTGTAACAATTAGATTATTTTCTCTTAAGATGTCTGCGTGTACATTAAGAACTTTTTCCATTTGCTCTACTTTAGATTGTAGATATTCAAATTCAGTAAAATCTTCTGGATGTTTTGCATCAAAAATTACCACGTCATCTGCTTTTACCATATAAATATATAATTTCATGCTTTATAAACCTTTCGGTTTTTTCTTTTACTTAAAATAAAGGCAAAGGTTTATAAACCATAGCAATCTATACTAATTATGGTAGACCAAACAATAACAAACGAAAAACCAGAATCCATAAAACTAACTAAAAACGCCAAGGGTGATATGCAATATGAGATTAAAGTATCTTCAGAAGTGCTTAATAATGAAACACTTGACCGGCTTAAAACTATCAGAGATGAGTTAGAAAAGGAGTACTTTGATGCGGCTTAAATTTATAGAAGATTCCGAATTTAAAGGATGGTATAGAATAGAGGAAGAATTCAAGGATACGGATACCGTTTTCCACGAGGTACTTGGGTTTATTTTTAATGATGAATTAGGATACCATTGGAATATTGAACCAGACTACTCAGGAATAATAGATAAAGACCAATTACAACAAATTGTAAATTTTATAAAAAAATTGGAAGGGAAAAAATGATAGTAACAAAAATTAAAGACGGGCAATTCCTTTGTGGGTTTTGTAATGAAATCACAACTACTGATGTTACACAATCAAAGGGAAATGGAAAATCGGCAACCGTGACTAGTGTAATTAAATGTGGGAAGTGTGGAAGACAAATACCGCAGGCTAATCAGTTAAAATGAAAGGAGGTAAAGAACAATATGTTTATAAGAGAAAGAAGATTTAGTGATGCAATCCATGCTTTACATATACTTATATCTGGATTAAATACAGAAAATGCTAAGTTAGATGAAAGGGGAAAAGAACTAGGCTTTATTGTAGGTAGACAGGCTGGAGACATTAGTATGTTGCACGGAGCCACGCAGAAATTATTGGGAGTGATGAAAATGCAAGATAAAAAGATAATCAACCTTATTGAGATAGTCAGGGTTTTGGCAAAAGATAGCGATAAAGACCTTATTATAGCCAATACACAAGATGGAACCGAATTATCAGTTGGTGACTTTTTGGATGCGAAGGATTTATTGCCAAAAGTAAATGAAGAATTCAATATAGCAAGGTTTATAAAGCAGGCTTAATTTAATTTATTTAATACTCTTAATTGAGGATGTGGGAAACCCGCACCGTAAAATAGATAAGTCGGGCCCCATTTTATAATCATGGAAATCATAGAAGACCCAATAAGAGATAGACAAATCCATATCCTTGATGATGGGACTATCAAAATTTATAATAATGGAGATAGATGGTGGCTATAAATCATGGAAATAACAAAAGAAAAACTAAAACAAATACATAGGTTTATCGAAGACAATTGGAATAATCTGCGCCGAACCCATCTAAGGTATGTCTTCCCAATCATGACATCATCTGGTGCGATTGAAGAACTTGAGGTAATTTTATAATAATGGAAATCATAAGAATAAACGATAAATTGGTTTGTCTAATAACGAGAGGGCAAACTGATAAAGTATTGAGAGAAATTATTAAGTCTTTTAATGAGGAAGGAGTTAGGGTTGTACCAATTAATATTTCATAATGGAATGGAAAACAATAATAATACACGAAAGCGAAGTTATGAGCAAGAATGATGGAGATATGCATTTCATAAATGCTCACCAACTAATTAACCTATATCAGATTAACAGGAAAAAATTTAAGGTAGTAATATCCAAAAATTGGAACCTAAAAGGAATTCACGTTAGTCCATTATATAAAGGGAATTACAAAGAGGAAGCTGAGAGGTTAGGTATTTTATAATCATGGATAACATAACAATATTAGCAGAAGTTGAAAGATTAAATGTAGAGAACAGATTATTAAAACAAATCTTAGAGCAACTACTTAAGATAGTATTAATACCTAAACTTGAATTTTAATCATGGAAAAGGAAGAATGTAAGCACGATAGAATAAATAAGCTCTTTGGCGAGACGTGTTATACATGTCAAGATTGTGGAGAAAAACTAAAAGAAATACCAAAATGGAAAAAATAAAAGAAAAAAAAGAAGTATGCGGATTTGAATATGAAGGTAGAAAATGTAAGTGTACTGATATAGTTGGATATGCAAGATGTGTTCCTTTGTGTGAGATACATTTCAATACGGTTCGTTCAGACAATGTGCGAAGGTTTAATAAAGAAATGGATATTGAAAAAGATATGAAATTTACAAAAAAATTATCATATAGTGAAACGTGGTCTATATTTGGTGGATGTTTAACAAATGAGAAGGAGGTAAAAAATAATGGGAATTAACGTAGAAATAACAAGTATTGATACAGCGAATAGTTCTGTTACCTTTAATCAAGAAGGAACAGTGAAGAACCTGACGGTAGTTGCTCCAGCTCAGATTAAGTGGGCAAAGATTGGTAAAGCTGAGGTTGGAATCAATGGAGAAGGTAAGATTAATTTTGTCAAAAGCCTAGAACCTAAGACAGCTGCTGCACCGTATACCGGGAACAACAGCTATAAGAAACCTGATTCAGGAATTAGAGCAGTTAGTACAGCTAAGGCAATGAATGAGATTACTCTTGCAGAGTTTACTGCTGTATATGATAACATCAACGCAACACAGAACACAAAATGTGGAGCTAGTACACTCTTTCGTAGGGAAGATGGTAAGTATGATGCTATTTTATATGTAACGACATTCGTTCCAAAGGAAAGTGTCGTAGCTGATGAAGTGCCAGCCACTATTTAAATATAACTATTTTTTTATTTTTTTTTAGATTATTAGGCAAACCTTTATAAACTGTAATAATATATATTATTATGGAAAACAAGGAAGAAAAGCCGAAGATACCACAAAACGATTTCTGTAAAATACAACCAACTATTGTTGCAACAAATAGGTATGATGTTTATTTAAATTCTTTAATTGATAAGCCCCATTATTACTTTGATTTTATGGAAATTATGAGAAGCGCTGACGCGGAAGATGAGGTTTATATACATCTCAATAATAATGGGGGCTATGTTGACACTGCCATGCAAATTATAAATGCTATAAAAGATTCTAGTGCAAAAATTACAACATGTGTAGATGGGGCATGCCATTCTGCAGCATCATTAATATTGCTTTCTGGTGATGAGGTTAAAGTCTCAGGACATGGTACAATGTTGTGCCATTACTATTCTGGATGCGCTAGCGGTAAAGGTAATGATATAGAAAAACAAGTTGACTTCGACAAAACATATTATAAGAAATTCTTCAAAAAGATATATAAAAACTTTTTAACCGACGATGAAATTAAAAATTTAATAAAAGGAACAGATGTTTGGATGGATTCCAAAGAAATACTTAAAAGATTAAAAAATATCGTAAAACCGAAAGGTTTATAAACCTTAAAATACTATTATAATTACCGAAAGACACACACAGCAATTAAAAAATTTTTTACTGAAAAAAAACAACCAGTGTCTTGAAGTTTAAATTCAGAGACACTTACGGCAACAAAAAAATAAATGGTCAAAAACGCGGTACACAAGTACCGAGACGTTGGTTCAATCCCAACCTTGGGGACAAGTAGTTTAGTTTATCTACACCGTGTCTCGTTATAATCAAAAACAAAATGGAAAATTTAAAAAAACGAAAAGCCCACATTAAATGTATATTAAACGAATTTGCTAAAAGTTATCTTCATGGAGATTCATATACTATGCAAATAGAATTACCGACAATAAAAGATAGAAAGTGTTTCCCAGTAATGTATTATAAACAATCAAGAAATGAAGACTATTGTGAAAACCCGTCATTACTTCTAGAGGGCCACTATGACTTATTTGAATCTTTTGTAGACTTGATACTAAACGGGCCAGAAGAAGAGGTTGGAGAGGCGTTCTGTCTTGATAGAGAAATTTTTAATAAACATAAGAAAAGAGATTTCGATATTGATATTTCTAAATTAAATAATAAATACTTATTCATTAAACCCAAAGGTTTATAAAGCGTTAAAATATATATTATTATGGAAAACAAATTATGGTCAGGGATGGCCAACATAACAATATGGAACAATTAACAAAAGAAGAAGCTAAAGAATTGGTTGAGATTCTTAATGAAGGAGGATATAGCTATACATTTGAAAGAGCAAAATTAAAAACAAAGATAATGGCGATGGCATCATAATTACTATGGATAACAAAATGGAAAAATGGAAGAAAATAATTGGATATGAGGAATTATATGAAGTATCTAATAGTGGTAGGGTTAGAAGTATTAAAAGAGATATTATTCTAAGTCAATGCAAAGTATCACATGGATATTTAGCAGTTGGTTTAAGTAAAGATGGCTCTAAGAAAACATATACAATTCATAGATTAGTTGCAATGCACTTCTTATGTGATAAAGATTACTGTGTTAATCATAAAGACGGTAATAAAAAGCATAATAATGTATCTAATCTAGAGTGGTGTAATATGAAATATAATAATTTACACGCCATAAAAACTGGATTAAGGAAAGCATCTAAGGGAATAAATAATCCTAAGTGTAAATTAACAATTAAGGATATTGTAGGAATAAAGACAATGCACTCAACCAAAAAATTTACACAAATAGAAATAGCTAAAAAATATAATGTTTCAAGAGTAACAATCTATAGAATTATAAATAATTTGAGGTTTGATGATGAGTAATTTGTGGAATGGTATGAGTGATACTATGAATATGACGGAAACTGAAAATGGAGCAGAGACTCTTAAGAGCACTGAGTCTGCTGTTCTAGATTTATTCTCTATGGGCGGAGCGCTAAGAACCAGGGAACCTGCTAAAATTGAGCAAATGGTCTCCCTGGCACTTAGTGAAGATAAGGCCTTAGCAATTAAGTGCTTGTTTTATCTTAGAGATGTTCGTGGAGGACAAGGAGAAAGGAGAACATTTAGAGAAAGTTTAAAGATATTGTCAAATTACTATCCAGAAGACGCGGTGAAAGTGATGAAGCTTATACCAGAATATGGTAGATGGGATGATTTGTTTTATTTAGATAATATTGACATTAGTGAAATTTTAAACACCCAAATAGGTATTGATTTGGCATGTGTTAATCCATCACTACTGGCTAAGTGGTTGCCAAGTGAGAATACATCTTCAGCTAAAACCAAAGAATTGGCTAAAAGGGTAAGAAAATATTTGGGGTTAAACAGTAAGATATATAGGCAAATGTTAACAACTCTTAGAAGAAAAATTGGGTTAGTTGAGACCAAGATGTCTAACAACAAATGGAAAGACATTGATTATTCAAAATTAACCTCTAAGGCTGGAATGCTGTACAAAGGGGCATTTGCAAAGCATGATGGAGAGGGATACGCTAAATATCTTGAGCAAGTAGAAAGTGGAGAGAAAAAAATTAATGCAAGTACGCTATTTCCATACGAACTAGTAAGACAGGCAAGAAGTGATAACAACAAGACAATTGACCTATTGTGGGAAAACTTACCAGACTATACGTGTAACAATGAGAAGGCAATAGTAGTTGCTGATGTGTCTGGTTCAATGAGTGGTACGCCAATGGACGTATCGGTAAGTTTAGCAATGTATTTCGCAGAAAGAAATGAGGGGATATTTAAAAATAAGTTCATAACATTCTCCGGGAATCCGTCACTTCAAGAAATTCATGGGGAAACGCTTCAACAAAAAATAAGAAACCTACAAAGAGCCGATTGGCAAATGAATACTAATCTGCAAGCAGTATTCGATTTAGTATTAAACACTGCAGTAGCAAATAAGGTTCCAGAAAATGAGATGCCTAAGACTATTTATATTATCTCTGATATGGAATTTGATGCATGCGCAAGGGGAGGGACTAATTTTGAAAACATAAAGAAAGATTATGTTGAGTCTGGATATGAAATGCCAAACCTAGTATTTTGGAATGTTAATAGCAGAAATGATAATGTGCCAGTAGAGAAAGACCAAAATGGGGTGATGCTTGTATCTGGGTGCAGTCCAACAATTTTTAAGGTAGCAGTTTCTAAAACTACACCGATTGACTATATGATGAAAATTCTAAACTCTGAGAGGTATGAGCCGATAGATAGGGCTCTGGCTAAAAATGACTGAGATGGGAAATGAACCACAAAATGCAATGTGTTGTGAGCAGACTAAAGAATCAGACCTAACATCATTAGAGAACATGGTCGGTGGAGTAGTGGGAAAGGCAGTAGCTACCAAATTGAGAATAATGAAATTACTTAATGATGTGAGAGACATTGAGAATATAGAGGATGACCGCAAAGAATGTAGTGTGAGCCAAAAGCCTGAAAATAGATTAATTGTTGTAAAAAACAGACTCATAGATATTGATGGGGAGATTGAGGAAATGAATTCACTTATATTACAATTAGAGGGTATTTTAAAATGAGTGAAGAAACGCCGGCTGAATTTTTACAAAGACTTGGTGTAGATGGTGCTTTATGGGCAAAGGAATTTATGTTGTTGTTTGGGGATAAAAAAGATGACATTGATGAGGCCTTAATGTTGGGGTGGTTTTGTAACTCCATAATGGCTGGATTTGACGCGGGTATTAAGAGGGCCAAAAATAACCAATGAAACCAAAAACAAAATTTCTAAAAATGTTTTCTAAGCTTCCAGCCAAGGCCAGAAGAGAATTGGTTTTTAACACTTATGGAGACAATCCAATGAGTTTAAACATCGTTTACATGGAAATTAAAAACGATACAGAACTTGGGAAACTATGTTTATCTGCATTAGGATATAACGACGAAATATCTGGTGGGGAGAAATAATGGGCGATATACCTAAAACCAGAAATGAAAAGATAGACCATATTGATAGATGTGAATTTCATAGAGGGACTAAAGATGGAGAATGTCCATGGGTTTCTAATAAAGAGCGGGATGCTTTATTTCTAGATAAGGAGAATAAAAATGAGTGAAATATCCCTAGAGGAGCTAAAACTTTCTGAATTAGTTGAATATTCTAACAATACTAAGGAGCATCCAGCAGAGCATGTTGAAAAGATTAGGGATAGTATTATTTCTTTTGATTATTTAGACCCAATAGCAGTAGATGAGAACAATATAATTATTGAGGGGCATGGAAGGCTTATGGCGCTAAAGCAAATTAGTTCGGATAAAGATAAGAAGGTTAAGGTTCTAAGAATAACTGGGATGACAGAGGATGGGAAGAAGGCATATAGAATAGCACATAACAAGATTAACGCTGATAGTGGATTTGATTTGGATAAGCTCGGGAAGGAGTTTAACGCGCTAGAAGATACTGATTTTTTCGGGGATACTGGATTTAGTACAGGTGAGATTTCTTCTATATGGGATAAAAAGGATGACACATCAGCCATAACAGATACAGACAAAACTACCGTGATTGAGCATACTTGTCCAGAGTGTGGGAATAAGTGGGAGCAAGAAATTAAAAAGAGTAACCATAGAGAATGAAAATTATTATAACCACACTAAAAGGAAAACATATAAAATTTGATAATGCAGTAAGAATTGATGCACCACGTAGAGTTGGGGAAGAGGAGACAAAGGTGTTTAGGGTGGAACTTTCTGATGGCAGCCTAAGAATATATCCACAAAACGTGATTATGGAGGTTGAGATACATGAAAAGTGATTTAAGGGCATGGCTAGTGGGACTTCTACCAAGATGGGTTATATATTATGCGGTTATAAGGGCTGGGGTACATGCTACAACCGGTGAGTGGGGTCATGTGATTACTCCAGAATGCACACTGCTAGAAGTCTTGGGAAGGTGGGGGAATTACTAATGACAAAAGTAACTATAAAGGAGGTTGAGATACATGAAAAGTGATTTAAGGGCATGGCTAGTGGGACTTCTACCAAGATGGGTTATATATTATGCGGTTAT
>Ga0075116_10000954_pt1 | contig 13285 bp, 18 predicted proteins | sample AntAceMetag02UKC_FD_69786 | JGI IMG/M metagenome (GOLD analysis project Ga0075116, IMG submission 69786) | Saline lake microbial communities from Ace Lake, Antarctica- Antarctic Ace Lake Metagenome 02UKC | ecosystem: Environmental > Aquatic > Non-marine Saline and Alkaline > Saline | place...
CACAAACGGGACAGAACGTGAATCGTTGATAGTCGCTGTATGATTCCCCTACCATGTCTCTGCACAAGAAACCCCCTTCATATTCAAGGAATCCAAAACCATACACGTGTCCGAATTCTTCGCAATCACTCATACCAACCCTACCCATCTGCAACTACTTCCCACACATCCCGACAAAACCCCAGGTTTCTCTTCAATTCGTAAACGACATCACTATCATTTATATCCCACCGAAACAGTCGATCCATCCCGACCATTTCTGGTAGCTTCATGTAGACTTTAGCACTGTGCAGTTTCACCAACAAGTAAATATATGGGGTCATTTCCACCCTCCCTTCAAGGATTCCCGATTGGTCTTGCAGACATTCAGTATGGACAGCCCCACTCTGCTGGTCGCTGGCACGCGGATTTCGGAATACTATGATACTCGGTTGGTCCCCCATCTTGAACTTCTTATAGCAGATAAGACAACGGTTTCCTAGCATCTCCCACAACGAACCCTCGGTTATCGAGAAGTCACAAAGTCGGAAGCTGATAAGTTCGCAGGTATCCGTCACAATAACCGTTTTCTTGCGGGCAATCTTAACCGTCTTCACTTCAATTGCCTTGCTCATTTCCACCCTCCCTTCAAGGATTCCCGATTGGTCTTGCAGACATTCTTTTGGCACTGCCTAATCGGCATCAGTCCCTCGGCACCGCCGCGGGTCCGGTCTGTTCTCGCAGCCGCTACTCATGGTTTCCACCCATTACACCAGAAGAAATAGGTTACATAGTCCTTTGCTTCCGGCCCCGCGTTGGGATGCCCACAATAACAGCAAGTCTTACCCTGCTTGATGTAGCGACAGCATGAACACGTTTGTCCAGGCTTGGGTGCATGCCCATTAACCGGGTTCGGACAAAATTCGAGAGTTGCGTTCATTTCCACCCTCCCTTCAAGGATTTCATCCCGAGATCAGCCACAACCACATCCCACTTCTTCGTAGTCACCTCATCCTCGACCAACTCAAAATTTTTGGTGTTTGGGAAGGGTAACGTGACCAATCTGAGATTCCGTTCAATTCTGTTGTTCGATTCGATGATAGATTGAAACGCTTTCGTCGTAGACTTCAAATTACCGGTGATGTACTTGATTGCCGTAATCTCCCCAACCCCCTTAACCCCTGGGACATCGTCAGAAATGCAGCCCGCTATTGCTTTGACCAACGGCCACTGACTGGGACCAATGCCACGGGGCTCGCTGAAGGATTCCTCAGTCACCGGCTTCTTTTTCTTGGGATTCCAAATAATGACGTGCGGTGCCAACAACTGGTACATGTCCTCATCCGTGCTGACAACCACGGCCTCATCCCCCTTCCGAAGGTTGTGACAGACCGAAGCCATGATATCATCCGCCTCATAATCATCCTGCCAGAAAAGGTTTCGGAATCCCATCGCAGGCAAGTACCGCGTTCTCATTCTGTAAAGCTGCCTAGCCACCGCTGAATGGGCCTCCTTCTGTTCCTCCGTCCTCACTTTCCGGTCTCCCTTGTAACCTTGGTAAATCTTTCGACGACACTCATGGCCCCGGTCGAAAGCGAACACCACATTCTTGGTCGAGTAAAGGTCGGTCAGGTCCAGCAGGTTCCGAAAAATACCGTAGGCGGCACCGGTGCCGGCCCCCTCGTAGCTCAGGTCGCCAAACGCATACATGGCGATGTAAGCGAGATTCGACACGTCCAGGACCAGCCAGCGTCGGCTCATTTTTCAATCTTTTCCAGTTTGACGACCGCGGCCTTCCTCGTCGCTTCCAATATCGGAAGATTTGCCTCCGTTGGAATGTAGATCACCTCCGAACTTCCGTCATGTAATCCCTGAATCCAAAGATACCGCAAATAGGACTCGTTGTCCTTCAAGGATTGGCCAATAATCTGATTGGCCTCAGCCACACCTTTGGCCCGTTCAACCTCAGCCTGTGCCAATAGGGAGGCAGACTCCATCTTTGCGTTTGCCTCCTCAATGGCAATCTTACGGGTCCACTCAGCCTCCTTGAGCTGTGCCTGACCAGACAGAGTACGCCGCCAAACATTGTATTGTGGAAGACCCCACATGCAAAAAAGCACAATAATCAAGACAAGACCGAAGAGGATTCCTCCCCATTTTCCAACAGCCCGCCAGCATTCTTTCGTTTCATCATCCATCACTCTTCTCCTTCAAAATGGGTTTTAGTTTACTCGTAACGTTTTTTTCGGGAAATTGCAATGGCATCCTCGACACTCTGCCAATCACCTTGACCTTCCCGGTAAATTTAGGGCATGTAACCCAATACTTCATGCTTGCTCACTTGATCGGAGCCGGGTTCTGCTGCGGTCCACCATCGTTCTTTTTCTTCTGGTCGATGAGACGGTCTTCATCAAACCATTCCCCACCTTTCCATTCTCCATCCTTCGCAGAGGGTTGCACAAGGTACTGCCGGCATCCAGTCAAGTATTCCGCCCGAGCCGTCACGACTCCCTTAAAACCTGTGATTCGATCCTTCGCTTTCACACCCATCTTGACCTTGAAAATCTCATCCATCACACTTCTCCCGTTTGGGTTTTACATCCAGGATCAACCAGCGTCTACCCATTGTATTGTCCTGATCTAACATCGTAAGGCGTTTGAGTTCGGATGGTATCCAGACTCGGGGTTATTGTACTTGCTAGCTTGCCATACCGCTTCTCATGATCTAGTCTTGATGGGTGTTTCCGCTTGTGTTTTCTCAACGGTTTGATGGCTGCTGCAATTTCCTCTTGGGTGGGCACATACTCAGCTTTTGGGGCACCAATGTTTGCCCCGCCCCGGCGTATCCGAACTCCTTGTTTTGTCAACAACAGCCGAATAGTAACCGATTGGACTCTGTACTTCTCAGCCAACCGTTTCAACGACCAGTCTTCGACGGTATACAACTCAACAATTCGATCGATGGTGTGGGGGGGCCAATCAATTTTCATGGGTTATCCAATGTTTAGTAACTTGGGCAATTCACTTACTATTCGATCCACTCATGGCGTTTTTTCCTCATGTCGAAAACATCGTTCGTTATGCAGGCTCGGACCATCATTGCCGTCAATCAGAAGTTCTGCTCTCCATGATACATCATCACTAAATGCCCGACTCCCCATCCACCGAACAAATGAGCCGTTCCCCACTAACTCGGAGCCAACATCTTGGACAATTACCCTGTCACCGACTATGAATCCTTCTCCATGCCCACCCCACTCTTCCCAAACCTCTCCACAATCTACCGCCCGAACCCACTTCATTCCGGCCCCACAATCATAGCAACCGTGATGCACAACCAGAACAAAAATAACCCCAACAACCCACCAACAATAAAGGGGTACACCTCATACATATCTCGGCTTCCTTTCAATCGCAATGGCATGCTCAACAGCCTGCCAAGTCAGCCCTACGAGGTCTCGAACGTCCTCCTCTAAATCATCCTTCTCGATGTATCGGATCAGCTTCTCCCGCCTCATCTCCAACGGAGGACCGAGGCCCGTCGCGGTAATCGTAGGTCCGGGCTTGGTTGGTTTCCACACCTTCTCGGCCACCAAATAATCAACGCAACTCCCAATGTCGTCAATCCCTACTGACGTGTAGATGGGTACAACCACCTGCCGCTTGCGGCCAGTCAGCCTGTTCTTCTTCACATCGTACTTCACCGAACAACCCAACTCCCTGTCCTGCCCCTTGTACGACCGTTTCAACGTCCCCACCACCGAACTCCAGACCTCCACGGTCGCATAGAACCGAAGGGACTTCCCGCCGGCCCGTGTCTTAGTTGCGAATGTCCGCGGATTAATGTCATCTCGGGTCTGGCTTATCACCACCAAGATGCTGCCGGTTTCCTCTAATCGACTTATCGACCGGCGGATACTCATCGAATTCATTTTGGCTTTTGCCATTCCATAGCTTCCCTTGGTTTCCTTGCCCTTCTGGAACGCTTCCTTACGCTCCTCAAACTTGTCATCATCCGCAAAGGTATCGAGGCAATCCATACTATCGAGAATCCGGATAAAGGGTTTGTCACCCTTAAAATCGTCGTCCATGCGGAAATAGAATTCCTCGGTGTAGGTCGAGTGGACGAACTTGATCCGATCGGCCAGCTTCTGTCCAAAGTACTTGGCAACATCCATCCGAACTCCCCGCTCAGCATCGTCGTAAATCAACCGGTAGTCGTTGAACTTCGGATTGTTGGCAGCCTCGGCCAGGATCGACAGGGCGATCCACGTCTTGCCGGACATCGAATCCCCGACAAAGTACATGTAATCGCCGGGTTCCAGGGCCACGTCAGGTTTCCCCGAAATGGCCAGGTTGAGCATGGTCGACCCGACGCTCAGCATCGGATTGGACTTCTTTAGTTTGGTCTTCTTTAACATTGTTCTTCGTATGTGGTCGATGTCGATCATGATTGAAAACAGCGGGGCGGGAGTCGAACCCGCGAGCCCATTACTCTACCAAATGCCGCCCATTTTTGTGGGAAGGCGGCATCTCCCACTGTATTTTACGTTCTACCAATCTTCGTCCCACTCCTCGTCATTGTCGCCCTCATCCTCGGGCTCTTCTTCCTTCTTTTTCTTCGATGGCTTCTTTGCCTTCGGCTTGGATTTTTGGGAGGGCTTGTCCTCTTCCTCGTCCTCATCCCCCTCATCCTCTGCCGGCTTCGGTTTGGATTGTGGTTTCGCCTTGGGCTTTTTCTTCTTCGGTTTGATCTTCTCAACCTCATCGCAAGAAATACCTTTGTGAAGATCGCCATCCCCATCCTCCAAGGTCAGGCTGGTACCATCCCCGCTAATTCGGACGATTTCGCATTCGCCCCAATCCTCATTGGAAACCTTGTCGCCCTCTTCCAGACCGGCATCCTCGGCAGTCTTGGTTTCGTCTTCCTCCTCGGACTCTTCCTTGGGTTTAGACTTCCTTCGTTTGGGCTTCTCCTCAGGCCCATCCTCATCATCCGACTCTTCAGTCTGAAGGAACAAGGCCTTGAGTTTGTCGTAGGGAGTGGCCACAAGGAGATCATCCAAGCACGGCATTTCGTCGACATCCGCCAGGGTGTACTGCGACTTGCGAGGCCGGAATTCGATGTCGGCGGCTTCAACCCACTTGCCATGCTCGCTCTGCTCGAACGACACCCGAATCGTCTTGCCGTCCTCGGGATCGGCAAAGTATTCGTACTCGTCCTCTTCGTCGCTGTTCTTGATCTTCTTATACAATTGCTTACCAAACAGATGAAAGGAAAACTCCCAGATCAACTTCTCTTCTCCATCAGATGCCAAGTCCCTGGGCAGCCACAGTTGCCGCTGCTTCGGAGCAAGTTCCTTGATCACTTCCTCATCGGAATCCGGATCCATCGCCTGCTTCGCTCGGTATTCGCACACTGGGCAGGGTTCGTTAAAAGTCTTGGCAGCACACAAATGCCATTCCTTGTTTGGCCCGATGTCCCGGTGGATCCAAAAGGTCCTCTCATACCATACCTCGCCCTCATCCACTTTGGGATTGCCCTTTCCTGCCCGGAAGCAAAGCAAATCAAATCGGTACTTTTTCGCCTTCGGACTGAAGGTGGTATACCCTTCCGGCGTCCTGAAATACTTGCTGTCGCCAGCCCCTGCCGAATTGGCAGCACTACGAGCAGACACCCGATCCCGTTTCTTCTTCGATTTCCTATTTGCCATTCGGTTTCTCCTTCTGGCGATACAGTTCTTTCCCGCAATACCAACCATAGGCAACAAGCTTGGCGGTCAGTAAAACTAAAAACGGATACAAAACAATCACGGCGATGGCTAACACCGCCAACGAACAATTGCTCATCTTTGTTTTCTCTTTTCCCTTCGACGGACACCCTTTTTCAATGCTGCCCTCTCTTCGACTTCTTCCATTACCTCCCTAGCACCCTCTGCCCTCGGCTCACTGTAGTATTTTGTAGAGTGCAACTCAACCAATTTTTCCAATGCCTTTTTCCGATGCTGCAATCCCTCAACGGCGGCCGACAGAACCCCGACATCATACCTTGCTTTGATAGCCACTTTGACTGCCCACTTCACATCTTCTTGAACTGCCACTGCTTCCTCAACGACTTTCTCCGTCACTTTGGCCAACCCGAAAGTTTCCGGAGCATCCCGGATGCTCATTGCTGTTTTAGCCTTGATAATTTCCAACCGGGCCTTGGCTTGCTCCCAGATCATCCGGGCATCCTCTAGGGCAACGGCATGGAAATGATACAACTCAGGTTGCTCGACCCACTCATCATCGAGGCGGTATCGGTCTATTTCGATCTTGAATTCAATTGTCATTATTTTTCACTTTACCTAAATTGTAACCGAACCAACTAATCACGAGTCCAATACACCACAAGGATATTGTAGCAAACTCAATAGCTGGTATTAGTTCAGCCGCTTGTACGTCCTGCCGAATACTTGATCTTCATCTTCATCAGCTTTCCTCCTCAACCCTATTATACCCCAGCCACTACTTCATAGCAGGCGGCAATCAATCCAGCCCGTTTTGAGTCATAAAAATGGTCCCGGAAAGCCTCGATTATCAAACAGGCCCGGGCCGCCTGGCCTCCCAATGCCACTGTACTCATGTAGCTGAGAACCAACCAACGAATTCCTTCCGCTTGATCGTTCAAATCTTCGATCCCCTTGAGCACCGCCGCCACCTGTCCCCAACTAGTCTTCGGATTCATCAACACCCGACAAAGTTCTATCGCCTCCGTCTCAGCCACACCGCCCTGTACGGCGTCTAATTGTTCATCTACATCTAATCCAATCACCTGATTCAGAATCACCAGGGCCTTCCGTGGGCTCTTCTCGGCTACGTCTACGATCTTGTCAAGTACAATTTCGGATACTAGAACCCCGTCGGCTTCGCACACCCGATCCAACAACTCCCGCATATCCTTGTCACCAACTGGCTTGACCTTCACTTCGGTAGCTCGCGTACGGATCGTTTTCAATAGCTTCTGCGGATCGGTCGTGGCAAACATGAAGTAAGCATGCTTGGGAGCCCCGTCCTCCAATTCTTTTAAGAAAGCCCCCTGGGCATCCGGTGTGAGTTTGTGAGCTTCGTCGATTAACCATACCCGACACTTGCCTCCCATCGGAGTATAGCCCATGTTCTGCTTGATCTCCCGGACCATGTCGATACCCCGGTACTCAGCAGCATTGATCTCTCGGAAGTCTCGATTGCTACACTTCATTTTAGTTCGCAGGATTCTGGCCAGAGTTGTTTTGCCGCACCCGCTTGAGCCAGTGAACAAAATGAATTTGGGTATAGCTTTCCGCTTGCCCCAATCCCGAATCTGATTGACCGCAGCGGATTGTCCCACTACATCAGCAAATTCTTTTGGTCTGTATTTGATCGGTAGTTCTTCGTTCATACATCAAACCCCTTCTGTTTCTGCTTTTTCAATAAACGCAAATTTTCTACGGCCTGTCGATAATAGGATTCCTTCAACTCAATACCAATTCCACGACGGCCATTCTTTACAGCCACATATATCTCACTACCAACACCCATAAATGGGGTCAATACCGCGTCCCCTTTTGTACTCCATATTGCCATGCATCGTTCTATTGTATCAAGCTGCAAAGGGCAAATATGCTTTTCATCATCGGTGTCCCGAGCTTCTCGAAAAGGCAATACATTAGTTTGCCGAACATCGAACCACACCGGAGATGCATACTGTTGCCAAATCCAATGGCTCCGCTTGTTTGTCCTTTGCTCTTCCCATCCTATATATTTATTCAATTTAATAGGTATCGTCCGCTTACCATGATATTCCACCAAACCGCCTTTATTTTCAATCGGCTTTGGATTTTCTCCAGGCTTCCGAAAGGTTAAAAGAGTATCAGGAATACCCGCCCGAATCATCGACGAATCTTTCACGGCTTGCTTGTGGGCTAATCCTATTGCTTTTGTTCGCACTGCTGCTATCAATGGGTCTTTCCAAATGCAAATCCGACTATGGTAAATAAAACCATGATACAAAAGACAACGAATAATATCCCCTGGAAAATCTCGAATGCCTATCTGCTCTCCCTTGCTTTTGAATGTCGGCAAATCCATGCAATGTATGGCTATGTTTCGTCCTGGCATCAATACTCGTTTCAATTGATCCACCAAAAAATCAAAATGTTCAAAGAATTGCTCGACGGTATCCGAATTGCTCATATCAGCATCTTCATCGGTATACTGATACAGTGAAGCAAATGGGGGACTAAATACACTAAACCCCACCGATTCATCGGGTATATCCGGCAATACTTCGCAACAATCCCCGCAATAAATTGCAAATTTTTTAGTAATCAATTGTTGTTTCACTTGCATTTTTTCTTTTCCTGATAGGTTTCCAATCCTTCTCTTTTGGCCATTGCATAAACCCCAGGCTGCCAAGACCATCGGCGAGTCCATTCATTCCATTGCTTCGGACGCTTGGGATTAATTTCATCCGGCCCACGATAATACATTGCGCAAGGAGTCGCTCCATGTTTCAAAACAAACTGACAACGCTGTTCAGCTTTCTCGGGAGTATCCCATTCAAAAAACCCAGCCAAAACAAAACAACGAACCACCCCATACGAAATTCCCCGAAGCAATTTATGCATTGCCGCAACAAATGCATCCTCTAAATCGGGCATATCATAAGCAATTGAAACATTTTTCAATTTCAATTTTACTAACCAATCAACATGCCAATCTTCCACCAACCTGATATCTAGACCACCAAGCAATTTGACTCCACGCTGTTCACTCAACATAGAAAAGACTCTTTCAACGTGCAAACGAGAACAAGCCAACAAATTATTATCCATCAACCACGGACCAGCATGAATAGGCACCTCCCGCAAACAGCCCTCCTGGGAATGAACTAAACAAAATGGACACCGCCTAATACACCCACGACTCGTAATCACATAGCCGTCTCGTATATATAACCCAGGGGTAAAATCATCACCACCGCCACATTCTTTCCCATAAGCTGGACCACCTACTTTCGTAGGAGCTACCCTACTCCATTGTTTTGCTAGCCATTCTGCCCTTGATTTATCCCAAGTAAACAAACAAGACACATGCACTTCATCTACATCCGGCACAAGAAACCCAGGACGATCAAAAAAACACAAATCATCCGTAGGTGTATATTGAGTTTTGCGCAAAAACACCCGAGCTACTTTAACCATGCTGGTATCTCCAACACTTCCCTTGTATCCATATCTCCCCGGTAATTATCACCGGCTTGGAATTCTCCCATCTCCCGTATTATACCATCATACAATTCGTCAGCTTGGCGTTCCTTCCGCTTCATATTAGCCAACACTGCCGACTCCGCTTCACTGGTTACTATGTTTACTGTTACTGGATTTTCCTGACCGAAACGCCAACAACGCCGGATTGCCTGATACCATTGTTCCCATGAATGACTCGGAAAGAATGACATATCAGAACAATGCTGCCAATTAAGCCCCCATCCCCCGATCTTCGGTTTCGTAATCAATACCCGTATCTGTCCCTGACTGAAAGCATTCAACCGCTCTTCTTTTTCTTCATCGCTATGCCGACCTGCCACTTGCACAGCACCAGGAATCAGCTTCTCTAACAAATCCCCTTCTAAATTCAGGTGACACCATACCAAAAATGGCCGATCCTTTGGAACAATCTCAGCCACTTTCTCGCATCGTTGTCTCAGTGTTTTCTTACGCTCTGCCCTTTGTTCATTCAATGTGGTTGCTATTTTTGTAAAAAATCGGCCCGTAGGTTTTGCACTACTAACAGTGTATTGTTTGAATTCCAAAGGCGGCAATTGGAATTTTCCATCATCGTACCCAAAATCAGAAGGCTTGCGGATTGCCCTCGACCATCCAGACATCCAACGCCAAAATTTTTTCTTAGCATGACCTCGCAAACGCCACTGCGATGTGTTACTGCTATCGTGAGTAAAAAACTGAGCTAACACTTGAGTATATTTCATCACCCCTAAAATCTCAGATGAATTTCCCAATTCCATGAAATCGTTCGGGGCCGGAGTTGCTGTGCCAAGTAATCTATAAGGCACGTTTTGCACAAACTCTGCCACCGCTTGTCTTGTCTTAGTGTCATGGTGTTTCACCCTACCAGATTCATCACAACCAACTGCCGAAAAATCATTCCTGTTGAAGTAATGCAACCGCTCATAATTTACTACATTGATTCCTTTCTTCACTTTTCCATTACGAGCATGGTTTACTTCGATCCCAAACTTCTCACCCTCCCTTACAAATTGGTGGGCTACTGCCAAAGGTGTAAAAATCATTGCAGGCTTATTCGTTTTTCGCACAACATTCTCACACCACACCAAACTCAATGGCGTTTTTCCCAATCCACAATCAGCAAAAATTGCCGCACGTCCAGTCTGAATTAGCCATTCCTGCAATTCCTTCTGAAAATCAAACAAAAAATCTGGCATCCATAATGGTTTGAATCCAGCATCTAGCTTTGCTTTTCTCTTTGCAGCAATGAACTTTTTATAATCCGTCATGCTATAGTAACCTCTTGTTTTTTATACCAATTCCTCTCCCCAACTTCAGCTTCAACTGTCAAAGGCACCACGATCCAATCCCAAACCTTCAACAGGTCTACGGTCATCACCTGCTTCGCCTTCACCAAATATTCGTCCAACTCATCCCGATGGACCGATGCCAGGATCGAATCGTGGATCTGCCCTATTATCTTCGACCTCATCTTCGTCTTGCCCATCCACTTCACCATCCGGATCAGTGACCAAAGCAAACAATGAAATGCCGCCCCCTGGACAGGGTAGTTAATCACGTCATTTCGCTTCAGGGCCCCGGCGATCCGGAAACCTGTCAGCATATCGAACTGTCCGGTCTTCAAATACTGTTTGTACCAACTCCTCCGCCAGTCCCGATAGACCGGAAACCGCTCATCCCAGAGAATCCGCTCAACTTCCTTGATGTGCTCCTCGTACGTCCCGACTTCCGGCTTCTCCTTCGAATTGCATTCTCCCAGATAGAAAATACCCTTTGCTGCCAGGTGTTCCTTCAAAGGCACCCCATCGGCCGTCTCCAAACTGGCAGTGTCAATTGCATCCCACAAATTCGGAGCCACCTGGATATAGTAACTACCGTAGAACTCCGGGAATACAAACTGATTCTTCGCGTAGAACCGGACCTTCTTCGTCACCTCTTCCCGGGATAGCATGTAGGCGTCCTGAGCCGCCTCCCTGTGCATGTCCTTGTCTGGGTCCTGGAGGAACTCGAACATCGCCGGGTCCTTGTGATAGCACGCAGCAATACAAACTTCGAGCGATCCATAATCGATCTCGACCAGCACGTGGTCCTCATCATCCGGCACGATGCACGACCGGACCATCTCGCTGATCTCTTCATCCCGCACCGGGAAGTTCTGGCCGTTAGGGTTGCTGCACGAACTACGGTAGGTCCTGGCTATGTTCAAACTGTAACTGGGTCGGAGGCGATCCCCCACCAACTCCCGTTTGATCCCCAACAGGTTAGTTGAACGAGTCTTTTTTAGCCGTTCAAATAGCTGATAGTTCTTCACAAAGGGCAGATCGATCCCCGCCAGGGCGTCCTTGTCGGTCTTCTGCCGCTTGCCCAGTTGGGTCTTACCCTTGGACTTCAATCTCAACTCATCGTAGAGCACTTTGCCAAGCTGGGCCCTGGAACCGAAGTTGGCACTCTGCCCGAACCTCCGCTTCCACAGCCGCCAGACATCGTCCTTCTTCAACTCGGCTTCCGTTTCCTTGATCCGCTCGCTCACCTCTTCGATCGTCCGATCCAACAACTCGACATCGACCCGCATTCCGTTAGCCTCAACCTTGGCTAGGGCCAGAGTCCCTTCATGCACCAATCGGTAGGCGTCTCTAGTTGTGGTAAGTCGGACCATCTTATATGCCCATCTGTTCTTTTGTAATCACTTTAAGCACCTCATACCATGTTCTTCTCGATGTCAGCGATTTTCACGCATCACCTCCTTTTGCTTCCGGGCAATGTGATATTCCAAAACTGCATCCAGCCCATTATATTCCAGCAAATCCATCAAATCAATCTCCGCTATCCTGCTAGGACCGTTGCTAGGGCCCTTCAAAAACGGGGCCGTCCGATCATTCCAAATAGACTGTCCCAGAAGCACAAACGCTTGGAACTTAACCGAGGTGATTCCCCTTCGATTGTCGAGAACGTGGGCAGCCAGGTTGCCATCCCATACCCAGTTGCGGACACCATGCCCAAACGCCCGATGGGTCCACCGCTCCTCAAACTTGATGTTGGCCCCGATCTTTTTCGCTGCCGACCTGAGCAAAACACCCGTAGCCTCTACAGCATTGCCATACCAAGGATAGGCAATCGCCCGCTCCCCATTTACGCAGACGGCACATGAATATATCTTGGCCTGATCGCTATCGGGCTTGAGCATGTTAGTCTCATAATCAAATGACACTACATCCTCATCTCTAATTCTGTGCAACCAATCAGCGGCGGCCTCCTGATCCGTCTCAACTCGAACCAGACTCTTATAGTCGGGCAAGTTCTTCCAAGGCCGTCCACGCAACTCACTCATCTTTTCCAGATGTTTGGCAAACAACAAACCCTCTGCACTCCCACCAGGCTGTTTGATCTTGCGAGCTATGAAAGCCGGGTGCCACGTCGGACAAATCCAGGCATTCCACCGTTGGCATGGTATCTGCCAACCCACCCACCGCTGACCAGAACCCACTGCCTCTTTCCAAACTTGACTGACAACAGCAGCGATCCCGAACCTGCCCAGCGGAACAATGATCTCAGGCTTCAACTTTTCAATGGCCTTGACCAGGTTGGGACGGCAAGCCCGCAATTCATCCGGGGTAGGGTCCCGGTTGTCTGGGGGTCGGCACAGCAAAGCATTGGTTATCCAACAATCCTCCCACAGCTGTATTTCGCAATCTGCCAGAGACTCCCTCAACAACTTGCCAGCCCGCCCGATGAAAGGCTTGCCCTGTTCATCCTCAGTCTCCCCAGGGGCCTCTCCCACGATCAAAATCTTCCGCCGGCCTTTACCCGCCAACTGAATCTTCGGAGAGTTGCAAGTTTCGAACAACCCGCACGCCCCGCACCTGGGAATGGTTGGGGCAGGAGGCTTGTCCAGAGTTTGGGATGGGGCGAAGAATCCCATTATCAGATCGACTCCTCCACCACAGTCGTACTAACCACGTACTCGAATTTCTTCCCGTTGATTTTGATCCGACCATCCCCAATAACGCACTCGGCGG
>Ga0075116_10000955_pt1 | contig 13283 bp, 11 predicted proteins | sample AntAceMetag02UKC_FD_69786 | JGI IMG/M metagenome (GOLD analysis project Ga0075116, IMG submission 69786) | Saline lake microbial communities from Ace Lake, Antarctica- Antarctic Ace Lake Metagenome 02UKC | ecosystem: Environmental > Aquatic > Non-marine Saline and Alkaline > Saline | place...
AGAAGCTTCTAGAGAAATGGAAGAAAAAGAATATGGGGATTAAAAAGTCAGAGTTCAAAACAGATATTATTTCAACTGAGGGTGGTTCACCAGCCCCTCAACCTTTTTATTGGGACAAGAAAAAGAAAAAGATTTTAGATATGATTATTAATCCAGAGAAAGATTGTACTATTAAAGAGATAGCAGAACAGTTGAATATGACTCCATGGAAAGTTTCACGTTTTATTCGTGATAAAGAATTTCAAAGTAGATACATGGATATAGTAGAAGCAAATAATGCACAGCTTCTTGGAGAAAATAAAAGGCTTATTCAAGAGTTGATGAGACAGCTTAGAGAAGAACTTAAATATAAGATTACAAAATTAGATCCTGATAAGTTATTAAAAGAATATCGATTACTACTTGAAGGACTTTCTGCACCAGCCAAAGAAAGTGCTGGTCCTAAAATTCAGCAAAATATAATTAATCCTCAAATGATTTCTGAAAAAGTTTTGAAAAAAATAGAAGATGCAGTTTTAAAAGAACAAGGATTCGAACCAATAGAAGCAACGTTTGAAGAAATAAAAGAAGCAAGAGATGGAAAATCAAAACCAAAAAAATCTACAGATAATTGAATCAGCTTCAATAGCTCCATGGATTCAATTAATTAATCTCTCTACTTCAAAGGGGACTCCTTTAACTTGGAATAATCATCCTTTTATGGTTCAACCATTAATGGATTGGTCTAAGAATATTGTGTTTAAGAAACCAACACAGATTGGATTCTCAACCATAGCAATTGTTAAAATGCTTTATAAGGCATCTAGAGAAAAGATTTCTGTAATTTATACGCTTCCTACTACTTCTGATGTGCGCAAGTTTGTTACTGCACGTGTTGATCCCATGTTAGAAACATGTCCATATCTTGGGCAGAAGATGAAACCATATGGTACCACTCTTGCTGATTCAACAGAATTAAAAAGACTTGGTGGTTCTTCGCTATATTTTCGAGGGAGCTGGACTGAACAACAAGCTCAAAGTATTGATGCAGATATAGTTGTTATTGATGAGTTAGATTTTTCTAAACCAGAGATTGCAGAGATGTATGAAGAAAGATTAGAAGGATCTGGTTCTCTTGGAATGATGTATCAGTTCTCAGTCCCTTCAATACCAGGAGTAGGGATTGATAGACTCTATGATGATTCTTGTCAGTTTGAATGGTATAATAAATGTCCTCATTGTAAAAGACTTCAGGCATTAAATATCTTTGAGAACCTTGATAGAACAAATAGAATTTATAGATGTAAGTTTTGTAAGTCAGAGATTACCGACGATGCGCGCAGATCTGGGATATGGATTGCAAGGTATCCAAATAGAGAAGTTCATGGATATCATATTTCTCAATTAGCAGCTCCATGGATTTCAGCTGATCGATTAATAGTTAAAGAAGAGAAAGCTAAATCTAAAAAACATTTCTATAATTATTCGTTAGGTCTTGCCTATCATATGCAAAGCAAGTTGATTGGTGATAAAGAAATTTATAGAATGGTAACCGGGCCAGAACCAGTTAATTCAGCAGAAGGTACTGTTGTTGGAATTGATCAGGGTGATATTTTTTATATAGCGATTGGACGTTTAGAAAAGATTAAAGATACTGAGATGTATCAAAAAAGAATTATTAATTTAATAACAGCCGAAGATGAAGAAGAGGTTAAGAATATTTTAGAAAGATTTGGAATACGTTTTGGCGTTATGGATGCAATGCCTAATAAGCATACAGCAAAAAAATTAGCACGATTTTTTAGAGGAAGATTATTTCTTTCTTATTACCAAACTGGAATGGCAGCAAAAGAAAAATATGACTTAGTTAAGTGGGATCTACCAGATCAAATTGTACATATTCAAAGAACAGATAGCTTAGATAATTTAGTAGAAAGCTTAGATAAAGCGCAATGGGTGTTGCCAAGTTTATGTGAGAATGTTAAAGTATTGATAAAGCACGTTAAGAATGTTACAGTTAAGTATATTACAGTTCGTGGTATAACAACCAAGACTTATCAGAACAACGGTCCGGATCACTTTTTCCATGCATTAAATTATCTGAACTTAGCATTTGAAAAAGCTCCCAGGTTTATGGGAGGATCAGTTGATCTAAACCCTGGTGTAAGATATAGTTTAAAAGAAAAGGGGAAATCAGAAGAAATTCCATCTGTTGAGGAAATTATTGCTCAAGATGATGGAATAAGTAGGATTGATGTAATTGATAATTAATATGACTAAATTAACACCATTAGATATTCATAGTTTAATTGAAGATAAAGTGAATAAGCTCTCAGAGAAAAGGGGCGTATGGTTGAAGTATGAGAATCTTTATAAGGGACAAGCTTGGTGGGCAGAGAATTTATATGAAGGATCTAAAAGAACTGAAGTTGATAATCAGATCTTTCCTTTAGTTCAATCTTTAACTGGTTACCTTCAAAAGATTTCTATAGTTGATAAAGTCCTTCCTCCTTCTCCTAATGATTTACTTGAACGTAAAATTGCTACTCAATTTGAAGGAGCATTAGAAGATTTCTGGTGGTATAATCAAAGAAGAGCAAGTCTTCAATTTTGGTTTAGGAACACTTTAACAAAAGGAGTTACATATGGATTTATTCGAGTTGATCCTAGTCAACCATATCCATTTATTTTAGATACTTTAGGTCCAGAAAATTTTGTTTATAGTTCAGATAAAATTTTAGGACTTCAAAATCAACCATGGATTGCAAGACTTGCCTCAGCTAAACAGAGTCAAGTTTCTCATTTATTAAAAAGAACAAGCGATTCAAAGGTAGTAAGTAAATTTTTAACTGAGAATCAAGAACCAGATGTAGATATTAATGTCTGGGATTTTTGGTCTAAACATACTCAACAAAATGTTTTAATAACTGAAGGTGGTCAAGTCTTAAAAGTAAATGATTGGCCTTATAAAGCATTAGGAATGTATCCATTTTTTGAATTACCAGATATTCCAGTTCTTGGAAGTGCGCAACCAATATCTACAGTCCAAATGCTTTATACTTTACAGCGTGATTATGATAAACAAAAATTTCAAATAAAAGAGAATGCAGAGTTTATGGGAAATCCTCCTATTGTAGTTGATGTCGAATCTGGAATAGATACAAAGAAAATAGAAGGAAAGCCTAGATTAATTATTAGAAAATATAGAGATGGAGAATTTAAAATTGTTCCTGTTCCTCCATTGCCTGGTTATGTAGAAAGACAACCAGAAAAAACTAGAGAGAGTATGGGACGTATGGCGGCCTGGAATGATATGATGGCGTCAGGACAATCTAGTGGACAGAGAGAAAAAGGTGCTGTGTCTTTGTTGATGAGTTCTTCTTTCACTGCATTAGATCCTAAGTTAAAAAATCTTGAACAAGCACTTAATGATGCTAATCAAATTGTTATGGGATTGTTAAAAGAGTTTTCTTATTCAACGCAAAAGGCTTTGAAGTATAGAAGAGCTTCATCTTTTGAAGGATTCTCTCCTTCAGATATTAGTGGGAGATATCTTTCTGATGTAGATATTAAAGGATTAGAACCTGAGCGTGAGAAATTAAGAGCACAGGAAGTTGCTTTATTTTATAAGCTTGGAATAATTGGGAGACGAAAGGCCTTAGAAGAATTAGGAGAGGCAGATCCAGATCAAGTTATAAAAGAATATGATGAAGAACAATTAAAAGCTTTGGCTTTAGAAAAAGAGAAAGCTGAATTCATAGAACGGCAACGAGCAGCTTCTGCTCCTGCTCCTGAAGCTGTATCTGAATCTGCTCCTACATCAGATTCTGCTCCTGCTTCTAATTCTGCTCTTACTCCAGATCCTGCTAAGGGAATACCAACTCCTGCTTCTGAGGAAGGTGAACCTGTAGCCAGAGAACAAGACCAAGATCAATCAAGTCTAGAAAGAAGATACCCAAAGTTTATGGACTTTTTGGGAAATATTTTATTACCAGGATTTAAATTAAGACTAAGAGAACTTAAGTTCCGTGATGAAGTTAGAATTGTTAAGCCAGGACCAGATACTATTGTAGCTAAAAATGTTACAATCTTAGCTCCAAATCAAAAAGATAGGATTGATATTGTATCTGCAGTTCCAGAAGCTGCTGGAAAAATTCTTTTTATTAAAGGAACGTCTAAAAAAAAAGATGACGTAGAACAAGGACAAGAAAAAGTAGATAACGATAAAGGAGAGATATCTTCTAATATTTTATTTGGTCAGATAAAAAAGGGAATTATAAAAAGTTCAAAAGTTAATGTTAAGAATTTAAGTCAATTTCAAGATATGCCTGGGATGTTTATTGTTGAACCACATGCAGAAATGATTTGGACTCGTCAAAAGAAATTAATTTTAAAAGGGAGGCCTTATCCTAATTTTGTTGATAAGGACGTTCTATTAATTGGAGATAAAGCATATGGAGTTCTTCGTGTTATATATGGTGGAAAAATTTCAGAGAAAGATGTAAAGAGATTTGAAAAACTTCACAGAGTTACAGATAAAGAAAGAAGAAAATGGTGGGGTAAGAAACCTTTATATGCTTATGCTTTTCAAATAAAGAGATTCGATAAACCAATTGCTTATGAGAAGCCAAAGGGTCTTCAAACTTATTTAAAAAATGTAAAGTTAATATTACCAGAAGAAGGACTTAAGGATGTTAAGCAAGCTGTGCCTGTTACTGGTGGATTAACCGTTAAACCAATTGTTCCAGGGAGACCATTCCCTGTTGCAAAGCCAGAGAAGAAAGCATTAAAAACTTCTGAAGTTTATTCTTCTGGAAGATTAAAAGAAATATTACCAGCCGGACATCAATGGGATGTTAGTGAAAAATTAGATGGCATTAGATGTCAGGCAACAAAGAAGGGAGATAAGATTACTTTATTTAGTGATGAAGCAAATGTAATCTCTGCTGAGAGAGCAAAGCCAATTATTGATGAAATCAAAAAGAAATTTCCATATGATACTTCATTAGATGGAGAAATAATGTTATTTGAAAAAGGACATAATTTAAAACATCAAGGCGTAATGGGTTATCTTAGGTCTCATTCTAAACCTTTGCCTGCTGAATTGGCTGGATTAAGATATAAAATATTTGATATGTTATATGTAAAAGGAGAAGATATTTCTAAGAAACCTTATGAAGCAAGATCAAAGGCTTTGGATTTATTTCTTAAGGTAGGTGGTCAAGTGCTAAGAGCTAAGCATGAAGTTGGCTCTATAAGTGAGTTGCCAGCTTTAATTAAAAAGATTACTTCTGATGAAGGTGTTATCGTGCGCGCAATGGATGCTTCTTATTTTCATACTGCTTTAATGTATAAAGTTAAAAAACATTTTGATTTAGATGTTAAAGTAATTAAGGTAGAAAGAACTAAGAATGATGGATTTGTTTTTCATACAGTATTAAGAGATGGAACTTATATGGGACAAAGTTATGCTCAAAAATATGTCCAAGCTAAACCAGGAGACGTTATAAGAATGTCAGTTGAACATGTAACACTTAGACCGTCTGGTCAGTTATCTTGGTTTTCTCCTAAGCCAATTAATTTAAAAGCAAAATTGGCATCAGCTCCAGCAGGGAAATCTTTAACTCAACCAAAAATTGGCAAAGCAGATACAATTGCTCAAGTTAAAGAAATCTATTTAGCTGGAGGTGGAGAATTAAAACGTTGGGTAGCTTGGCTTCCTAAATTTTTATTATGGAGAAAGACTCAGATGCCAGGCTTAATAGCAAAGTTAAAATAATGATCAACCAAATGAATTCAACAACTAAAGGTTATAGGAAGAGAGCGGCTACAGATTTACTGCGTCCAAGAATAGATTTACGAATAGTAACCAGAATGCTTAAAAAGATTCGTAATCTTCATGGAAAGGCTTGGTTGGTTGGTGGAGTTTTAACAGAAGGATATTCTAAGAGAGATATTGATATTATTGTAACTGACAAACAAGACATTAGAAAAATTAAAGATGCTCTTGGTTCGTTAGGTACCTATGCAAGATTTATGGTTAGATCTAAACCATCTTCTGCATTAATATTAGAAATAGCGAATTCAAAGGCAGATAAATAAATGCCCTACTTTCCATTAAAATTAAAGAAGGGAAAGAATTACAAAATCTATATTGAATCAAAAGGAAAACAAGTAGCTTCTAAAGCTCATGTTATTCAACTTGCATTACAGAAAGCACTGAAAGATGAAACACATATTACGGAAGTAGATTTTATTCCAGCATCTTTTACTCTTCAGTTACATGGATGGACAGATAAAGAATCAGATCCATTTCGTAGTTGTCCGAAGATGAAAGCATTTGTAATGAAACAAATTCGTGCAGGGAAAGATCCTGCTAGAGTTCTTGAAGAAAAAGGAATTGGGAAATGGCATTATGATCTTAGGATTTTGAAGTTATCTGCAGCTACATGGTTTGGTGCAACTTTATTTTCTGCTCCATGGCTTGCAACTGCTACTAAAAAAACATTAGGATCAGCAAAAGGAATTCAAGTTGCTACAAAAGCTGGAAAGGAAACTACTAAATGGTTAGGCCAGGTTAAAAAAGATAAAGGATTTAAAGAGCGCGCAGATAGATTATTTTGGATGAAAGTTAAGTGTGGATATTGGCCACCTAATTCAACTGCCAATCCAACTAAACATCAATATGCTTATATGATTAGAATAGATTCTGGACGTGGCGTACTTCATAGAAGAGAACCGGACTTTACAGATTATTCGCTATATGGTAAATTATTAAAAGGTAGATATTTTAATAGATTAGTTAAAAGAGAAACAGAAAAAGGTAAACAGATTAATTTTTATTTTTGGAAAGCAAACAAAGGACAGTTCTTAGAATCTTTAATGCTTCAAGTTGCAAAAGGAGACGTAGAACTTTCACCTATCGAAGCTACAAAAGTTACTAAAGGTGATCAACCAAAAGAAATAACTAATAATAAGGAGAAATAATATGGCTAACTATTATAGAGAAAAAGGAAAAGATAAGGTCTATACCAAAGAAGATGGTAAGTGGAGGCATGTTAATTATGCTGAAGCTAAAGAAAAGAATATTTGGAAAGACGTTAAAGAAGTTAAAGCTGGAACTTTAAAGTTTGTTACAAATACAGGTATGAGTGCTGTTAGAAAATTAGCTGCAGAAAAACTTTTGAATAAAGAGAAGGGGTTATCTAAGTCTGTACCTCTTGGATCTTCTGGTACAGCTAAAAAACTTAAAAAGCCTGAATGGGAAAAGAAAGAACTAGAAAAGAAGTATGAATATAAGAAGTTCGAAAAGAGAAAAAAGGATAACGTACCACCCTTTAAGGAAAAATCTAAAATGAGTGCTGTTAGAAAATTAGCTGCAGAAAAACTTTCAAAGAAAGAATCAACTACAACTTCTAGTAAATCACCTTATGTTAAAGTTAAAACATTAAAGGATGGAAACGTAATTGGTTATAAAGAAGATGGAAGCTGGACTCTTATTAAAGGAAGATATGTTAAAAGAGTTACATTAAAAGATGGTTCAGTTGTTGGATATAAAGATGATGGTAATTGGGAATTGATTTCTAAACCAGAAAAGAAAGAAGAAAAGTATATTAATAAAGAAACTAAAAAGGTTTAAATAATTTATATAGGTCGAAATAGCAGGCTAATGCTCTGCTTTACAAATAATTATGGGAGAATAATTATGGCTAAAAATAAAAAAACCACTGAAGATATGGAATCAGTTGGTTATGGTTATGGTTATGCCGAAGAAGAGGTAGATAAAGACGGAAAGAAAAAGGTTAAAGGGAAGGCAGTAGTTTATGCTGGTAAAAAGAAAAGTAAGCAAAGCAGAAAAGAAGCGGCAAAGAAACTCCTAGACAAATTAAATAATAAGGAGAAATAAACATGGCTTCACAATGGTTAATATTAGTAAAAAAGCATTCAAAGATAGTTGGTGCTGAAAAGAAGGCTGGAAAATTTACAGGTAATGCAATGAAAGAAGCGATTAAACGTGCAAAAGCAGAGTACGATAAATCAAAAGGCAAATCAGAAACCAAAGAAGAAACTAAAGAAAATAATAACGAAGAAGAAACTGAGGAAAAATAATCATGGAAGATAAAAAAGAAATAGAAACTAACTCTACCGATATTGAAGGAGGTCCTTCAAGAGAGGCAGAGGTAAAATTAGAAGATCCTTCAAAAGATCCGGTTGCGGATCAGAGTTTGGAGGATAGAACTAAAAAGGTAGCTGTCCAAGAAGCAGCAATTGAGGCTAAACTCAAAGAGCTCGATGAGACTCAAGAACTCTTTCGTAAGGAATGGGATGAAAAAATTCAAGAAATAGATTCATTAAAGGAGTTACATGAAACTCCTGAGGATGACCTAGAAGATATTGATTTTGAAACAGATGAAGAGAAAGAGGATGCAAATAATCTAAAAGAGGAACCTCCAGTTGTAGCTACTCCCACAGAAGGAGTTGAACTGGAAACAGGTTTTGAGAAAGATGTGCAACGAGAAATTAAAGATGAGCAAGATTTTCGCACAAAAGTTCTTAAGAACCAATCGATTCTTAATAGAAAGTTTGCAGAGCGTGAGCTTAATGAAGACTTAACCAGTGCTGTTGGCAAGTATCCAAAGATGGATAAGCGGGAAGTTCTCGTTGAGATTCAGAGAGATCCAACTCAAAATCTTATGGAATTAGCTAAAAAGTCTGAAGAAGATTTTATAGCTAGGGAAGATAAGATGAGAGAAGGTCTTAAGTCTGATCTTAACAAAGAGACTGAAGGCTTCAATGCTGAAGCCAATAAGGCGGAGACAATTCCGTCTGTGCCCGTGGGCGAAACTACACCTTCACGTCAAGAAACTGCTAAGGATCGCTGGGCGCAAGCGACCAAAGATGCACAGGGCGACTTGGTAGAAGGATAATCTTAATTTTTTAAGATTCTTAACAATTAACACAAAATTTTTTGTTTAGAATTATGTCTTTAACATACGATAGCTTAGACGCTACAACTCAATCTAGATTTATTCCTGCATTGAAAGATCAAATTTACGAATCCAATATTTTACTTTATCGTTTGCTTAAGAAAGCAGATAACGTTGGAGCAAAGATTGGTGGTACTAAAGTCATTGAACCTTTAGAATATGCATTATCAACTAAGGTTGGTTCATATAGTAAAGGTGATGCTTTGACTTCAGCTGATGAAGAGTTTATCACAGCAGCTGAATTTGATTGGAAGAGAGAACATGCAGATCTTTACATTGATGGATTAGAAGAGTTAGAGAACAGAGGTAGTGCAAGAGTTATTGATTTAGTAGCAGCTAAAATGAAAAGTGCTTCTAAGTCATTAGCGAATGCAATGGCTACACAGTTATTCTCTGATGGTACAGGAAACTCAGGTAAGGATTTAATTGGATTAGCAGCCGCCGTTGATGATAGTACAAACGTTGATATCTATGGTGGTATTCAACGAACAATTGAAGGTGATGCATGGTGGAAGTCTTACTACAACACGCATGAATCTAACTTTACTTTAGCTCGTTTGCGTACAGCTTACTCAGCTTGTAGAGTTAGTGGTGATGTTCCAACTCTTATGATTTCTGACTCGACTGAAATGAACAACTATGAAAGTATTTTCCTTGACACTACTAATACTCTTTGGGTGCAAGCAATGCAACCAAAAGTACTAGATGGTTCGTTCCAAGCTTATACTTTCAAGGGTACTCCTTGGGTAGAAGATTCTCACTGTACTGCTAAGTATCTTTATATGTTAAACGAGAACTACTTACAATTTAGAATCTTGCGCGACTTCTTTAATAAGGGGTGGCAAAGACCAATTGATAAGGATGAACTTGTTTCCCATATAATTTGGTACGGAGCTTTCACTGGTAACAACTGTAGAATGTCTGGTAAGTTAGTTAGAACTAACTAGTCTGATAATTAGGGAAGGCTGATGCGCCAATCAGCCTTTTCTTTATAAATATATGAAAAAATTAAAAGTAGGAATCTTGGGACATAGCAAAGAGGCAAGATTTCTGTTAAATAAATTTGCTGACAGACAAGAAAGATTTGAAATTTATAGGCACAACACTTGGGATAATGAGTTTGTTGATGTTGGGATATTAGATATCCTTTGGATATGTAAAGAATTTAAATCTAATAGACAATTAAAAAAGAAAATAATTAAATTAGTAGTAGAATATAATCCTACTCTTTGTTTAATTGCCGTTCCAGTAAAACCGTTTACTACCTTGAAACTTCAAAAAATAATTGAAGATTTAGGATTGAAAACAAATTTTATTTTTGTAAGTTCTTCATGTCCGTCAGTTTTAATTGACTGGAATCGATATGTTTCTGTTTTTAGTTTTTTAATTGGATGGGATTTAGACAAGTCTTTAGTATTAGTAAAGGTTCATTTATCAGAACTTGGGATAAAAATGCGTTCAATTAAAGGTTCTTTTAATTTAGAGATTAATAAGCTATTGATTAATTCTAGTTATCTGTTGTATAATTATTGTGAACAACAGAGAAAGAAAATCTTTAAGAGTTATGAACGAAAGAATATTGAAGTTGATAGAGAGACATATGATAATATACAATTTGAAATCAATGAAGGACTAATAGAGATTCAAAAGCCTAATCTAATTATTCCTATCATTGCTCCTGATTCAGTTGTATTAAATCAAAGATTTTTAAAATTTCTTTCTAATAGTTTTAAGTTAAGGTTTTTAATTTATTCATCTAGATTATTTGAAGAAATTATTCTTCGAATAAAAAATAGTTTTGAATTAATTAGATTAAGAATTAAAGGTCGAGTTAATAAGTTAATAAGATCAGTATACAAATATGTCTACAAATTATCGAACAGTGTACATAGTAAATCCAAGCAAAAGAAACTTTGATGGAATGGTTGATGGGATCGCTTATCGAATACCAGCCAAAGGTTTTTCTGCTATGGTGCATTTTATTGCTAAACATATTAAAGGACAGAATGAGTCCTTGGAAGAATATGAAAGCATTATAGATGTCATAGCAAGAGTTAAAGAGTTAGGAACTTATGAGATTTATTTTGAGGCTCGTAAGAACGATACAGCTCCTGCTGAAGTTTCAGAAGAAGAGATAGATGAAGTTGTTCCAGAATAATTAATTTTTTACAATTAAACCATGGCCCTTCCATTTAAGACTTATGCCACGATAGGTGATACTCGTTATCGGATCTTCAAGCCTAAAGAGATGCCGGAAGCAGTATTCGCTTATGATACAAAGCAGAAAACTGCTCATCGTATTGATGATTCAGTTTTGAAATTGTTAAAGATTGATAAGGCAACATTCCGTCCTTATAATATTCCTAATGTTTTAATGGGAATGAAGGCTGGACAGATGTGGAATCAATCTTGGTATCAAGATAAGTACAAAGAAAAGGGACCAGTTAAAGCAATTGTAGAGACTAAAGTTCCAGAGTTAGAGAGTGTAAAGTGGCCTGACTATAAAACGTTTTCTGTTCAGAAAGGGTACGCTTTAGTTAGAGAAAAAGATACTCAAGAAGTATATACCTTGGATCCAAAGACCGGCCAGGCGCGTTGGCTTACAGCCGAAGCAGTGCGTCCAGCCGGTTTTGATTTAACAAAGGTTCAAGAGGTTCCACAAGGATATGTTAAGCAATTTAAGATTGCAGATAAGTGGACCAAGCCAAAGACTAAGGCTGATTATCCTTCTTTCGAAAAGTCTAGAGAGTTAAGTGGATATCAAGAGAAGAAAGAAGAAGAAGTTAAGAGATGGGGATTTGAAACCAGAGCTAAATCAGCTAAGGCCATATCAGGCTATGCTGATTTTTTATTAAGTCCTGTATCTTTTAAAACCTACAAAACAACTCAAGCATTCATTGCGCCAAAACCAAAAGACATAACTAAAGATGAAGCTATAGGAAAACGAGTAGCAGATTATTCAGTCCTTGCACCAGAAGAGAAAGATAGATTGGATAAACAATTTATGTTTGAGCCTATCTATGGAAAGAAATTAATTGAACAATCAAATATTGAAATTCAAAAGATAGTTTCTGAAGAAAAACAGAAAGCTGGATTTATAGATTCTGAAACTGGTGAAGATAAATTTCCAGTAGCCTTAAGCATTGAACAAGCAATTAAAGAAATTGAAGCTTCTAATGTTGTGCTTACTGATCTAGAAAGATTAGCAATAGTAAAAGGGAAAGAACGATTAGATGTCTTAAGAGAAGCTGGTACTTATGAAGGAACATTCGAAACATTAGCTAAAGAATTAGAAAGGATTGAAATAGAGATTGTTTTTGAATCTACTAAAGATAGTCCAGATGAAGATAAAATGAAATCTTTTGAAGTCCAGTACAAGGATAAACAGAAAGAAGTTGAAAAACTTCAAACTAAATATAAACCTTTAGTAGCAAAGTTATCTACTTATAATAAAGAGCTAGAAGAGATTGAAGCTAAATTTGAAAATGAAAGAGCAAGATTTACAGGAGATAAGATGCCTACTTCATGGGCTAATTATTTTGCTTTACTTGAATATAATTCTAATATGGATACTAGAATAAAAGAATGGTTAAAGGTAGAACAAAAAGGAATTATACAACTTTATGAAACTGGAGAAATAAATAAATTAACTGCAATAGAATTACTTAATAATAGTATTCCTGATCCTAATTTACAATTTACAAATAAATCTTTTGATGAACTTATTATGCCAGCTACGAAGCGCAGAAGAGAACAAGTTCTTAAATATAAAATTACAGAGCTTGGAATGAGTGCTGACGAATTAACAACTTCTTGGAATGTAGGAAAAGATTATTTAAAAAAAAGTTTAAAGATGGCTGGTAAAATACTTTGGAAAGGGGCTGAATTATATGCAGCTGATTTAACAATTCCTTTTCAATTGTTACAAGACGCTAAAGAGTTTAAAGGAATGAGCATGAGCCTTGATGCATTAATAGAAGGACTTCCTTCTTTAGAAGAAGTAAAGAAAATGAGTGTGAATCAAAGAAGGATTTATTTAGATTCTCTTGTTTTTATATCTGAGACTGCTGATAAAACATTAGCAGATACTCCTAAGTTAGGATCTCAGAAAGCTGAATTTCTTTATATGGTTAAGAGTATTGCTGATAAAGCTTGGAACCCTGATTGGTCTGAAGTTGATTTATATAAAGCATTTGAAGGAGATAGTTGGGTCCCTAAAGAATATCAAACGCAAGCAAAGATTGCCTTTGGAGCAGCATTAATGTTTGGGTTATGGAAGCAAGGAGTATGGAGACACTCGCAAAAGAATAATGCAAT